>Ga0315279_10001896_pt1 | contig 33094 bp, 33 predicted proteins | sample YL17G06_20_MG_FD_203694 | JGI IMG/M metagenome (GOLD analysis project Ga0315279, IMG submission 203694) | Sediment microbial communities from Yellowstone Lake, YNP, Wyoming, USA - YL17G06_20 | ecosystem: Environmental > Aquatic > Freshwater > Lake > Sediment | place: USA: Wyoming | collected...
ATGGTGCAGCAGGCCGTCCAAGTGGATCCCGTTCCGTACCAGGCAATTGTCAAGCATGTCCGAGACCATAGAAAAGCCCACCACAATGTGTAGGGGGTACTTGAGTCAAGTAAATACCCCCTTTAGGTTGAATTTTAAGAACTTGTTCCAACAATACAACCAGATCGTGAGTTTTACCAAAAGGAATTTCCGCTTCACATAAGCGGGCTTTAAGATATTTTTCAGCACATTGTTGATAATGAAAACAGATGCCGTCATAGTTAGGATTTTTCCTAACCCGGCTTTCTCGTTGTGCAGTGGCAAAATCTGCCTCGGCCTTGGCGACCCATTCAGCGGTCACTGGCTTCATAAAGCACCTTTCCTTTTTCAAGGATTTCTCGCATAAAGCAGTCGCCCATTCTTATTCGCTGATGCACTTTTTCAGCGGTCCTAATAAGAATGTCCACAGGAAATTGCGGCCGCAACTTCATTCGGATCTCTACTGATTTATCAACGCTTCTGCCTTTGAAGGGCCCGATGACTAATAAATCAACATCAGAATCAGCAGAAGCGCTGCCCTGAGCATAAGAGCCGAACAGTATTACCCGTTCCGCATGGAACTGCTCACCGATTTGCCTGCCGAACTTTTTTACCTCATCTATCGCTACCATAGTCGATACTTTTGCTTTTCTACTCTCGCCTTTTCCCATTTACTACCGCAGCGACTTTCGTCGGCAAGCCGAACAAACGAATAAAGCCGGTCGCGTCGCCTGGATTATACTCCGCTCCCATCTTGAAGCTTGCTAAATCGGTGCGATACAAACTGTACGGGCTTTTGATGCCGGCCGGCGTGCAGTGACCCTTGAATAATTTCATTCGCACTGAGCCAGTGACATTGCGCTGCGTGACATCAATAAACGCATCGAGAGCTTCGCGCAATTGGCTAAACCACAAGCCATAATAGACAAGCTCTGCATATTTTAACGCAACTTGCTGTTTGTAATGCAAAGTCTCCCTATCAAGTGTCAGGCTCTCCAGAGCATTATGGGCCGCAACAAGAATCGTGCCCCCGGGCGTCTCGTATACACCCCGCGATTTTATTCCGACCAGCCGATTCTCCACCAGGTCCACCTGGCCGACGCCGTGCCTACCGCCGATCTCGTTCAACGTGGTAAGCAGGTGGACGCCGTCGATTTTCTTGCCGTTAAGCCGCACCGGCTCTCCTTCCTCAAAGCCGATCTCGACGTAATGCGGCTTATCAGGCGTCTTTGAGACCGGCCTGGAGATAACAAACAAATCATCTTTCGGCTCGTTTGCAGGGTCTTCCAGGTCGGCCCCTTCGTGGCTGATGTGCCAGAGATTACGGTCGCGGGAATAAATTTTCTTCTTTGTCTGGTCAATAGGAATCTTATGCTTTTTGGCATAATCAACAGCAGCCTCACGCGAGGTCAGCGTAAAGTTGGGGTCTTTCCAGGGCGAGATGATTTTCAGCGATGGATCGAGCGCCATATAGCTTACTTCAAAGCGCACCTGGTCGTTGCCTTTGCCCGTTGCTCCGTGAGCAACGGCTGTGGCACCTTCTGCGTGTGCGACGTCTACCTGATGCTTGGCGATTAAAGGCCGGGCGATACTTGTGCCGAGCAGGTAGCTCTTTTCGTACACTGCGCCGGATTTGAGCAGCCGCCAGAGGTAATCCTGGACAAACTCCTTTCGCACATCCTTAACCACGCATCTGGCCGCTCCGCTGGCAAGGGCTTTACGTTTGATGCCGGCTAATTCTTCGCCCTGTCCCAAATCCGCCGCGAACGCTATCACCTCATAGCCGTAGGTCTCTTTAAGCCACGGCAGAATGACGCTGGTATCCAACCCCCCACTATATGCCAAAACAACTTTATCTTTCCTTGCCATTTTTTACCTCTAAAGAATTCAGTACAAACCTGGATCATTCAAGCAGGAACACCGATTATTTCATCGCCGATACTGACGATGCTTGCTTTTTTCATAAGTAAGATAACAACCATGCCCAGTTATCGCCACAGGCCGTCCGGTGCAGGAAATTATTATGAATTTCGATAAAGGAATAACTGCTTTTGTGCATGGTCTTCTTTCGGCATCTTAGCGACCGCTTCCAAATCGCTCGGCTGAAAAGTATTCCCAGCTCCCTTGGCCAATCCCTCCAAGTCATCGTAGCGGATGAAGTTCCATTTGGCTTTCCTGATAGTCTCAGCAAGAATCGGCTCCTGGATCTTTCTGAAAAGGAATCTCTCCCTCTCCCTGGGAATTATGATAAACCTCTTGGGATCAAGCTCTTCGGGAATGTTGGACCCTCGGATTATGGCTTCAGAGATGCCTGTGGTATTCTCGACCTCAAACTCGTATGTGATTCGTCCATCTCCATCGAGCCACAAGACATCAATCTGTTGTATCTTGTCAAGCATCAGGCTGTTCTCCGGAACGTGCCGCCAGGTGCGGATGTAATCACACATCTCTGAGAGTGGCTTGTCCTTGACCCTGAACTTCTGTTCCTGGAGGCCCACCCACACCTTATACCCAGCTTTCTTGCCCAGGTCAGCTATGTGATAAACCATGAGGTTGTGGATGTTTTCTCTGTGGCTCTGCTGTAGTTGCCGCTTAAGCATCCAACTGCCATCCGAAGTCTTGATTGCATATTCCTCTAATATGGCGGCTACGTCTTCGGTGTCTGGTGTCAGGGCGTTGGGAAAAAGAATGAAAACCTCTTGCAGCACGTCATCAAACGATGCTTTGACCTTCTTGTCCAGGACGTTGAGGATCACCTTCTCTACACGGTCGGTGAGGGACGGGGTGGAGAAATTGGTGAAGTCCCTGCCTGTCAGCCACCATGCCTTGCCTTTCTTGCCTTTGGTGTCCTTGACGTCGATAAGTTCGAACTCCTTGCCAACGTGGTCCTTGAGGACGTCTTCGATGTTTCTTGCTCCGACCGGGACAGTCCGTCCGCCCTTCAGATCGACCATTATGCCGTTTAGGATATGTTGGTAGATGGTCGGCTCTCCCCGCGACTCTATTATTGTCCTGGCGGACCACACCACCTCGCGCTGGTAAGTCTCGTTGTCGGTAGCACTTTCTGAAGATGGTCTCTTGCTATCAGGCTTCCTGAAGCGGATGTAGTAATCGCCCACGGCCGAGCCATACGGCTGGAGCAGGCCCTTTGCCGAAGCTCTCGCTGGCGGCTGGTACACGATCTTCTCGAGGTCAAAGCCGGACAGTACGACCGCTTTAATAATGGAGTTCCACACCCGGATCTCCGTGCTATGGAAGGTGACCGTGAGGTATCTGCCCGGCTTCAGCACTTGGTACATTCCCCGAAAGGCGGACTTGAGCATCTTGTGGTAGTAGTCAAAGTCCTTTTCCTGCTGACTGTTTACAGTTATCTCTTCCGCATAGTCCATTTGCAAGTTCAGCCATGCTGCCCAGAGCGTGCTTAGCTCAAAGTATTGAACCGCCCCGCCATAAGGCGGGTCGGTGAAAATGTAGTCCACTGAATTCGGAGGGATGATTTTGGTAAGTTCTAGCGCGTTTGCCGTCTCGAAGAGTATGTTTGCTCCGTCGTTGAATTCCTTTATTCTTTTTGCTCTCTTATAGAATCTTATCTGCTCTGCGGCGTCCGCTTTACCCTTAAGTACACCCTGCTTGCCGAAGAATGCACTTTCAAATAGCATCCATACGTTTGACTCCATATAAAGCGGAGGAACCCAATAGCGATGGACAGGCCAGAAAGAACTGAAAAGTCTTGTCGGGCGAACGGGGGTCATATTGCTCGCCAGATGAATCATAGAAGTGAACGCAAATTTGAAAACGTTCTTGAGTCTTCTGCTCTCAATTTTTTCTATCGCCTCCAAAAGAAGTGATAGTGCGTATAGATTTCTCTTGGTGAAGAGGGAATCTATTGTTTCATATTCGGGTAGATGGGTGCCTTCCCTGAAGGGATTCCCATCATAGGCCAATCTGTTCTTGGGGTGCCATTTTGGTTTCGATTCATCAGTCTCTCTGATTTTTTTGAGGTCTAAACTCTCCGCGTCTTTCCCTTTTCTTATGTTGCAGGAGTTGCACTCGAACATCACCTTGATGGGGGTGTTCCGATCCCAGTGCAGGCAGATGGCGATGATTTTCTTGCCGCATTTCGGGCATTTGGTCTCGTACAGTTCGTTGATTTTGTTTTTCAATTTGATTTCGATTTTCCTGAATTCTTTCTCAATGTCCTGCGGACGTACCTGACTGAGGGTATTCTCGATAATGAAGGCCGACATGGGATTCAGGTCTATTGAGATTGCCTTTCGGCCCGCCTTTATTGCCTCCATCGCAGTGACGCCGGAGCCGCCGAATGGGTCGAGGACGATTTCGCCCTCCTTCGAGTAGTGCCGGATGTATTCTGAGACCACGTTATGGGGTTTTCTGGCCCAATATTTGTGAATGAGATACATCGGGGTATGGGCCTGAGCGATTATGGCGTAGTCAATATGTTCAGTGCTCGTCATTTTCCTCATTGCCCCCTTTTGGCTCGTCTCTGCCTAACTATGTATTATCCCGTTTCCGAATAATAGCTTTCGTCTGGCAGATTGGCTGTGTAACAAGATACGATATTAAAGTAAAGAAGGAAAACTTACAAGGGGAAAATGCGCGAGGATGTATACGTTTCAGCTACTTTGGCTATAACCCGATTAGGGCTTTGACCACGCCGTCGCTATAACGGGCGACCATGTCGAAGGCCTCCTGGGTCCGCACTGGATTTGGACCGCTGCGAAAGCCGGAGCCAGCAATCCATAGTTTAGTCTTTGGTCTTACCAAAAAGGTGAGGCTGCGTTACCGTTGTTCCGCCTCTACTTCTCGAAAGTAGCAAGTATCTCTAAATTGTCTCCGCAATATAAACGGTTTTTTGTCATACATTATCCCCGTCTATAATTTGGCCGTTCAGAAGCCGCACTGCACATATTTATTAATTTATTCTACCTTTAATGAGGCATTAATCCGCCCAAAGCTTCATGCCACGTAAACAAGTGCCTCACGAAGTCCTCCCCTCCGTCTGAAGAGATTGCATTATATGTATTATTTAATTCTATCAATAGCTCACGAAAATTCTTTTCCTCAATATTCTCGAATTCTTTTGCCTTGTTGTAAAGATAGTGACGAGTTGCTACTTGTTTAGCTCCTTTTGTTGGATACTCTAATCTTACTATCGTTCCCGAACGCCTCGTAATGGTAACCGGATTACTTTTTCCGTATTCAGCAAAAGCCGCTTCAGCTCCCCCTTTTTCTTTAAGTAATTCTTGGCACTGATGACACTTACATATATTTTCTCTATATTGTTCTATTGAATTAAGCCACCCTTTTGGCTGTATTATACTCGCCGCATCAGCATACCTGAGCCTTGAATGAACCGACAATAAATAGAACTGAGCCATAGGCAACCCCCCACCGATTGGAACTATGGCCCTATGTTCACCATAATTCATCGCATGTCCTACCCCATCCAAAAGACCTCCGACTTCGGAGTGACATAGCAAAATGGACAAATACCCGCCATGAGAATTATATGTCGTCCCAGCAACCCGCTTTAGACCTTGGAGGAAATTAACATAGCTATCGATCTCAGATCTTCCTAACATCTCTTCTACAAACTCATCAATCCATAACAAAACACCGTGAGGTTTTACCAAAGATAAAGCCTTAATAATCTCATCCCGATCATTTAACCTGTCTCGTGAGAGCACTAAGCCAAAATATATTGGCAAATCTTCAAAAAGCTCTCTCATCCTTTTGTAACATGCCACATTTATTTTAAACCATTCTCTCCAAGTGCGAGCAGCCATACAAAAATAAGGTGCAATCAAAAACTTCGGCCGTAACCTTGATATGTCTCCTATCAACTCTTTGGCCTCATCATCAAGCTCAACGAGCATTGTGTTTAATTGAAAGTACCCAACGCGATTACAAACCAAGTCCACTACATCATTCCGAATATTATTACTATCATCTAAAAAGGCTATCGGGCTAATTGGCCTGTCATTCTGAATCACATCTGCAAAAGGCCTCTCTAATCGCTCTTTTGCCAATTTTACAATAGATGGTTTGAATTCGTATTCTGGTGGTTCCCCGGCTTCCTTATCGCTGATATCTCTTTTCAGATGAATAGTTGCATGCTGAAAAGCATGCGTTTGTGGGTCTATATAGAAGTCTTTTCCAGCAGTTGCCAAGAAGCCAGCAACTCCTTCCGGAGTATTAGATACAATATTCCCGTTTAGAGCAACCATATCGTATAAACCATGGTGTTGCGGCCCAAGAAAATAGCGTTTTTCAGCATGCGTATTGTAATGATAGATACGAGTAGCCACTAATCTCCCTCCATTATCCTAGCCAGAAACCGCTCACGTGCCAAATTCCAAGGCCTATTTTCTTTTGGTTCTTCAATGGGTTCGCTCATTAAACCATCTGCTGTGACATAAAGTAAACCTATACCCGCCTCCCTAATCCTACTAAGAGTATCTTCTCTTATGTTCTTGCGAAATGTTGCAATAAAAACTTTATCGGCAGAAAGCTTATGCGTTTTAGATTGCTTTATTGCTCGTCCAATATTTGAAACTTTACATTCGATTGCCCAGATATTTCCTTCGTTATCAATCGCACCTATATCAGCACTACGATAAAAATTGGCGACTTCCGTCGCTACATATTTAAAACCTCTGCATACAAGTGCATTAACAACGGCGGTTACTATAGTTCTTTCATTCATTGCATATACTCTACATTCTTATATCTTCTTATCACTCTTTTCAAATATCTTTCGCTTTTTATAAGTCCCCCTAGAAATATTGCTTCACCAATAAATAGAATAAGAGGAATAACAAGCATAAGAATACCTCTCCAGATAAAGTGCGTTTCATTTAGAATAAAGCTTCCAACTATTATTGAAATTACGGCAACAATCGTGGCAAGAATCCACAACAAGATTGGTTTGCCCAATAACCAGTCTATTACTAGGAGTTTAAGTAAATCCCAATAGCTCACATAGTGTAAGCATCGGAGCCTTTTAACACACATATCGAGCCTTTCAGACTCGACTCCTTCAGCAGCAACAGTACGACCAAACTCACGATAAGCAAACGTTAATTCGTCCTTAATCGTCTCTCTTGCCTCAAGTAATGTGCTGTCCACTCCCCTTATCAGTGTAGTGAAGAGTCCTGCAATGCAAGTCAGTCCACCAAGTACCCATCCCACCACTTCCATCATGACAGGTACCTTTCTCTAATAAGCGATTTATCAATATAGCCCTCTTTCTGGTACTTTTTATAGATATACTCCAATATCCTATTCAAGGATGCGCGATTCAGTACTTCCTTAAATTCCATCAGATATTTTTTCTGATTCTCCGAGAGCCCACTCCATATTTCTTCTCCCTTTGGCATCCCTTTTTCCTTTGTAAGCTCGAAAACCTCTTCATCATATTCTCTGACACGGAATTCATCCATATCCTCGACCCAAAAATCGTATTCTCCGTATTCTGCTTCATCCAATTCGGCAGGAATTGGTGAACTTCCGCTTTGGGACTTAATGTATTCCTGATTGATAAGAAATTCGAGGTCGTTTAGCAATCCCTCCGAAAAAGGTCCGTATTTCCACGCAAAATACTCCGGCAGAACAATCTCATCAAAAGTTCTATCTTTCTGAAAGTCACTCAAGACTTCTTCCTTAAATAAAAACCCCATCTTCATTAGCCTTGTTCTTCCGGCAATTGGTACATTCACTTTATCCCGAGTAGTGGTAGGTGAATATAAAAGCAGCAAGATAAACTTTTTCCCCGTAAGTTTCACCATCTCTACCATCTCCTTTGGCCGAATAAATACGTTCTCATTGTATAGTTCAACCGAGGAATCGTCAATCGTCCACAAAAATTTAGAACTCAATTCACAATCCCCAAAACCGCAATTCCCGTCAAACTAAAAAATCTGTGCTACCTCGTCCTGAGCATAGTCGAATCGATTCGTGGCTATATTTCTCTGTGTTCTCGGGGGCCTCTGTGGCTAAAAAAAGTCAGTGTGAATCAGTGTCTATTTTCTCCATTTTAACAGGGCCTCTTTTTAAGGGCCGCTTTTCCGGTTTACCCTAAAAAACCTGTTCAAATCTCTCATTTTTTGTTCATTTTTTGCTAAAAAGCATTCATTTCTTGTCATTTTTCGTCACTTTCTGGTCGTTTTTTGCTCATTTTCGACCGTAATTTAGGAAAGATGTAACGACCGTATCGATTGTAGTGACGTGTTGCCCTCATTTTTGAGCTAAAAACAAGGATTGACCCCAAAAATCACCCGAAAAATATGCCCGAAAATCCGACTTTTTTAGAAATTTGCCCCAAAAAATGATCCAGAAATGGCCGATTCTCTCATTCAATTTCAATTATTGCCTTGACCACGCCGTCGCTATAACGGGCGACCATGTCGAAAGCCTGTTGCGTCTGCTGGAGTTTGAAGCGGTGCGTTATCATAAGATCAACATCGATCTTCCCGGAGGCTATCAGGTCAATCGCCTTCTGTGTGCAATCGTTCTGCCTTCTGACATTTATCAGGGTGAGTTCTTTCCGGCGGAGCTTGTCGATAAGGAAGGAGATGCGCTCGATTCGGGGGATTCCAACCAGCATCAGTTTGCCACCCGGCCTGAGCAGCTCAACCGCCTCATCAAGCGTCTCCTGCTGGCCAGCGCATTCATAGACGACGTCTACGCCGAGCGGCTCTTGCCGGAGAATCTCCTTTACGATGTCCCGCGTTTGCGGATTGCCTGCCCAGACGGCGCCGGCTTTTTTAGCGATGCCGAGGCGGTAGTTTAATTTGTCGGTCACGTAGACCGCTTCTACATTTTCGGCCTGCGCCGCAGCCATGCAGCTAAGTCCGATTGGGCCGCAGCCCAGGATCGCAACCCTGGCATTTTTTGGAGGGTCTGACTGTCGTACTGAATATACGCCTATGGCAAGCGGCTCGCACAACACCCCCTGCTCCAGCGAAATCGCACCGTTGGTCGGAAAGCAGCTTTCCTGGGGCATAACGATAAACTCGCAAAGGCATCCGTTACCTTGTCCGGGCGTACCAAGAAAGCGCAGGTTGTAACAGGTGTTTTCTCTGCCCCGACGGCACTGGTCGCACTGACGGCAGGATACAGCCGGGTCGACTACCACCCGCTCGCCGACCTTGACGCGAGTAACGGACTTGCCTACGGCTTTTACCGTGGCGGCGCACTCGTGGCCTACTATAAAAGGATACTGCACAACCTGCGAGCCGATTCTGCCGGTCTCGTAGTAGTGCACGTCCGAGCCGCAAACGCCAACCATCTCGATTTTTAGAAGGACGTCGCTATCCTTTTCTATTTTTGGCTCCGGCACATCCATCACCTGCATTTGGCAGATGCCGGTCAGTACAGCGGCTTTCATATAGCTACTCCGTTTTAATCCGTCGCCGTACCGGCGACGGCTAAACTTATAGCAAAAATTCCGGATTGTTGCCATGATTACTTCAGGGGCACGAGTCTTATCTCAAAAAGTCTGGGCCAAAACTTTCCAGTCACGAATAAACGGTCATTGGCAGCATCGTACGCGATGCCGTTGAGGACATCAACCTGCTCAGTACGATCCTGCAAGCTCAAAAGGCCGGTCAGGTATATCCAGCCGGTTACCTGACCCGTCTGGGGCGAGATTCTTGCGACCAGTTCCGTTGGCCAGACATTGGCAAAAACCTGCCCTTTAATGTATTCCAGCTCATTGAGCCCACTGACAGGTCTATTATTATCGTGCACCTCAATTTGACCGATTTGCTTAAGCGTTTCAGGATCAAAAAAGTACAGTGTTGATGTACCGTCGCTCATCACCAAATGCTTCCCATCGTATGTAATGCCCCAGCCTTCGGTCGAATAGTTGAACTTTTGAAGCAATTCAAGGGTGTCTTTCTTGTAGATAAATCCGACACGCGACCTATAGGTCAACTGGATTATCCTGTCCTTGCATATCGTTATGCCTTCTGCGAAGAATTCAGCCGGCAGTTTGTACATCTGCAAAACACGCCCGCTTTCTAATTCCACCTTGCGTAACGTTGAACCGCCCTGGAGTCCTGTGCTCTCGTACAAGAGACTATTTTCAAACGCCAGGCCTTGCGTAAAAGCCTTTGGGTCGTGGTAGTAAGTCTTAACGACCTTGTACGTGTAGACTGCCGGAGTCTGCGAGGTTTTTGAGTCTGAGCACCCTAAAATCAGAATCGCTGCTGACAAAAGAAGCAAAAAGGTTTTGAACGTGGATTCGACAAGCTCACCACAAGTTTGAAATTCGAATTTTGATATTGTTTCGCATTTAGGATTTCGGATTTGTTGCTTGCCGATGCTATACATTGAATCTGAAGTCAATGATGTCACCATCCTGTACGATGTAATCTTTTCCTTCGAGACGGATTCTGCCGGCTGCCTTGAGGGCCTTTTCATTGCCGTACCTTTTCAGCTCGTCAAAAGCGAACGTTTCCGCTCTTATGAAGCCTCGTTTCATGTCACTGTGCACTTTGCCTGCCGCGTCGAGAGCGGTGGTGCCTTGCTTTATCGGCCAGGCGCGTACATCATCCGACCCAATGGTCAAAAAGCTGATTAAGCCCATCGCATTGTAGCAGTTCTTAACGAATTTACCTGCTGCCGATTCGGTGATTCCCAAATCAGCCATGAACTCTTTTCTGGTCTTGGCGTCTAATTGCGTCAGCTCGTGCTCCAGCTTGGCACAAATCGTAATGACTTGCACATTGCTGTCAATCGTGCCGCCAAAATCGAATTTTTTGTCTAATTGGTCTTCGCCGACGTTCGCCGCCACTACCATTGGCTTTAGAGTCAAAAAGCCGAGCGATTTTATCATTTCGCGATCTGGCTCGGTTTGGATAGCCGAACTAATCGGCTTTTCCGCCTCTATTGCTTGCTGAAGTCTTATTTGCAGCGCCAATTCCATCTTATCCTGTGCCTGGGTTTTGGTAGGTTTACCAACCTGCTTTTGGAGTTTTTCTATCCGGGTTGTCACCAGCTCTAAATCGGCAAGGAGCAATTCCGTCCGCAGTTCTGCTAAGTCTCTTGCCGGGTCCACGCTGTTTCGGTAGGGGGGTACAGCCGGGTCTTCAAACGCCCGCACCATCAGCACAAGCATATCGACGGTTCTTATCTGGCTGATCAATCGTCTTGCTGCCGCCCGGCCATGCTCATCGAGAAAGTTAAAGCCCGGCAGGTCAAGGCAGTCAATTGTCGCGTAAGTGGTCTTTTTGGGTCTATAGTGTTCGGTAAGGCAATCGAGCCTCTCATCGGGAACATGGACGATGGCTTCTTCAATTGCAGTCGAGCCGGCAGGTGCGATGGGCCTGCCGCTCAAACTTGCAAAGATGGTGTTCTTGCCGGATTCTAACAGACCAAGCAAAGCTACTTTCAATTACACAGCTCCTTGCGTATAGACACTATTTCCATGAGAATCGTAAGCCACAATTGCCGGGAAATCAACCACCTGCAATTTTCTTATGGCTTCGGTTCCGAGGTCTTCGTAAGCGATTACCTCTGCGGCAATGATGTGCTGCGAAAGCAGTGCCCCTGCCCCGCCGATTGTGGAAAGATGGACGGCGCCATATTTTTTTAAGGCCTGTCTGACTTCGGGGCCCCGGTAGCCCTTGCCCATCATTGCTTTTAGGCCCTCGGCGATTAGTTTCGGGCTGAATGGGTCCATTCTGGATGAGGTTGTGGGCCCGGCTGCGCCAATTACCTTTCCGGGACGGGCAGGCGTGGGGCCGACAAAATAAATAATCGCCCCCTCAAGGTCGAATGGCAACTCTTTGCCGGCATCTATCGCCTGGCACAATCTCTTGTGGGCGACATCGCGGGCGCCGTAGATTACGCCGCTGATAAGAACCTCATCGCCCGCTTTTAGCGTGCGTACCTCGGATTCCGTTAGAGGCGGCTGCAATTTGCGTTTCTGGGCCATGTGAATACCCATCAACTATAACGGCCACGGTGAGAAATCGCAAATATCATAATTTTGCATTTTGAATTTCAATCTCAGCACAACGCCTGGTATAATTCTCATAGATGGCAAAATATCCTATATTTCTGGAACTGACAGGTCGGCGTGCTGTTGTAGTGGGCGGCGGAGCGGTTGCGGTGCGAAAGGTACACTCGCTGCTGGCGGCAAAGGCAAGACTCATCGTGGTGGCCGAGAAAGTCAACGACGTGCTCACAGGCCTGTGCACCGACAGCGGCACCGAACTAATCAGGTCACGATACTCCAAGGATTATTTGGCTGGGGCAGTGCTCGTCATCGCCGCAACGAACGACCAGAGGCTTAATAGACGTATATATACAGATTGCCAGGAACTCGAGATACTCTGCAATGTTGTCGACCAGCCTGAGCTTTGTGATTTTTTTGTGCCGGCGGTCGTTAAACGCGGCGACCTGCAAGTAGCAATCGGCACCGAAGGTGATTGTCCTGCATACGCCGGGCATATCAGGAAAAAACTCGAGCAAATTTTTACCGAGAAACACGGCGAGTTTTTGGCTGAGCTGGAGACGCTTCGGCAGCACATTATAGAAGACGTGCCCGACCTTGCCGACCGCACGACCCTGCTGGGCGAACTGGTTGATGATGAGTCGTTCCAATACTTCGCCGAGAACGGCCCAGCAGCCTGGCGTATAAAAGCCGAGGCAACAATCACATCCCACAGGGCAAAAACCTAAAACGTGGGTTGTGCTGCCTATCGAACGATGACGGGCGTCCAAAGTCCGCCAGCGTTTCACTACCAGGAGGGGCGCCCACCGCCTCTGCCTTCCCTTCGACCGCCGCCACCCCTGTCTCTGCCGCCTCTGCCCTCAGCACGAGGACGGGCCTCGTTGACGGTCAGTGTACTGCCCTTGAGCTCCTTGCCGTCGAGTCCTGCAATGGCGGCTGCGGATTCGGCCTTGGCCGGCATCTCCACAAACCCGAATCCCCTTGACTGGCCGCTGAACTTATCCTTGATGATGGTAGCAGAGGTCACTTGCCCGAAGGCGCTAAATGCCTCTCGCAGGTCGTCTTCAGTTGCTTCAGGCGGTAAATTGCCTACATAGATATTCATTTTGCTCTCCTAATTGAGTAATTGATGGGTTGTTCGCTCCGATGGGGGCAAGGGCTAAGCCTCTATTTTGTCGACCGTTATTTCCAGATACTTCTGACGGTGGCCGATGCGCCTCTTGCTGCTCTTGCGTTTGCGAAAGTACATTGGATAAAGCTTCTTGCCTTTGACAACCGCCTCCTCGGCGGTGGTTCTGAACGAAGCTACGACTTTTGCTCCCTCCACGTACGGTGAGCCGATTTTTGTTTTTTCGCCGTCACTTACGAGCAATACTTTATCCAGCTCAATTGTCTTGACCTCGGGCGAGACCTCGGTAAGCTCGATATTCAGCCGGTCGCCTTCGGCGACCTTGTATTGTTTTCCGCCTTGCTCAATTACCGCGTACACCGTAGAAACTCCTGTTTTTTCACTTATAGACCTAATCCAAGCCGATATACTACGGGCTGAACCTTTCTTTGTAAAGCAAATTGTAATATATTTTTGTATCCTGTCTTTGGGAGTGATTATATGCAGTTGGCTATGATACAGGATGAAATTGTGCCGATGGACAAACTTGCGCCGATTTACCTCGACCGGGGCATTTTCTTCGGTGACGGCGTCTACGAGGTGCTACGGAGCTATGATGGCAAGATTTTTGCCCTCGAAGAGCATCTGCAGAGGTTTTCCAATAGCCTGGCCGCGATCGGAATAGCTGAGGTAGATATGAACCAAATCCGCTGGCGCATCCAGAGGGCCTTTGCCGCAGCCGGTATCGCCAACGCAAAGGTTTATTTTCACATTACACGCGGTTCAGCACCACGTGACCACATCTGCGATGCCAACTTGAAGCCCAATTTCTTCTTGACCATCAGCGAACTTGCCGACAGCACAAATGAAAAGACCAAAGGCATCGCAGTTTCGACCCATCCGGACTGGAGGTGGAAAAGATGTGACATAAAGTCGCTGAACCTGCTGCCTAACGTCCTTGCCCGGCAGGATGCCGCCCGCAAGGGCTGTGCCGAAGCAATACTGGTGGACGAAGCTGGTCTTATAACGGAAGGTGCTGCGTCAGCTTTTTTTGCCGTCTTCGGCAGGACGCTGCAGACCGCACCTCTTACAGCCAATGTTTTGCCTTCCATCACGCGCAACTATGTGGTCAAAGGCGCCCAAATTATCGGATTGGACGTTGTCGAATCTTCCCTAACTCCACAACAGGCAATTGAAGCAGATGAGCTTTTTATCGCCGTGACCACCAAAGACATCGTGCCGGTGGTCCAATTTGACGGGGCACTTATCGGCGACGGTAAACCCGGCAAATACACAAGGCTACTGATCCAGGAGTTCCGCTCTTTTATGGCCTAAAGTCTGCATAGACACCCGACTTATCCCTTGAACAGCAGTAGAAACGCTACGGCACACGCAATCGTCAGCGCACAAGGCACAAGGAAAATCGGGCGCCAGCGGAACTTGCCTTCCGCCTTGAACAAATCCATCACGGCGCCGGTAATCTGCGTGCCGATGAAACTGCCAAGTCCGAGCGTAACCATTACTATAAGTATCTGCGCAGAACCTTTGATGTCCGCAGGGGCTACCTCATCAACATATTGCTGGCCGCCGAAGAAAAACAGCGTATATCCTGCCCCGTGAAGTGCCAGCGATGAAATAACCAGCCATAGAGGCTTCATCATAGCGAAGATAATATACCTTGCCGGCCAGGCGATTACGCCGATAGCCAGTATCCAGCGGAAATTAGGCAGCAGCAGCGGCAGCAGGACTACCATGCCAAAAATCTCTGCCACCTGAGCAATGGCCATTACCGCGGGAAGATTCTTACTCTGAACTCCCAAATCCTCAAGAAATGGAGCGGTCGGCACAAAATAAAATTGTAGCTGCGTTGTGACAATGAATGAGATAATAAGGAAAATCAAAAAGTTGGGGTCGCCAAGCATCCGCAAGGCAGCGACGAAGGCCAGCGGGTCGCTGGGCTGCTTGGAAGGCGGCGTGTGTGGAAGAAAGAAACAGAAACCCCCCATTATCAACGATATAATCCCCGCAAGCACCAGGGCGTCGCAGCCGGTCACCTTCAGTTTGCCGCAGCGGCGCCAAAGAGCCAGACCTACGCCGGCTACTATCCAGCCGATTGTTCCCCAGACGCGTATCCAGCCTTGAACGGCTCGGTCGGTTTCGTGCGTGAACATAACCGAGTTGGTCAAGCCCATAGTCGGGGCATAAAGCAGGGCGTAAAGTCCCATCAGGCCAAGCAAAGGCCAGAATCTTTCTTTTTTTGCTGCCAATAATAAAACAACACCTCCTGCGATCTGGGCTACCGCTAAGAACTTTTCCGCAGCCACCCAGCGGTCGGCGATTTGGCCTCCGGTGAATAAAGCGACGATGCAGCCCAGCCAGAGCGTGGCGTAAATCCAGCCGGTCTGCTTGCCCGTCAACTTCAAAGGACCAACCAGGTGCGACGCCAGAACCGGAAACCACGCCCCCCAGATGGCATACTCCAGAAACATCATTAAGCTCAAACTAAGATACAATTGCCAGCTCATTTCGTTCCCCCTATCGTCAGGCTGTCTGGCTTATCCTCTGAACAATATCGCCAGTGCCAGAACACACGCCAGCATAATCGCGCCGGGTACCGTGAAAATTGGCCGCCACGTGAACTTTCCCTCTTTTCTGAATCTATCCATGACCGCGCCGGCAAAGTGTGTGCCCAAAAATAGTCCGATGCCGCTCTGGGCGGTGATGACCAGAGCCTGCACGGAGGCGCCCGAACCCTGTGGCGCGATGGCGGCTCCAAACATTTGCCCGGCAATGATAAAGAACACGTACGCCAGGCCGTGAAAAGACTGCGAAGCGACGATTAACCACGGCGGTTTCGGAGCCACGTAGAGTATATACAGCATCAACCAGGACACAGCACCAATGGCGAGCGTCCATTTGTAGCCCGCCCCTGTAACGAGCGGACCGAGAAGGAACAACGTAGCGACTGCCTGCACCGCCTGTGCAATCGCCATCGACGCGGGCACATTTTTGGACGCGATGCCGTTATCTTGCATGAATTGTGCTGTGCCTAGAAAGTAGAATTGCATCATGCCGGCAGCGGCTATCGAGATGATAATAAAGACAAGGAAATTCGGGCTGCTGAGCATGTCGAAGGCCTTGAGAATGGGGATTTCTCCAGTTTTTGCCGGAGGCGTATCAGGCATGAGCAGACAGGCCACGCCCATGACAACCGAAAGCGCCGCAGCCATAAGCAGGCAGTCGCGTCCCTCTTCGCCGGTCTTGAATTTCCACCGCCAACCGGTCAGGAAGTAGCCCACCAGTGCCCAGGCAATCGGCGCCCACATGAAGATGTAGGTCGACCGCCCTAAGTCGATATTGTTGGCCTTCAAATGATAAAACATCAAGGAGTTCACCAGCGGTATGGTCGCCGCGTAGCAGAACGAATAGAGTAGTATCACAGTAAACAGTGATCCAAAGTCCTTCTTCCAGGCCGCGATAAAAAGCAGCAAGGCCCCGACCAGATGGGCCGCCGCCAGAATCAGTTCGGTGTTCACCCACTGATCGGCAAGCTGCCCAGCCACCAACGGCATGACAATGCACGCCATCGGCAGCGCCCCGTATATCCAGCCGGTCTGCTTGCCGCTGAACTTCAGCGGTCCTAACAGGCGAGCCGCCAGCACCGGATACCACGCGCCCCAAACAGCGTACTCCATAAACATCAGTACGCTCAGACTGAGATACAATTGCCAGGTCATTGTGATTCTCCCCTACATTCCTAAGATTATCCTTAATCAAAGGCGGTTAACCTTTCGGCTGCCAGTTTTATGTCGCCGAAGCGGTCGTCGCCCGCCTCACGTTCAATTGCCAGAGTCCCTTCAAAACCAATCTTTTCGAGCGTGCTAAGAAATGCCTTGCTGCCGACCTGGCCGTCGCCCCAGGGAACCTCCGCGCCCCAGGTGCCGGGCTTTTTTGTCCGAATAGCATCCTTGACGTGAATGTGCTTGACCCAGGGCGATAGTGTCCGCACCGCCTCGATGGGATTACCCTTATCATAGAGAATCATATTGGCCGGGTCAAAGTTGACTCCTATCGCCGGGTGATCCAGCTCTTCGAGAAAATGCCGTAGCTCTTCTGCCGATTCCTGCCCGGTTTCCAGAAGAAGCATGATATCTTTTTTGCCCGCGGCATCAGCGAGGCTTTTGATGCGGTCATAAAATTTCTTCGCGTAAGCTGGATTACTCTCGTCGATGAACCCGGCGTGCATCGACAGATATTTTACGCCCAGCTTGACCGTCACGTCGGCTGCGCCCAAGAACAGCTTTTGATTTTGCTGCCAATATTTATCCGGGGCGATTCCGCCGGTCGCTTTTATACTTTCCAGCGTGGAATAGTCCTCCTGCGGAAAGTCTATCATCGTGCTGCTTATCGTCCAGCTCTGCTTTTGCACCGTCGCCAGGAATTCTTTTCCATTTTCCTGCAAGGCTGGTCTTATCCCCAAATGCACGTGGTCGATATCCAATTTATTCATCGCTTCTGCTACGCCAGCGACATCCGTCCGCAGCGACCAACTGCAAACGCCAATCGGCCAATTTTTGCACTTCATCGTAGAATTCTCCAATTCCTTTATTGGTTATCTTATGGCGACTTTTCGCCCTCTTCTTGCCGACTCTTTTTCTGCCTGCACGATTTTCACTGAATTCAGCGACTGCTCCAGCGTTGTGATTGGCTTTACCTTCTGGCCGCTTATTGCCTTTACAAAATGGGCGATCTGCAAGAACCACCCATCTTGTTTCTCCACTTCGGGCGTAAAAGCCTCGCCCTTAGCCGGACAAACCCTGAAGGCCGGCTGTCGCGTGAGGTCGTAAACAAGCGTTGCCTTCTCCAGCACAAGGTTAAAGCTCATCTCGAATCCGAAGGTCGGCATCATCGCCCAGCCGCCCTCGGCGGTAACCACCTTGTCATCATCATAAAGATACTGCGTGACAATGTGAACCAGACCTCCGCCCGGGCCTTTTGCCCCAAAGCTGCAAACAGCCTTCGGCAGGCCGAACAAGTACTGCACAAAATCGGTGTCGTGGATGTGCAAATCCAGCGCCGCCCCGCCGCTGCGATTTTCGTCTAAGAACCAGTTGTCCTTGCTCCAGGTTGGCGCTGACCCTAACCGTTGAAAAGTGGCGGCGATCACTTTGCCATACTCGCCGCTATCGACTATCTCTTTGGCCTTGGCGTATTCCGGCCAGAAGCGCACGCAGTGCCCGATCTGCAGCAGTTTTCCGCTTTTGTTCGCCGCGGCGATCATCTGCTTGCAGTCTTTTACATCCAACGCCATCGGCTTCTCACACAAGACGTGAAGCCCGGCTCGCAGCGCCTTAATAGAGAAATCCGCGTGCAAATAGGTCGGCAGCGTAATTGAAACGGCGTCCAATTTGGCCTCTTTCAGCATCTGCTCGTAATCGGCGTACAATTTGAAACTGCCGAAATCAATCCCTGCCTGCGCGTCACCAATATTACCCACTGCACGTTGAGTGTCTTCTTTTATGTTCGGGTTTGCGTCGCAAATAGCCGCGACTTCCACGCCGGGCAGGGCCTTGTAGCACTTGTAGTGCATCCGCCCCATAAATCCGAGTCCTGCAATTCCCACCTTTATCATATCTGTCCCCTTTCTACTTTCCCGCGGACATTCTAACATTGATGATTGGCAATTGAAAATCGAAAATTGAATCCGCTCTAAAAACCTGCCTTTATGCCGACTGAAGTTTTAATTTCCTCACGAGTCTGGTGAATTCTTGGCCGCGATGCTCATAGTTCTCAAACATATCGTAGCTGGCACAAGCAGGGCTCAACAACACGACATCGCCGAGAGCTGCAACTGTGTCGGCCAGTGCAACGGCCTCGGCGAGAGAATTAACTGTCTCGATGCTCGTCCCTCGTCCCTCGCCCCTCGTCCCTCGTTTGCTGATAGCATTGTGTATTGCTTCTGCGATTTTTTCAGCGGTATGCCCTATTAGAATGGCTGCCTTGGCATTTTCAGCAATTTTTTGCCCAAACTGGCCAAACGGCAGATGCTTATCGTAACCGCCGGCAATAAGAATTATCGGCTGGTCAAAGGCCTCCAGAGCGGCAATGGCGCTTTGCGGCGTAGTCGCTTTGGAATCGTTGTACCACCGGACGCCGTTGATTTGTCCAACAAATTCGAGCCGGTGAGGCAGCGGCTTAAAATGCGGCAGGCAATTCTTAATCTGCTCGTCATTGACGCCAAAATGTCTGGCGACGGCAAGTGCGGCGGCAAGGTTCGAGAGATTCGCCCGGCCTGGCAAAGAAAAAACGCGGCGAATATCTTCGCTTACATCGTCCGCTGAGAATCTGATGCAAATCCTGCCAGCGTCTTTTTTGTATTTCTCAAACCATTGGGCGGCAATTTCATCCTCGGCGTTGAAGATAGAAACAGCCGGCCAATTTTCATTAAGTTCTTGAAATTTGAAGATGTTTTCTTTGGCCGTGCAGTAATCAGCGAATGTGTGGTAGCGGTCGAGATGGTTTGGCGTCAGGTTTGTCAGAAGTGAAACGTTCGATGCTTTTTGAATTTCCGCCAACTGCTCCAGTTGAAAGCTGGAGAGCTCCAGCACGACCAAATCGTTCGGTCCAATCTGGTCAATCGTTGTCAGCAGCGGCTCATTTCCGATATTGCCGCTGAGCCAAACGTGTTCGTATTTCGTATGTCGTACGTCGTATGTCGTGCCTCTCAGTAAGTGTGCCGTAAGGGCAGTCGTGGTGCTTTTGCCGTTGGCGCCGGTTATGCCGATTATCGGCGCAGGACACAACTCGAAAAAGATGCCTATCTGTGACGTGACGAACTTGTTGCACCGCCGAGCAAGCTGAAGAAACTCATTATCAGGAGCGACGGCGGGATTGGCTATGATAATATCGGCTTGCTGAAAATCGGCAGGATCGTGCGAACCGAGATGAAATATTATGTCCGGAAACTCTTCGAGCTGCTTTATCGAATCACTTAGCTGCGCCTCTGAAGCGAGGTCTGTTACAATGATTTTTGCACCGGCACTTGCGGCGAATTTCGTGGCGTCGACTCCGCCGCCGAAACGCCCTAAGCCCATTATCAGGACAGTTTTACGACTGAGGAAGCCTGTGTCCATATCAATGAGGTTTGCCCAGTAGCTTGACAACCTGGCTATGTAGCAACGACAGGTCTTTCGCTATGACATCCCAAACGACGGCATCCTCAACGAGGTCATAGCCGTGAATAGAGAAGGTAGGGTGGGGCTTGCCCCACCAAGACCTCGTTGGTGGGCTAAAGCCCACCCTACTCATATTGGTTTCAAGCTGCATAGAGCACCTTGCGGCTCTTGTTTATGGCTTCGAGAAAATATGGATTTTTCACCGCTCGCACCATTATCAAGTCAATGCGCCTGTTGAAAAGCGATTCCAACGCCTCAAGCAGGCCAAAATATGTGTCCGCATATTCGCCAGTTTTTAGGGGCAGAAATTCAACCAGAAAGTCTAAATCGCTCGTTTCGGTATCAAAACTCTTGCCAGTCAACACTGAGCCAAACACCTCCAGCCGCTGAACCCGATACTTCGTGCACAGTTCTTTGAGCACTTCGCGGTTGTCTTCGAAAAGCCTAATCATAGTGTTTGGCGCAAAAAAAGATGTTTACTCATATCAGGGTTTGCATTGCGCTTGCCAGGTCAACTTTGGCGTCGATGACCGCCTGCTCGATGCACCGTTTCCAATCATCGCCAAATTGGCTCTTATATTGCGGCTTTTCGTATGCATAGATTATCGAGCGAGATGCGTTAATTAAAGCTCCCGTGCCATCCGGTTTGCAGAATCTGACACACTCGGCGGCGGAAGCACCCTGCGAGCCGTAGCCGGGCACAAGAAACCATACCTTATCATACTTCCGCCGCAGGATAGTGGTAACCTCCGGCGCAGTACCGCCGACAACCATTCCTATGTTACTATAGCCGTTCTTTCCGATTCGCTCGGGCTTATTGGCAATTTGCCCGACAATTTCAGCGATCTTCTCATACATTGTCTGGCCATCGGCGTCGGCAAAATCCTGAATCGCGGCGGCGGAAGGATTGCTCGTGCGAACTAATACAAACAGACCTTTACCCTGCTGGTCGGCCACATCCGCAAAAGGCTCAATACCGTCCAATCCTGTGTAGGCGCTGATAGTTATGGCGTCCGGGGCCAGGGTATCTTCCAGGCCGACCAGTTCCGGATTCTCCAGGTGAGCCGAGGCGTAAAATTCCGCGGTGTGGCCTATGTCGCCGCGTTTTACGTCGCCTATTACCTCCAGGCCCAAATCATCTGCCTCGGTAATCAACGCATAGTAAGCCTCTATTCCGTCCCAGAGATATTTTTCAAAAAATGCTATGTTTATCTTTACCGCCGGCACCATCGGCCCGACAATTCGCATCGTCTGTGTGCAGAAATCAAAGATTGCATCCACAGCGGCGGCAACGTCAAACTCGTCGTTCATCTGACGATGGCTGGTTATCACCGACGGCAGTTGGCTGTAAACAGGGTCTAAACCGACAATTAGTGAAGTCTTCCTCGCTTTTACAGCGTCACACAGCCGATCAGCAAAATGACTGGGCATTTTTTGCCAAACCTTCCTTTCTTATGAACTGAACTTTTACAAAATTGAGATTAGGCACACTTTGAAAAGGAAAAATTTGTTGTCCTATTTTTCCTTTTCAAACATTGACTGCTTGATAGATAATTACTTAGCTCTATTATTTAAGGAAATCAAGAAACGGATTTCCTTAAATAATATGTGCCTAATCTCAATTTTGCAAAACTCTTGTTAAGAAGCAGCACTGCAAAAATACTTTTTGCCAACGGTGATAGACACTATAATCACACCAATTGTTTCAGGCAAGGCAGAAATTTGGTTTGATGTCTGGTAACCGGTCAATTGGTGCCGCAGGAAAATCCGCAAATTCGCAAGAAGCAAAGATACAAGAGGCTGATCTGCTGGCTTCTGATTGACTTGGCGGTGGCCGTTATCATCCTTGCTCTGCTAATGTACAAGCCTTCGCGTTATGATCCGCTGGAAGGAACGGCTGCCGACCACAGGCAGGGGCAGGTAAGTCCGTATCTGACGCATTTATCGTCGCAGTATTATAATGGCGCGCAGCGCCGCACCGCATTCGAGCTGGTCATCACCGAGGAAGGGATAAACCAGGCTATCACGTGGTCGGATTGGGCTGTGGAGTCTGAAGGCATCTGGCTTTATGCGCCGGCAGTGCTCTTTACGCCGGGCACCATTGTTTTGATGGGTACTGCCAATGTAAAGGGGGCTGAGTTTGTCGTTACTATCGAGCTTGAGCCAAGAATCGACCTGCAGAAACTATTGAACTTGCAGGTGGCTAAGATCAAGATTGGGGCGATGAATATCACGCCTCTTGCCAGGCTGATAGCCAAGAAAATGTACGCAGACAGGCTCGCGACTGTCTCTGTGGACACGGAGCATTGGCGGGCCAAGATTGCGCAGTCGCTACTGAATGATCAGCCGTTCGATCCTGTTTTCCCCGCCGAAGATAAGAACGTGCGATTGGATAATGTCACCGTCGAGCAGGGCCGGCTGATATTGCGATTCGTTCCGGCCTCGCAGCGCAGTCGCGGAGCGCCTTCGAGAGCATCATCGTCTGGCTAACCTGTATAGCAGTAGAGGCAGATGAAGAAAAGCGCTCGTTAAGTCGCGTCCGCTGACAAGCCCAATTCGCTGGGCCTTTCTGACGATACGGATGAGCTGCGGCAGATCGTAGAACTCCGACCGGATGCGGTTGCGGATTTGCCTGAGCTCCTTGCGTCCGTAACGGTCAGAATATACCGGACCACCGATGCGTTCGTAGTGGTAGCCCGGCGTTTTCTCAACCACTTCCTTTAGGGGCGAGAACTTCTCGATGCGGAGTTTGTGGAAATTGATGGTATCCAGCTTGAGCTCCTTTGCGAACTTCGGGATGTAGAGCATCTCTTCTTCCGTCTCGCCGATGTTGCCGTAGATAAAGTAGCCATGCAGAAAGAAGTCGTATTGCGTCAGAACCGCAAACGCCTCCCGGACTTGCTGTTGGGTGATGCCCTTTTGGAGCTGCTGCAAAATGCGGTCGTGTGGCGACTCGACCCCGATCAGGAAGACCTTGAACCCTGCCTCTTGCGCCTTGTCGAGCAGCCTGCGATGCCTGGCCACATCAACCCGGGCCTGGACAACAAAGGTCTTCTTGATCTTGTTCTGGATGATCAGATCGCAAAGCTGTTCGCTCCTCTTGGGGTTGGTGAAGAAATTGTCATCGCTGAAGAGCACGACATCGGCCGTAATCGTCTTGAATTCTTCAATGACCGATTCGACTGGTCGTTCGGTGTAGCTTCTCTTCTGGCCAAGCGGGTTTAGACTGAACGTGCAGAACTTGCATTTGAACGGGCATCCCCTGGTTGTCAGTACCGTGTCGAACGTGTGGCTGGTAAGTCGAACACCGTGCTGAATCATGCAATAATCGTGCCTTCTCAGCGACCGGTCCGGAAATGGGATACGCGCGATGTCGGGCAGAGGATGGATTTCGTTGTGGACGATTCTTCCGTTCTCCCGATAGGAAAGCCCGCGGATATCCTTGTACGGGACGCCCGTGACGATCTGTCTGATGATCTCTTCGCCCTCGCCGCGTACAATCAGGCCGACATTCGGACAGCGCTCGAACAGGTACTCGACTTCCTGCGTTGCTTTGTAGCCTCCGACGACCGTGCAGACTTCACGAGGCAACTGACAGATGAAATCACAGATTTTTTTGAACTGAGATTCCCATCGGATGCTGATGCACAGAAGATCAATCTGGTTCCTGACGAACGAACTGAGTGCCTTGGGGTCCTGGTAGGCCTTCTCATGCCGAAGGTCGAGAAGCGTCACCTTGCCGACCAGGTCTTTCATGCTCGCGGCGATGTACTCAAGGCCGGTCGGAGGGAAAATCCCCATGGCCGCGGTAGAATCCCCGAAGTACGGGTTCAAGGCTAGAACGTGCTTGTATTTTACCATGCACGGATTATAGCGGGAAAAACCGCAGATGCACGCTTAAAATTGAAAATTATCAATTTACAATTGAACTGGCCTGGGCGTCCTTAGCTGCCTCGACATTGAACTCTAGCCATAAACAACGCCACCAGCCGCGTTACCAGCAGCGCCGTAGGCGGCGACTACAACCAAGCCGCGGGGTCGGTAGGCAGTAACTCGAAGGGCGGAATAGTCAGCAACTGCTATAGTGCCGGCGCGGTCATCGGAGTCGGGGATGTCGGCGGGCTGGTGGCAGAGAACAGTGGTTCTGTGACCGGCTGTTTCTGGGACACACAGACCTCAGGCCAAGCCACGAGTGCAGGCGGCACAGGCAAGACAACAGCCGAGATGCAAACAGCCAGCACATTCCTCCCTGCCGGCTGGGACCTTGTCAATATCTGGGGCATCGGAGAGAATCAGACTTACCCGTATCTACGCAAGTATTCAGCAGCGGATATCAACCAGGACGCCAGTGTCAACTTCCTCGACCTTGCGGCGTTGGCCGAGAGTTGGCTAACAGGCCTGACACCATAAACCGCCACAGTGGACACAGAGGCCACAGAGATAAAAAAATAGAATAATTGCTCTGAGCAAAAAAATTGGTATGCACAGCATACCCTACCATTGGTTTGCAATAAAGCCTTTTGGCACGCAGAGCATATCCTACCGCTGACGGTAGAACTCACCGCGGAGAACGCTGAGAGCGCAGAGGAAAGATCGAAATTCAAATTCTCAGCGTCCTCCGCGCCCTCGGCGGTAAGAAATTTGGTATGCATAGCATACCCTACCGCTAACGATGGGAGCGTCAACCGGCAAGACCTGATAGTCTTTGCCGATAGCCGGCTTCATTGACCATATAGGAAGGGCTAACAATAAACCACGAGTAGATTTTGGGACGAAGGGGGGACAGTCTATTAGGACTTTTGCCTGGCCTTATCATAAATGCCCGATTGGTCGGGGCGGCCCCACGAGGGCGGCAATTCTCCGATAAGTAAATTGCCGATCGGCCGAAGTGTCTCAAACTGCATCAGGATAATCCTTAGAATGCCCGTTAGCGGTACGGCCACAAACATTCCAGTTATCCCCCAAAGCAGACCCCAAAAGGATAACGCCAGCAGGACAACTACCGGATGCAGGTCCAATTCCTTGCCCATCCACTTCGGTTCGAATAGATAGCCCAGAACCACCTGGATCGTTCCCGGGACAGCCACGACAAAGACCACGGGCCAGGGACTTTGAAACTGGGCGACTGCAATGGGAATTGGCAATAGAGTGGCAATTACAGAACCAATATTGGGGATGAAATTCAAGATAAATGCGAGCATACCGAAAACACTGGCCAGCTCTAGCCCCACAGTTGCCAGGGCAGCCCAGACCAGAAGGCCGTTTAGTATTGATATCGCAATCATAATGGCAATGTACCGGCGTATTTGCAGGTCCACGTCCCTGTAGACGCCGGTGCGAACAGCGTAAGGATTGCGTCCTGCCAAGAGGAAAATAACGATAATTAATATAAGGAACACGTTCGATAGAAGGTTGAAAACCGCGCTCAAAGTACTGGTCACCATGTTAGGGACATTGTTTCGCAGGTCATTAACAATTTTTTCCTGATTGAACGGGTCGCCCCATCGGCCCATTTCCGAAAACGCTCGGTTGGCAAGGTCCGCGAAGCTATTGCTGTACTCGCCCACGGTGGCGATGATGGTCTGAACCACACGCGTCATCAGAAAACAGAAGACAGCGATGAGCACAACGACCACAAGGAAGGTTATCGTAACTGCTATCAGACGCGGGAATTTCAAACGGATTACCTGAAAGTCCAGGATTGGCGAGACAAGCGAAACGACAAAAACGGCAAAAACAAAGGGAATCATCACGGCGCGGGTGTAACGCAGAACAATAGCTAAGGCTACCGCGGCAAGGACGATTAAAGAGCCCGTCATCAACCACGCAGATTCGTCGCGCTTGTCTGACATATTTGCATATGGTAAACAAATCTGGCAAACAAAGCAAGCGGATTAACATCGGCAAGTCTATTCGGATGGAGCTTATTTTTGTACGCGGGGAGGTTTTTTGCGACGCCGTTTTAGGTGCACGCTTTGTCGTGCTGCTGCTTCTTGAATTGCTTCAGCGGCTGAGGCTCGGCGACTTTTCGGTAGCCAAGTGCCTGTATCACCTCCAGCACTTCGGTCCAGGTCGGAAAGGGTCTGGCGTTACTCTTTTTATACTCATCTATCGCCATAAGGAATTCAAGCTGCTCATCCGACATCTGTCCCTCTTCCGCAGATTTTCGCTCATCGCTTCTGCGTCTGCCGGGACCTCGCCGGCGATCCAGACCCAACCGCCTATCGACAACACTTTCTCTGCGGTCTCTAAAACTGCGCCGCTCTGTGAGGTATTCTGGATGCATCAATAGTCGTCCTCAAAGATATCGCTGTTGAAATCACTGTCCTGCTCTTCCTCCATGGCAAAGTCGTAGTAATCATCATAGGCATCTTGCGACTCGATGATTACATGTGCTTCATCAAGGGATTCCTCGGGAACCATTACGGCAATTTCTTTATCACCTTCTGACCCTTTCTCCTGTGCGCCGATAACGGCAGGGATGTCATTGACTCTAAGCAAAGTCTCATAGTCTCTGGCCTGCTCCCAATCCTTGGCAAAGGCAACAACAACAAATCCCTGCAGTTTGGCCTGCGATTTGTGCTCCTTTTTTGAACGCTTTGCCATTTTATCACTCCCAACAAGACTGATCCGACCTGTGGTGCGTACGCCCTCGAAAAGCTTACGATAAGAAGGCTCACCTGAACAACTCAAACCATCAAAGACGACCCGCCGGACAGGCAAATCTGTCTGCCGGCTCAGTCGCATCTGACGCCTCTTGCGCCTATCGGCGCTATAAACACAGAAATTTAGTATTTTGCGCGAATTTTTTTGTTGAAAATCCAAAAGGTCTGTGTAATAAGAGACTCATAATGTGCCGGACCAAGGATCCGACCGGCGCAGTAATGGTCAAATTAGAACAGGGAGGATTTTTAGAATGGCAAAAAAAAGAGATTCTTTGATCGTCGCAAGCAAAGTCAAGGCCTACATCAAGGGCAAAAAGATGATGACCGCATCGGATACGCTCGAGGCACTCAGTGAACATGTTTACTCGGTGCTCGATGCCGCCACTGCCCGCACCAAGGCCAACCGTCGTAGTACGGTCAGACCGCAGGATTTGTAGGCTGGTCGCGGCCAGAATGCTTAGGTCGCACACGTCACACTCCCAGTAACGCTATCCGCGGCAAATCAATCTGCTTTTTTGCAGGGCGGAAAGGCTCGTATCAGTAACTGGCATCGGGATTCGAGGCTCTGGGCATGCGATTGACTCCCGCGCGTCAGGTACGAGCTATTGGCTAGGGCCGCGGACAACATAAGTGATGCCAGTGCAGCCCGCAACGCGTATCCTAGGGAGTTTTCCAAAGTGCTTTCAGATACTACTGTCGGCCTATAAAACCCAAACTCGCGTTGTCAAAAATGTGGAGGTTTGCCAACTTCTGTTGAACTTGAGTAGGTAAAACCCCCTATTATAGGCAGAGATTTACGGAGGATGGGGCATTTTTGCGCGGCGTAGTTAAGGGTACATAATCCCTGGCCGATAATGAGCTAAGCGGCAAGCCACGAGTAAGGTTCGCTCAACACACGACGTTGCAGCAAACCGCTCTTTATGGTTTGGACCGAGAATAAGCGTACATAAGCCGCTAAACAAAGGATAGTTATAGGAATGGCTCGGCGGAGGACAACGTGAGGCTATTCATGTTAGGCTGGGAGTTTCCTCCGTTCATCAGTGGGGGGCTTGGTACGGCCTGCTACGGGCTGACCAAAGCGATGGACGAACTCGGAATCGAGGTGACCTTTGTGCTGCCCAAGATGGTTGACGCCAGATACGCCAGCCACGTGAGGTTGTTGGGCCCCAGCCTAGACAGCTTTCAGTTCGGCGGACTGAAAAAAGTTAAGTTCCGTGCGATCGCCTCATCACTTCAGCCTTACACAACGGCGCAGGCTTACCGCCAGAGGATCGAGGACGCCCTCAGGCGAAAGCACCCCGGCAGTCTGGACCCATCCAGCCGACCTATCGAAACGCTGGACTACAGCGGCGATATGTATTCGGAGGTGCACCGCTATGCTGCTCTGGCCGTCGAGCTAGCCCGAGAAGAGCAGTTCGACGTTGTCCACGCCCACGACTGGATGACGTTCCCCGCGGCCATCGCTGTAGCGGCAATAAGCGGAAAGCCGCTTGTAGTGCACGTCCACTCGACAGAATTCGACCGCAGCGGCGAACACGTAAACCAAATGATCTACGATATTGAGAGAAAGGGCATGGAACAGGCTGATAAAGTCATCGCTGTCAGCCAGTACACCCGCAATATCATCATCAGCCGATATGGCATCAGCGGCGAAAAAGTCGAGGTGGTTTATAATGCCGTGGAACCCAACAACAATAACGGGGGACACACCGATAGCGTCATAGGAAAAGACGAAAAGATCGTTCTGTTTTTGGGCCGAATTACTATGCAGAAAGGCCCTGAATACTTCCTGGCAGCAGCCAAGAAAGTCCTTGAGGTAATGGGTAACGTCAAGTTCGTGATGGCCGGCTCCGGCGATATGCTGCACCGCGCAGTGCAGATGGCCGCGGAAATGGGCATCGGGCACAAAGTGCTCTTTACCGGGTTTCTACGCGGCGAAGACGTCCAGAGAATATACCGGATGGCTGACTTGTACGTAATGCCCTCGGTTTCGGAACCGTTCGGCATCACACCCTTGGAGGCGCTGAACAACAATGTGCCCGTCATAATAAGCAAGCAGAGCGGCGTGTCGGAAGTTCTAACACACGCCTTGAAGGTTGACTTCTGGGATATCAACGAGATAGCCAATAAGATTATAGCGGTCCTAAAATATCCGTCTTTAGGAATTACGTTGGGCAATCACGGCAATTTTGAAGCGCGGAAGCTGCGATGGAAAGACTCGGCAGCGAAGTGTGCAAGAATTTACCAGGAGATGTTGGCCGCCGTTTAGTCGTGCGTCATGCGTAATGCGCCGTGCGTAAAACGCAATACGATATACGCAATACGAGACACGAGAAAATGCCTTCAGTTTGTTTCTACTTCCAGGTGCATCAGCCGTTGCATTTGAGGCACTACACGGTATTCGACCAAAGCGAACACTATTTTGACCACCACAAAAACGCCCTGATCTGCCGAAAGGCAGCAAACAAATGCTACCTGCCGGCAAACCGGCTGCTGCTCAAGATAATCCGGCGGCTTGGCGGTAAATTCAAGATAGCCTACAGTCTGACCGGCGTGTTACTGGAACAGCTCCAGCGTTACTCGCCGGAGGTAATCAGCACTTTCGACGCCCTGGCAGAAACGGGCTGTGTGGAATTCCTGGCTGAGACCTATTACCATAGTCTGAGCTCTCTATATTCGCGCGACGAATTCGTCGAGCAGGTAGGCAAACACATCGATACTATCGGGCGTTTTTTCGGGCAAAGGCCGCGAATCTTCAGAAATACCGAGCTGATATACAATAATGATTTAGCTGCTCTGGTTGAATCGATGGGCATCTTCGATGCGATAATCACGGAGGGGGCAGACCACATCTTAGGCCCGCGGAGTCCTAATTTCCTCTATCGTCCGAACGGCTGCAGCAAACTCAAGCTGCTGCTTAAAAACCATCCACTGAGCGACGACATCGCTCTTCGGTTCCCCAACCGCCGCTGGTCGGAGTGGCCTTTGACGGCAGAAAAATTCGCCGGATGGATAGGCAATATCAACGGCAACGGTAATGTCGTCAACCTATTTATGGATTATGAGACGCTCGGCGAACATCAATGGGAGGATACAAGCATATTCGAATTTATGTCGCAACTGCCTGAGGAGATTCTGAATCGTCCCGGCAACGATTTCAGAACACCCAGCGAGGTAGCCCGACGCTACGAGGCTGTCGACACACTGGATGTGCCGCATCTTATAAGTGGAGCGGATACCGAAAGGGACCTCTCGGCCTGGCTTGGAAACGCTATGCAGTCCAGCGCCATTCACGAGCTATATAGGCTGGAGAAAACCGTCAAGCAAACCGGCGATGAAAGAATCATCGCCGACTGGCGAAGACTACAGGCGTCCGACCATTTCTACTACATGTGCACAAAGTACTTGGCGGACGGTGACGTGCATAAGTGCTTTAACCCTTATGATTCGCCGTACGATTCCTATATAAATTTCATGAACGTGCTAAACCATCTCCACAGCCGCTGCTTGAACGCCACAATTGGGGGCGCCGCTCAGGATTTGGAACTCAAGATCGAGTCTTCAGAAGACCTTGATGCTCTGATTGTCTCGTGATATCCGAAAATCGTTTATCGCTGTATCCCGATAAGTCGGGATTTGCCGTCTGCCTGGGAGTAGCACTGTGCTAACTCTACAAGAATCTGCGAATGTGCAAATTGTAGCCAAGGCTATTCACGATGAATCCATCGACAGCCTGCTGACCAAGGAATGGCTGCTGACCAACCATCGCGGCAGCTACGCATCATCGACGATCATCGGCTGTAATACGCGCGGCTATCACGGCCTGCTCATCGGCTCTGTTGCCCCGCCGGCCAACAGGATAATGGCCCTGGCCAATTGTCTGGAAATGCTCACAATCGACAGAAAGGTCTTTGAGCTTTCGACCTTTGAGTTCAGCGATAAATTTGCCCCGGCAGGCTTTAGCTACTTAAAGCAATTCCGCCAGGATACTGGCGTGCATTTTGACTATGAATTGGAGGGATTTAAGCTCACCAAATCCGTTCACCTGCTCCGTGACGGTGACACCGTGTCCGTAGTGTATAGCTTTTCAGGTGTGGCTCAGCCGGCAGAGTTTGTTTTGCGCCCGTTCGTAGGCTTGCGGGATTTCCACGCACTGCAAAAATCTTCTGCGCCATTGTGTTCAACTTGGCTTGGTGATGCTCTGCTGGTTCGCCACGATATGCCGGGTAGTTGCGAATTGTTTCTCAGTTGTCCCGGCATGAGTTTTGAAAACGACCCCCAATGGTGGTTCAATTTCATATATCGCCAGGATAGGGAAAGAGGCCAGAGCTTCACGGAGGATTTGTGGACGCCCGGCCTCTTCAAATGCCGTATACAAAAACCGACCCAAATTGTCCTTTGGGCACGTTTAGCCGCCGCCGGCACGGGTCCCGATTGTGGGGGATGTTTAGCTGTCGCCGGAACGCCTGCCCTGAGCCTGTCGAACGGGGCGACGGACCCTAAACCATACGCCGACATTGAAACCGTAAAGGAATCACTGGCCAGGCACCAAAACGAGATAATCACGAGCGCCAAAGTTAAAGACGAAAAATTTACAATCCTTTGTTCGGCAGCAGACCAGTTCGTTGTTCGTCGCTCAGGTCACGGGTTACGAGCGACGGGTCATGAGCAACGAACTACGATCCTGGCCGGCTTCCCATGGTTTGCAGATTGGGGTAGAGACGCCTTTATAGCGCTGCCCGGCCTGTTGCTGGCAACCGGCAGATTCGAAGAGGCAAAGTCGGTCCTGTGCACATTCGCGCAGGCAGCAGACCAGGGAATGATTCCGAACCGCTTCGATGATTATAGTAACGCCGCCCACTTCAACAGTGTAGATGCCTCTCTCTGGTTCATCAACGCGGCTTTTGCCTACCTGGATGCTGCCGGCGACTCACAAACCTTCACGCAGCAACTGCTGCCCACTATCCGCTGGATTGTCCAATCCTATCAAGATGGCACGCGGTTCGGCATCCACGCTGACGCGGACGGCCTTATAATGGCAGGCGATCGGGACACGCAACTGACCTGGATGGACGCCAAATGCGACGGCGTGGCTTTTACGCCGCGATACGGCAAGGCGGTCGAAGTAAATGCCCTGTGGTATAGCAGCCTTCGAGCGCTCGCCTACTTTTATGCCGGCCGCAGCAGTGAAAACGCATACCACTACCAGGCTATGGCAGAGAAGGTTGCATGGAGTTTCTGCTCGCTATTCTGGAACGAAGCGGCAGGCTACTTGAACGACTGCATTCTGCCGGATGGTACGCCCGACGGGACTCTTCGCCCGAACCAGATATTCGCTGTTTCGCTTCCGTTCGGGCCGCCGTTATCGCTGCAGCAGCAAACCTCGATTGTTAATACGGTGCAAAGAGAGCTGCTTACGCCTTACGGCCTGCGAACGTTAAACGTCCAGCACCCCAACTACAAAGGCAGATGCATCGGCCCGCAGAAAGATAGAGACCAAGCCTATCACCAGGGCACGGTCTGGCCGTGGCTGATCGGCCCGTTCGTGGAGGCGTATTTGAAGGTCAATCAGTTCAGCCCGATGAGTAGGATAAAGGCCGCCCAATTCATTCAGCCGCTGCTTTCACATCTAACTGAGCAGGCCTGTCTGGGCAGCATTTCGGAGATATTTGACGGCGACAGTCCCCACACGCCACGAGGCTGCATCGCCCAGGCCTGGAGCGTGGGCGAACTCATCAGAGCCTACCAACTCATAAACAGTTAAAATTCTGAGTGCTCGATACTCGATACTAATGCCCAATGCTCCCCGGGTCACGGGTCTGCCATATTGTCATGCTGAGCGAAGTCGAAGCATCTGACCGCGTAAACACGATGGACGAGCGACCAATTGAGCCAGAGGTATAACCTAAAGTTGTGGATGGACGGATAGAGAAAGCGGCGTATCCTTGAGGTTTTTGGAAAATTATTGTCTTGAAGGAAAGGACACGCCACATGGAAAAGGATACGACAAACACCCAAGTGATGTCAATGACCAGCCGTGATGTTCTGAGCGACATTCTCCGGCAAGGAGCCCAGCAGATGCTGGCTATGGCCGTTGAAAACGAGGTGGGCGAGTATATCGGTGAATACCAGCACGTGCGAGATG
>Ga0315279_10001897_pt1 | contig 33083 bp, 30 predicted proteins | sample YL17G06_20_MG_FD_203694 | JGI IMG/M metagenome (GOLD analysis project Ga0315279, IMG submission 203694) | Sediment microbial communities from Yellowstone Lake, YNP, Wyoming, USA - YL17G06_20 | ecosystem: Environmental > Aquatic > Freshwater > Lake > Sediment | place: USA: Wyoming | collected...
CAGGATGAAAGCCAGATTAAAGGTCTTGCCAGACGAGCTGAGAGGAGGTGCATGGCCGTCGCCAGTTCGTGCCGTGAGGTGTCCTGTTAAGTCAGGTAACGATCGAGACCCGCATCCCCCGTTGCTATTAGCCTTGAGCTAAGCACACTGGGGAGACCGCCGTCGATAAGACGGAGGAAGGAGCGGGCCACGGCAGGTCAGTATGCCCCGAATCTCCCGGGCCACACGCGAGCTGCAATGGCAGGTACAATGAGTTCCAACCTCGAAAGGGGGAGGCAATCCCGAAAACCTGCCGTAGTTGGGATCGAGGGTTGAAACTCACCCTCGTGAACATGGAATCCCTAGTAATCGCGTGTCACTATCGCGCGGTGAATACGTCCCTGCTCCTTGCACACACCGCCCGTCGTTCCACCCGAGCGACTTTTGGGTGAGGCGTGGTCTTCCTTGGCTGCGTCGAATCTAAGTCTCGTAAGGGGGGAAAAGTCGTAACAAGGTGGCCGTAGGGGAACCTGCGGCCGGATCACCTCCTAAGACAAAAGCCTATGCATTGTCGACTGGAGGAGAAAGCGAGGAACAGCCATGAGTGCAAAACGCCAAAGCCCAATTACCACACACAAAAATCTTTGTACATAATTGAGCAAAGGTTACATCACTTATTTGCAGATTCTGTCAAACGTGCACGTGGGTTTTTGCATAGAATTTTTAAGGCTGAACCATTCGATAATAGTTTGAGGGTCAGACGTGAAAGAGTTAGCCAAGAAAGTTAAACTTAAAGAGTTTGTTGACGTCAACAATATCGCCATAGATAAAGATCACTATTTTTCCAATGCCTATGTTGTCGATCTTCCGTTGGAAGCAGTGCCTGATCATGCCTGGCAAGACGTTTTTGATCGAGAATGGAAATCCACTAGACATTTGTGGGACAGGAAACTCTTCGTGATAGGCGATAACCTCAGACTCGTGACAACACTTGAAGATATTGAGGACAAATTTGAATGGGTTAAGCAAGTGATAGAACGAACTAACAAAGCTATTGATGAGTACAATCGCGAGGCTGAGGCTCGAGAAACACAGCTAGAAGATGAAATGCGGGGCAGAGCTATGGAAGAAGAAAAGACAGGCGTTGATGCAATCAGGGATACTCTGAGGAAAAGATTAACCGCTTTCTAGAGTCTCATCTGTACAAGTTACTTCAGATCGAATAGGATAGCCTTAGCAGTGCTCAATCTTGCTGTTTGCTAGTCTTGATCAGGTTGTTGATAGTTCTCAAGAAACGGCAGCTATCACACAATTGATCGTCTTGAGTGGCACTTCTTTGCCCACACTTTATGCATGCGGTTCGCTCGATGGATTTCTGTTCTTGAAGAACACTTTCAGACATGTTTAGTCAGAAGCTAGAAATGGTTTTCAGAAATAGATAGCATTTATGAACTTCAAATATGAATTCTTGATTTGGCTTAGTCAGACTAAGTCCTTGAATCGAAATCGTGTTGTCCGCTTCATTTTAAAGAGCCCGGCCGAGGTTTCCTTACCCTTCTATAAAAAGGTTCAATCGAGGTTCCAACATGTTCATTCATGGAACACGCGACAGTCAAGTTGCGATTTGTGTTCTGGTTTAGCTTTCCAGTATCTTGCCGACCCCATATGGAACGAATTCTCTGATTTCCTCAATCGAGATCTTCAGAATCTTCTCTCGCAGTTCTCTGGGCATTTTTTCGCTCAAGAATCTTAGGATCTGTGTCAGCAATTCTTTGCCAGCGAAATCTCCTGGTCCGATGACCACGTATGTTTTTGCTTTAACTTTGACAGCGTCAATGGGTCCACCGATAAGGCTTATTTCATTATCTTTTTCAACATTAACGCCTATGGCTACTTTCAGTGGGACATTTCTCATCCAATTCCTCTTGCCATAAACCGCAAAGGCTCCATGAGCCACATATTCACCAGTGGGTCCTGTTTTGCTCAGTTGTTCGGGTTTGACCCAGTAAACGTCTATGCTTCCGAAGCCTTCTCGCCATCCTCTTGAGAAAGTGGCGGCAAACTCACCAGCTTCTGTGAGCACTTGCTCAGTAGGCTGTTTCCCGTCCGTTTTGATGACAACAAAAGGCGCACCAGTAATATCTGCGTGGAAAACGACATCTCCTAGCTCAGCGTGCTTCTTAACTAGAACCTCGTTGCTGACTGCATCCTTTCCAGCAACAACCAAGAAACCATCAGAAGAAACAAACCATCTGAACTTCTCAAACCATTTCTTATGCTTAATCCTAAGCTTCCCAAGTTCCTCTATTGTTTCCGCTGGTTTAGCTTGCTCCAACGCTTCAGCCTCTCTTATTTTAGTCTCAACCTCAGCCAGTTTCTTGCTAGAATCGTCCAATGCAGTTTTTGCACCAGCCAGTTTCTGCTTGGCTTTCTTGCCAAACTCATAGAACTCAGCAGCGTTCTCAAACAAGCTCTTACGCAAATTCAAACCAAACCTCAGATTATCCGTACAAACATTGATGATCAATCTTCTAGCATCAAAAGACTCAAACAGATCACTTGGCTTTATGCTGGCCTTTTCCTCACTCAAAACCTCAGAAACAATGACATCCCATTCTTTTCCGTTCTGTCTGGCAGATGAAAATCTGTCCAGTAGCGCCTGCACTTCGCCACTGTGAGCGTAAATAGCGTCGCCGATCTGCTTGTCTCGCGAAGCATTTAATTCAGCCTCAACCACAGCCTTCTCCTGATTAGCAACTATTCTCTTCAGCCTTTCAGCTTCTCTCTTAAACTGATCAACCTCCACCCCGGTCAAAGCCTTCTCAACAGCAGTGACCCTAACGTAGAACTCATCCAGAGCTTCATTGAAACTACTGTAAGGCTGAAGCTTGAATTCGCCACCTTCATAACGTTTCAGCCTAAGTGACACAACGTCAACAAAACTATCTCCTTCATCCAAAACAATGCAAGGCTCCAGAACACCGCTCACAACTTGCGAAAGCAAACCCTGCAAACAATCAAAAATCGCATAAACTTCCTTTTCATTTAGAGCACTGCATAGCTTGGTCTTGTCAACCCCTGCTTTCAACAAGGCTTCCTCTGCATAGACGCCGCCAATGCTCAAGAAGCGTACGATTGCCCTAACGACTTCCACATCACCTAAACTCTTTAGTCCCTCTTTCAATTCCTGTCTGCTGACCTTCAGCGGATTCTTTCCAATGGAAGGCGCAAACTGGAAAACCTCGCCTCGAAGAATGCTTCGATCTCGCATTCGCTTATAATTCAAAGCCTGCAGAATCTTGCCGTTTTCGTCGACTAAGATGATGTTTCCATCGCCAAAAAGCTCCAAAACAAATTGTAACTTGTTTTCTTTTGTTCTGAAGCTGCAGACCAGAACTCGTTCAAACTCGTATTGTTCAATATCTGTTAACCATGCATTTCGCAGATATTTTCGTAAGGCCATGCAGAATGTGGGGGGTATAGCTGGTTTTTCTAGAGTATAGGAGGTCAGGTGCAGTCGTCTTCCTGCTTCTAGGATCAGGTTTAGGGGCGGTTTGTTTGTTTTGTGCAGTTTGAGCAGCAGTGTTTTGCCATCTGACTGGTAAATATTGTTGATGTAAGAATTCACTATGGTTTCTTTCAGCTCACGAGTAGCAGCTGCAACGTCAAAGCTTGTGAACTCCTTCTTCCGCAATCTACATCACTTGCAAGAGGTATAATCCAAAACAATATAGATAGGCAGCTTTAAATGTGAATCTAAAATATAGTTTGCAAAGGCTGAAAAAACCAATGAGACCTTTGGAGAAGATTTACTGGCTTAGAATAGCTCTAGGCATAGTGGCAGCTCTCATAAGTATGGGTTACACTGTCTTTGGAATAGCAAACGGAGTAATCCTTCCTGATCCTTTAGCATGGTATCCAAACCTCATCTTTAACGGTTCGTCCATTGCGATAGTCGTGTACCTGGCTTCCTACTACGGCCTAAAGTTCAAGTTCAAAAATGTCGTAGAAAAACCAGCGAAGATTGTTACAACGGGAATAGGAATATATTGGCTTTCATGGATTGTTTTTTGGGTTTTGCTTTACACGATATATATCAAACTGATCACTGTCTGATCCAGCCTAGTCTTCTTCCTCTTTGAGAAAATTCTCCATGGTGGCTTGGCTTTTGTCAGCCTTGACAGTCTCCAGCTTTCCCTTTTCAGCCGTTGCACCGTTCGCGTTCGGAAAATCTGCAATATTTAATCGGCTGAGCACTCGCATGCAGTCCGCCCATGCTGAGAAGTAGCCACGATCGAAATCTCCATGAAGCTTGCTTCCAACGTGGTCCAAGAACTCTCGTCTGTAAGCGTGTAGAGCGGCTTTGTCGCTTAAATCTAGCTTTGGGAAGAACACGTAGGAATCCCCGTTGGCTTTGCGTGAAAGGAGCATGCCGTACAGGGCTCTGAAGTAGCCTCTGTTCCATTCAGTTTTTTGCATCTTCTGCTTAATCCTGTCCAGTTCACGTTCTGCTTCTGTAAACTGTCTGCTGGCTATGAGCTGGAAATAACGCGTAACCAGTATTGCTGGGACAGGCATCCTCAACGACCACGAGGTTTCATCTTGTCTTCTTCGGAAGCGTCCTCTATTCCGTTTTCTGTTATTTTAAAGATTTCTTCTCCATCAGGCAAATACGGACTTGAGACTAAGCGTGCGATGCGAACAGGACCATGTGAAGCCCTTCTCAGGTAGATGCGCGTGTGGCTCGTGTGACCGACAATATGACCACCAATGGGGTAGACTGCGTCGCCAAAGAAGACATCTGGCTTAGCCATAACCTGATTCGTTACCACAGCCACGGCGTTAAAAGCTCTAGCTAAGCCAATGAGCTTGTGCATGTGCTTGTTCAGCCTCTGCTGTCTAGTAGCCAGCATTTCACGTCCGATGTACTCACTTCTGAAATGTGCGGTCAAAGAGTCAACAATGATCAGTTTGACATTGTTCGCCTTGATAACTTCATCAGCATTTCCAAGCAAAAACATCTGATGATCTGAAGTGTAAGCTTCAGCATATATGATGTGTTTGGCAACTTCTTCAGGGTCAAGTCCCAGATGCTTGGACATCGACACAATTCGTTCAGTTCTGAAAGTGTTCTCAGTATCAACGTACAAGACTGAACCGCCAAGGCCGCCGCGTTCGGGAGGTAACTGCACATTCACACACAACTGGTGGCAGATCTGGCTCTTTCCACTACCATACTCGCCGTAAAACTCTGTTATTGTCTGTGTTTCCAAACCACCGTCAACAAGCCTATCCACAACCTTGCTCCCAGTGGTTAAACGTAAAACATTTTTGCGCATCTTGAGCAGTTCATCTGCTCTGATAAAGGAAATACCTATTGAAGAACGTGCAGTCTCGATGACGGAAAGGGCCTTTTTCTCGCTTATGCCTGCAGGCTCTAATTCTCTGGCTGTTGCCATGGCTAGAGCCTCGATAGTGTGGTAGCCCATCTCTTTGAGCTTCTGTGCGGTAGCTGGGCCGACTCCAGGCAAGTCCTCAAGAAACTCGTACTTCTTCTTAGGTATGCTTGTTTCTTGGATTTCTTTTACTTCTTCTTCAGTCATCCGTGTTTTCACCCTTCTCACAGTTCATGAGACAGTTAAAGCAAGCCATATTTAAAACACGCGAAGCATTCCGCTGTCTAATCCATGGAGAGACAGGTTAAAGTGAAAACGCTTAGTGTCCACAACTTTTGAAGAAACTTTTCACTTTTGCTATGTCTCCATCTTTTGACTATTGAGGTTTCTGCGATTTTTCTTGCTGTGTCTTGCATTTTTGTAGATTGGAGTTACGTGAGGGTTTCCTTAAATTTTGTGGGAACTACGAGACAAGATATAAGTACGGGGTTTTTTCATACAAAATGCTCAGAGAGGGAAAAACGTTGGAAACAGCAAAACTCGTTGAAGACGTTGCATTCAACATTCTGAAACAGGCTGTGATCTATCTTCCAGATGATGTCAAGCAAGCGTTGAAGAAGGCTTTTGCTGAAGAGACAGAAACTGGCAAGACACAGCTCAAAGCCATTTTGGACAACATTGAACTGGCCGAGAAATACCAAGCACCCGTGTGCCAGGACACGGGCACAATAATCTACTACGTCAAAGCCGGCTCTAAAGTAAAAGATTTGGACAAAGTCGAAGCCGCATTGATAAACTCCACACGCAAAGCTACAAAAGAAGTTCCACTGCGACCGAACGCTGTAGATCCGTTTACGGGTAAGAACAGCGGAGACAACACAGGACGATACCTGCCCTTCCTAAACTGGGAAATCGTTCCCGGCGATAGCATAGAAATGACTGTGATGACGAAGGGTGGAGGCTCAGAAAACGTGTGTCTCGGAGGAATGATTGTTCCAGGCGAGGGAATAAAGGGACTGAAAAAATTCGTTGTTGACGCTGTCGTAAAGGCCGGCGCCCAACCATGCCCACCAAACATTCTGGGCATCGCCATGGGTGGCGGAGCTGACATATCCATGAAACTGGCCAAGAAGACGTTGCTGAGGCCTTTGACAGAACATAATCCTGATCCTGAGATTGCGAAGCTTGAGAAGGAGATCTTTGAAGCAGCGAACATGACTGGCATCGGACCGATGGGCTTAGGCGGAAAAACCACAGTCTTGGGCGTACACATCGACTATGCGTATAGGCATCCTGCATCTTTTCCGGTAGCTGTAGCTTTCAACTGCTGGGCCGCAAGGAGAGCTACCGCGCGAATCACCGCAGATGGAACTGTTGAGTATTTGACGCATAAACTGAATTGGTAAGGTGAAGAAGAATGGCTGTTTACAAACTAAAGACACCGATATCGGAAGAAGATATCCGCAAACTCAAAGTCAACGACGTTCTGTACGTGACTGGAACGATAGTGACAGCAAGAGATCAAGCACACCGACGGGCTCTCGAATACTTTAAGGAAGGAAAACCACTGCCGCTAAGCCTAGAGGGATTAGCAGTCTTTCACTGTGGACCAGTGATGAGCAAACAAGGCGACAAATGGATTGCAGTCGCAGCAGGTCCAACCACAAGCACCAGAATGGACATCTTCGAGGACGAGTTCATAAAGAACTTCAAGGTGCGCGTTGTCATCGGCAAGGGTGGAATGGGCAAGAGGACAACAGATGCTATGACAAAGTACGGCGCTGTTTATGGTGCTTTCACTGGCGGAGCTGCAATATTGGCTGCGAAGGCCATAAAGAACGTTAGGGCCGTTGAGTGGTACGATTTGGGCATGCCTGAAGCCATGTGGATTTTTGAGGCTGAGGAGTTCGGTCCGTTGGCTGTTGCTATTGATTCGCATGGGAACAACCTGTTCACTGATGTTGCGAAGACTGTTGAAGAGAATAAGCAGCGGATTTATCAGAAACTTGGCATTTCGCCATAGTTTCAACCCTATTTTTCTGCTCTGTGTTTGTAGTTCATGTTTTTGGTATCTAGTTCAGATTCTGTTTATTATGTCGGAAGATTTAATATTAAATCTCGTATCAAATTTAGAACAGGTTCGGAACCATGTTCAAAAACTTTAGAGACAAAATAGCCCTCTCCGGAATCACAGTGCTAATGATAGGCATATCCCTACTCATATTCACTTTCGTAAGCGCATACGGATTCCTAACCCAAAGCCTCTCCATAATTCCGACAGCAGACTTCACAAGCATGTTCGGCGAAGCTCTGGCCCCGATAATTGTTACATGCGTACGTATAATGTACTTAGGCGTAATGGGCTGGATATCATCACTCATAACCATACGCGGAGTGACAATAATTGCACACGCACCGACCATACCAACACCAGTCGCGCCACAACAACCGACGGCAGAGCCAAAACCGCAACCTCAGCCACAGCCGCAACCTCAGAAGCCAAAAGTCGAAAAACCCAAAGCTGAGAAACCCAAAGAGGAAAAGCCCAAAGAAGTAGTCAAACCACCAGAACCAGAAATCATCGTCATCCCGCCAGAAGAGATAACTCAGCCACAACAACCACAAAACAACGGCACACCACAGCAATCATCCAACTCCTAAGACATGCATTATGAGTTACCGGAAAAAAAGGGTCAGCAATGAATATCCCGATTCGGATGATTAGCATAGCTACAACATTTTTTTGGATTTTCATTATCATATTCGCCGCAACCGCAGCATATTCAGCAAAAGACCTTCAGTTCAATTTCGGAGATCCAATAACCAGCATGACTGCTGATAATCAACTGATTTTCTCTATGCCAATAACTATCGCCAACAGAGGACTCTACAACATAGGCTACTTCAACATAACATCACAAATCACAGACAAAGATGATGTTGAGATCGCACACAATAGTACCGTGATACCTATCATAAGAAAGGGCGAAGAGATAACTGCCTACCACAATCTTGCAATGAATGCTACTGCGATGTTGCAGGGATATCAAGACTATTTGTTCAATGATTCAGAGTTGAGGATTTACGAATCAGTAGGTTTGAGGCTTGCAGAGGTGATTCCTGTCCAAGCTTCAGGAAACTTCACAATGCCTTGGGGTGCACCACTGTACAATCTTGCGCTAGGAACCCCACAGTTTACACCTGTTAATCTGACTCATGTTCGAGTTTCCGTTCCTATAAGCTTCGAAAACCACGCTTTCTTCGATCTCTCAGGAAGTCTGCAGGTAAGAATGTACACTAGTTCGGATACTCTCATCGGTCAAGACGAAACCGTGATCAACGCTCCACAACACTCGCAATACAGTGGAAGCGTAGAGCCTTACATTCTAATAAACCAGATTACCCCAAGTCCGACTCTTCCGAGAGGATACTTTACATTCACTATCCAAACATCACTCTTCACTTATGAATCTGGAAGGATCAGTTATGGTTGAGAAGAAGAAAGAACCCAAATCGCAGCTTCGCAGAATCACCATCAACGTCGTGAAGGCGATAATAAAGAGCGTTCTCTTTTATATGGTGTACTATTTTCTGTGGTCGCTGTTTGCTCCAGCTTCCCAGTTCATTCCAGGCTTGCAGACGATGTTTGAAACCTTCTTCGTCGTATACATTGTCTTGATGGTGATAGGAGAACTTACAGCTGGAACAATCTACCAATACTTCTTCAGCGCAGCCAAAACCCTGTTCGTGATCTCCTACATGATCATGTCGCTGGGAGGCGGAATAATAGGCATGACCTATGAAAACATAAGCTTACTCGTCGATTTGCGCCTGTTCGTTGTGATAGCCATGCTTCTAGGCACACTGGGACTCGCAAAATCGGTGCTTCAAGCAATAAACTTCATGAACGAAAAAGCAGAACCCCATCTCATCTAACCTACAGCTTTCTTGTCATTACGTGGGCGTTTTCGCCGTCTGCGTAGTATCCGTTTACTGTGCGTGTGACTTCGAACCCAAGTTTCTTGTAAAGACTGACTGCGGGGTCGTTTGTTACTCTGACTTCTAAGTAGCATTGTTTTGCGTTGTACAGTTTCATGGCGTTCATGGCTTCTTTCACCAGAGCCTCTCCAATCCCCTTCTTCCTATGCTCAGGCAAAACCGCAACCGAAACAACATGATCCTTCTTAACCAACCCACTCAAACCAAGATTGGCCAACCCAACCTCAACACGACACATTATATAACCAGCAATCTCCCCATTCTCTTCAGCAACAATAAACGTCTCAGGAAACCTGCGATACAAGTCCACAAAAAAGAAATCCGTATAATTCTCAGGCAGACAAACGCGATTGATGCGCATCACACTTTGCAAGTCGTTCAGGGCAAACTTCCGAAGTTTGAAAGTTTCTTGCAAGCTTTCCGTCTCCAACCGTCTAAAGCATAAATTTCAAGGCTGTTTAAACACTTTTCCATACCTAACCGCTAACAGGCACGTTTTGCTCCTCAACAGCCTTAACCTCTGGTAGCGTAAAATTGCCATAAGGCATAGTCCAAACCCTCGCATTTTTGCCAGCGATGTTGAAAGCTTCATTCAAAGCATCATTCACGGCTCTCGCGGTCTTCAACTTAAAGATGTTCGAAGCGTAATAATCGGGCATCGAGGAAACCAAGATTATCTGATGGTTCTGCAAAGCCTGCAACAAATAATAGGCTTTGTGGCCGCCAAAGACAAAGTTTCGCTTGATCTCTCGTTCAACAGCCTTCAACTCACCATACTTAACCATCCAATCATAAAACACCTGATTCCCATGCCCCTCAGGACACTCGGCTACCAGAATTATCACGCCACCACGCTTAACCACTTCCAATGCGTTGTCAACGCTCTTGAAAGCTTGGAAAAGATTTACATCAGCAGGATTTCCACCCGAACTAATAACAACAATGTCTGTCCTACGATCCACTGTGACACGGTACATCTCATCAACAAGCTTAACCCCCTCGCTGAAAGCTTGCTCCAGGTCACCAGCAAAAGCCTTGACCAATTCACCTTTACCGTTAGTCACAACGTTCAAAATGAAATCCACCTTCGCAAGTCTCGCAGCTTCCAACATATCCTCATGAACAGGGTTCCCATCTAGGATGCCTGTTCTCGCATTCGCGTCCAAAAGCATGGCGTGATTATACTTTATTGTCTCCTCACCTGAAACACCAGGCAAGACGCTCTTTCGTCCTCCACCATATCCAGCATAATAATGCAAGCAAACATCGCCAGTAAGAATTCTCACATCCGCCTCAGCAAAAACACGGTTCAAATAGACCTTCGTTCCATGCTTCTGCGTCGTGCCAACGTAAACCAGATCTTGAGCCTTGCAGTCATGGCTTATGGCCTTGACGCGGTTGAACACTTCCTCGCCCAGCAGCATGATCGCTTCTTCTTGTTTAACAGCTCTGTGTAATCCACACGCAAAAATGATCGTTACGTTCTCATCCTTGACCCCAGCCGCACTTAATTCGACAAGCAACGGCAAAACCATCACGTCACTCGGCACAGGTCTCGTCGCATCGTCTACAACGATAGCTACTTTATGTTCAGGCTTGACAACCTCGCTCAATTTTCTTGAACCAATAGGCTCCTTCAACGCCCGCTCAATTTCTGCCTTGGCGTCTGGTACAGTAGGCTTCTCCTTCGGTTCAATTGAACCCAGGAAGTTTCGTGTTGGGACTCTCACGCATACCTCTGTTTTTCCGTAAGGAAGCCAAACATCAACCATGCCGTTTCACTTTAGTAGGAGAACACACATGCAGAAATTATTAAGCCTTGTCAAACAATGCCTGAAAACCCACTAGAAAACAGTCTTCAACCACACCATGAATTCAACTGCTTCCCTCAAACTCTGAACAATAGCATAAGCTCTTTAAAACCTGAACACAATAATACTGAACCTTGAGGCACTAAACATGTCAATCGAGAAAACACCCGCAAAAAGCGAAGTTCTATTCGTATGGTTCAATCATTATGCCGGAATAACTGTGAAAACTCCATCAAAAACTCTGATTATAGACCCCGTTGATGTTAAGCCCAAAAACTTCAAAAACGTCGACGCAATCCTGATCACACACGAACACTACGATCATTTGGATCAAGCCCTGATCTCTGACATACACAAGCTAACGCAGTGTATGGTTGTTGCTGACCTCACGTCTGCCAGAAAGTTGCGAAACTCGATTTCAGCGGAAAAGCTGCAAGAGGTTCGACCCGGCTCAGAAGTCAAAATTGGTGACGTAACCGTGAAAGCCGAAAAAAGCAACCATCCACCAGCAACCACGCCAATCACTTTCATGATCACCAGCGAAGACGGAGTCAAACTCTTCCACACAGCCGACAGCCTACCCTTCCCCGAGATGGCGACCATAGGCGAAAAAGAAAAACCTGATGTCGTTTTCTGCACTGTCGGAATCGCGCCTAGCACTTCACCTGAAACCGCTTTGGACATTGCGAGACTGACAAAACCGAAGGTAGCTGTTCCATATCATACTGGCTCATCAGCAGATCAAAAGAAGTTTGCTGAAATGTTGAAGAAGGAACTTCCAAAAATCACCTGCCTCATTCCAGAAGTCGGAAAAATCTACCAGATCTCCAAGCGGAAGTGAGAACAGGTGGCCACCGAAACCGTCAAAGTCGAGCTCTGCAAGATCCTGAACAAAATAGGCGCACTGCAATTCGGAGTCTTCAAACTTACAAGCGGAAAAATAAGCCCCTACTACGTAGACTTACGAATAGTCCCAAGCTTTCCAGAAGCTTTTCAGAAGATCTGTGGCTTCTATGTAGGATTCGTGAAAGAAGAGATAGGCGAGAAGAGCTTTGACAGAATAGTTGGTATTCCAATCACAGGCATACCCTTCGCGACCATAATTGCCTACAACTTCAAGAAGCCATTTCTCTACATCCGCAAGGGTGTACGCCTTCACGGAAGACAAAGAAGAATAGAAGGAATTCTTGCACCTGGAAACCGAGTTCTACTCGTAGACGACCTGATAACAACCGGACTCTCTCTGGAGAAAGCGGCAAAAGCTCTGACCGCAGAGGGTGGAATTGTGTCAGACGCGGTTGTGCTCATAGATAGGCAGGAAGGTGGAAAGGAGAAGCTTGAGAAACGTGGCATCAAGCTCCATGCGCTTCTCAACATGAGCGACATAACGAATACTCTGTATGAGCTTGGAACGATAGACGAAGAGCAAAAGAAGACTATCTTGAAACAAATCAAGAAGAAATGAAGAAAGAAAACAACGCAAGAGAGGGTCTATTCGTAGAATATTAGTTCTTGCTCCTCCAATATTCCGTGAAGTTTGTGCACTGCATCATGGACATCTTGCTCTTTCTTCGCTCCCGTGCACACAAGTTTTCCGCTTGCAAACAGTAGTATCACTACTTTCGGCTCATCCATCCTGTAGATTAAGCCTGGAAACTGTTCTGGCTCATACATTGGCTTTCCAAGAGTGTAAGCTGCCTTCTCAAGGTCTATCATTCCACCTAAGCTAGCAGAAGCCACGATGTTCTGTATCTTCAACTCCGGCTTGCTGATGATAATAATTCCGCCTTTCCTCAACTCCTTAACGACCTTCATAACCGCTCTGCGCGCTTCCTTTTCCGATTTCGCTCCCGTGCAAACCATCTTGCCAGAATTGAAAATCAGCGTGGCCGTCTTCGGTCTCCTAATCCTGAACACTAGCCCTGGAAACCGTTCTGGACGATACTCGACACCTGGAAAACTCTTGACAACAGCGTTCAAATCGACCTTCTGGTTCAAGGTTACAGAAGCAACAACGTTTTGAATGGTTATTATTGCTCTAGTCTTCGGCATTAAACACCACTTCTTATAGTGAAACGGATGCTTAAATACCCTTTATAAATCATTGGGTCAACGTTTTCAATCGTAATTTTTGACTTCCATATTTTTAGGTTCAGAATCAGTCTTTCTATTTCTAAGCGCTGGGATTGCAAACTCCACGATTATTAAAAGGATTATGAGAGCCAATACTAGATAGATTGCGGAGCCTTCGCGCATGAACAGCGCCAAATGCCCGAACCAAGGAATCCGCATGACAACTTTGCCAATCACGTTTTCCGCTGGGGTCGGCGAATAGGGTCCAGGCCCAATATTAGCGTCTCCTTGCGTTATGAACTCGATCGTTCCATTCGGCTCCACTATTTTGCCAACGGCTCTGTGAACGATCAGTTCGTCGCTACCGATGGCGCGAAATACTAGGATGTCGCCGGATCTCCCGCTTTCGTTGTAGGGTGCCGCATAGATGTCTTCCGGCCTGACTCCTTGAACTATGATTAGATCGCCTATGCGCAGTGTTCGAGCGAAGGGCTGCGACCACCCATCATCGACCGTGCCTTTAGGCAGATGCATGCTTCCAGAAGCAACAGCCAAAACAGGGTTCGACGTTCCCAGAAATGCCTGCGAACCAAACCAAAGCACCAAAACCGCCATGACTATTACGACTATCATTATTGCTGTTTGGAAATAGTCTTTTTTCCACATTTCCTTTAGCTTTGCTGTGGACATCCTTTCGCCTTCCACTAAATGAAGTATTCCTATTGATAAGGCTTCTACATTCTAAAACCTAGCGCTTTAGGAAAATGAAAAAGAGGGGGAAAGGAGGGGGGAGTAAACTTGATGCTTTATGTGTCTATATCTTCTTCTTGCTTAGTACTTCTCGGAAGGGCTTCTTGCACTTTGGACAGTCGAAAAGGCCGATTTCCAACTGAGTTCTTTTTCCGGCTTTGTCTGGTCGTCCGGCCATTGTCCACTTCTTCTTAGGCGATGAAACAGCTGTTCCACATTTTTTACATTTAGCCATTTAATTTCCTCCAATATACCTCGATGACCATGGTTTCTAGTGATGATGGATAAAAAACTTTCCATTGTTTTCGAATAGAAAACCTTTTGCCAAACATCGAGTTTAAGCACATTTAATGCAAAGAATCATGACAAAAAACTGAATCTTTTATGTTAAACCCCTAAAAAACCCCCACATAACACCCGAAAAGGCGATCATAACACTGATTTTCGCTTCATGGACAAGTCCATGATGACAAAAAACGATGAAAATGACACCCGTACACCATGATCATTAGCTGTAGGTGAAAAAAGAGTATCTGAACATGAGAACAGCATTGTTCTTGCATGCTTGCTAATTGCGAAATCGACTAAAAAATGTGCGTTAGAAGACATGCAAATTGCTTTCAAAATGTCAAAACAATCTAGCAGATTCTTGCTTCATTTCTCATCATGGTGAATGTTATTTCACTTTTTACTAGGCCAAAACGCTTTTACTTGTGGCTTCATGCTTATTTCTATCGCATCGGAGTTTAGCTGAACTTGCAAGAGCCCGTGAAGAATGCTTTTGATTTACTTGTTAAGCCTGTTCGAAGGCTTGTTGAGCAGCGGGGATTCTTGAAGCCGACCGAGCCTCAAGAGAAGACCATACCCCTCATTCTTGAGGGCAAGAATGTTCTCTTGATTTCGCCCACAGCTACAGGTAAGACAGAGGCTGCTTTTCTGCCAGTTCTCAGCATGCTCCTTCAAGGGCAGCAAGGAACTCCAGGTATCAAAGTCTTGTATATCACACCTTTGCGGGCTTTGAACCGCGACATGCTTGAGCGGCTTGAGTGGTGGTGCAATACCTTAGACATAAAACTGGCAGTACGACATGGCGACACTGAAACCAAGGAGCGACTGAGGCAATCCAAAAGCCCTCCAGAAATGTTGATCACGACACCGGAGACCTTGCAGGCAATATTATCTGGATGGATTATGCGTCAGCATCTGCAGCAAGTTCGTTGGGTGATAATCGACGAAGTACACGAGATGGCTGACAGCAAACGAGGAACCCAACTAAGCTTGGCCTTAGAAAGACTCAGGACAATGATGGACAGAGACTTTCAACTGATAGGCCTATCCGCCACCGTTGGCAGCCCAGATAAAGTGGCGCAGTTTCTCGTTGGAAACAACCGAAGCGTCGAGATCGTCCGAGTTCCAGTGGGCAGAATGATGCACCTAAGAATCGTTTTTCCAAAACCAGAGGATCAAGACGTTCAGCTTGCCTCAAAGCTCTATACGCATCCGGAAGTCGCTGCTAGACTGAGGATTATTCGCGACTACATTAGCAAACACAAATCAGTGCTACTTTTCACGAACACTCGAGCAGAGGCGGAAGTCTTGGCGAGCAGGTTCAAGGTTTGGGATCTGGATTATCCCGTTTCCATTCATCACGGTTCGCTTGCCAAACCTTCACGCATCGCTGCTGAAAAGGGACTAAAAAGCGGCGAGCTGAAAGGACTTGTCTGCACAAGCTCACTTGAACTGGGCATAGACGTGGGCAGAATAGACCTTGTCATTCAATACATGAGTCCAAGACAAGCCACCCGACTAATCCAACGCGTTGGCAGAAGCGGCCATAGCATAGGAAAGACCGCGGAAGGCATTATTTTCGCGTTGGACTCTGACGACGCGCTCGAAGCATTGGCAATTGCACGAAAAGCTCTGCAAGAAGATCTGGAACCAGTCGAAATTCCGCCCAAGCCTTACGATGTTCTGTCACACCAGATTGCTGGACTATTATTGAAGCAGAGGAAACTTGCATTTGAGGAAATATTAGAACTTTTCAAGAACGCCTATCCATACGCAGATTTGACGTTAGATGATATTGAGAAAGTCCTGAAGTACATGCATCAACGTTTTCCGCGCCTAGCTTGGGTCTCATTTGAAGACAAGATAGTTTTGAAGCCTAGGCAGGCAAAGGCTTTGTTTGAATACTATTTTGACAATCTGTCGATGATTCCTGAGGAAAAACAGTTCTTGGTGGTTGATGATTCAAGCGATTCTGCAGTCGGCGTGTTGGACGAAGCATTCATGGCTGAGTATGGCAAACCCGGAACCAAATTCATTATCCGCGGAAGTCCTTGGCTGATAATGCATGTCTCCGAGGACAAGGTGCACGTGAAACCTGTCGATGACCCTTCAGGGGCTATTCCAAGCTGGATCGGTGAGGAAATTCCAGTTCCGTTTGAAGTGGCTCAGGAAGTTGGCTCGATCAGAGGCTTCGTTGAAGAGCAGACAAAGAAGGGAATGTCGCCCAATGAGATTGCTGTCAAGTTGAGTGAGCAGTATCCGGCTGATAACGGCACGATTTTGAGTGCGTTGGCGGAAACGGTTGAACATGTTGTTGCTGGTTTTCCTGTTCCGACGGACAGTCGAATAGTCGTCGAAGACTGGGAAGAATTTGTCCTTATTCACATTAACTTCGGTTTGCTTACGAACAGAGCCTTGGCTCAATTGCTGGGACAATTGCTGTCAGAAAAGCTCGGCTTTGCCATCGTAGTTCAGCACGATGCTTACCGCATCTTTGTGCAAACTATGGGTGCGGCAAATTCTGAAATGATGTTGAAGATGTTCGACGAAATGAAGACCATGCCCGAACAGACGATAAGAGAAACTCTAAAGAGAGCGACAGTGAAAACAGGCATCTTCAAGAGACGCATGATCCATGTTGCACGACGCTTCGGAGCGTTGAAGAAGTGGGCTGACTTCAGCAGCGTCAGCCTTCAGAAGTTGGTTCAAAGTTTTGAGGATACGCCCATCTATGAAGAAGCTTTGAAGGAAGTGTTCACAAAAGATGTGGACTTGGAAAGACTTGTCTATGTTCTTGGAAGAATTCGAGATGGCAAGTTTACAGTGCAAAGAGTTGTTACTGGTGGAAATGCAACGCCAGTTGCTCGCTTAGGCATTGAACGCATAAGCATGAAGACCGATCTGATTCCGCCTGAACGCATGCGTGCCGTCCTCATCGAATCTGCGAAGGCAAGATTACTGAATGAAACATGCGGCTTCTTGTGCACAAATTGCTGGAACTACTTGGAAATGATACGAGTCAAACAACTACCTGATGAGCCAAAGTGCCCAAGGTGTGCCTCCACTGCCATAGGTCTTCTCAAGGTTGAGGAAGAGAAAGCATTACCCCTCATTGAAAAGAAAGACGAAAGACTAACACAAGCCGAGGAGAAACTGCAGAAACAGGCTTTGCAGACTGCACAGCTAATTGGAAAATATGGAAAAACGGCTGCAGTTGCCCTGTGTGCCCGAAAAGTTCAGCCCTTGGACATTATGGAGATTCTGCAGAAAGAACCCAAGCTTACTGACAAGTTTTATGAGCTTCTTCTAGAAGCTGAACGCAAAGCCATAAGCAAAAGATTCTGGTAGGATTCAAAGCCTTCTGTCCTTTAGGTTTTTCAGTGAATCTTTATCAATCGGACTAGGAATGCGCTTGCAGTTAGGAGGATGATGGCGAAGATGAATGGAGATATGAGTCCGAGGTTTTCGATGAGAATAGCAGCAGCGATGGAGGAAATGGCGCCAAGAGTGTCATGTGAGAAGTAGAAAAGTGAGTAGGCCATTCCTCCGCTAGTTTTGCCCATTAGGCTTGCGACCATTGAGGTTGACGGTGTCCAAAGTGCCGACAGGAACATCTCATACATTAGAAACGAAAACGTTGCCAGATACATTGATGGACTTGCAATCGTACCCAAAAGGAATATGACCTGTCCAAAGTAGATCAGGGTAAGAGCAAGCTTGTCTCCTAGCCTTGAACTCACGTAGCCAGCAGCTATTGAGCCCACGATGCCAATTAATGGCCCAGCACCGAAGATTATGCTGGCCGTTTCCATGCTCAAGTTTTCAGCATGAGTCATGTACGTCGTCATGAACGTGGACACGCCACCGTTTGCCAGAGCATTCAGTCCCATTGAAATCATAAGAAACACAAATCCCGAACTCATAAGCGCTGTTTTGCTTGCAGATTTTGGCTTGTCAATCACTTGTTTTTCTGGTTCATTTGACTGATTGGCGAACTGCGGGATTCTTATCCTTGCTAGGATGAACATCCAAGCCAGAAGTGGAGCAGCAAAGAGCAAGTAGCAGAACCGCCATCCAAACTGCACCAATAGTAGACCAAGAGAAATTGTTCCGAGAGCTTGCCCAATGCATCCTGATGCTCCATGCAGTCCTATGGCTGTGCTACGTTCTGTCTGGTTCGGAAACAACCTACTTATGATGCTCAAACCTGGTGGATGATAGAGCGTGACGGAAATCATTACCAAACAAAGCAAAATCAAAAGAATGAAAGCATTTGATGATTGACTGAGCAGCGCAGCGGATAGACCCCCTATCAATAGGCTCAAGATTATAAAACGCCGTGGACCATATCTATCTGCGAGAATTCCAATTGGTATAACGATTATCAGACGACAGAGGCTTGGAACTGCTATTAACAAGCCAGCCTGAAAATCTGACAAACCAAATTCTCTCTCGAATACTGGTACAAGGGCTGGGTGCATGAGTAGAAAAATTTCAACGAGCATGTGGCTGATCCAGATTGCGGTGAAGGGCTTGATTGCCTCTTTCTTGATTTCAAAGAATCCCGTTTTTGTTGGCACCTGCCTTTTTTAAGACAGCAGTATGATAAGACGATTTCGATTTAAATGAAGCATTAGATTTATAGACTTTGGACGAACATCAGTTAGAGATTCATGATAACTCTTAAATCAAAGGTTCTCTTACTATGCATAAACATTGTCTATTTGTTGTGAGGAGATTAGAAGCTTGGAGATAAGTCGAAAGAAGCTTCGCGAAGAGGTTCTTGAGAGAATTAAATATGTCAAGACGTGTGTTTTGGCTCGCGAAGTTTGTTTACTTGTTCGCACCAACAGAGCTGTGCTTGACCCAAAAGATGTGCAGGAAATCTGTCTCTCAATATCAAAACTATGCAAGGAAGAAGGTTGCGCTGAACCGAGTGAATTGTGCCGCAGAGCTGCTGAAGCCGTGGGTTCGAGTGATGAAGCAAAGTATCTTGAATTGTGCGCTCAGAGTTGCATGAAATGTGGTGAAGCCCGGAAACCAAGCACACCTCAAAACAAGTCTCCATACGTAGCTTGAGGACATGGCAAATCTTTTAAAGAACAAGTTCATTGGTAAACCCAGAATAACAAGCAGCGTTCAAAACGGAGGCTTATGTTCTGTATCTTGCACCCTACGTTCCGAGTCCACTGCAAGTAATCCAGCGGATGCTTAACCTAGCAGAGTTGAAAGCTGGCGAAGTTTTCTTCGATCTCGGCTGTGGAGACGGTAGAGCGGTAATAATGGCTGCAAAAGAGTTCGGTGCAAGAGCCGTGGGCGTCGAGTTGAGGGAAGATCTCGTGAAAAAGGCACTGAGCACTATCTACGAGCAGAGTCTCCAAGATAGGATAACCATCGTGAACGGCGACATGTTCAACGTGGATCTGACATCCGCGGATGTTGTTTTCTTGTATTTAACTACAAGTGCGAATGAGAAGGTTCGGCCTAAGCTTGATTCTGAGCTCAAGCGTGGTGTGCGAATAGTTTCGCATGATTACGAAGTTGTCGGATGGAAACCTGTGAAAGTTGAGAACTACTGTGAAAACCAGACTTTGGGTTATCCTTCACACACTTTGTATCTGTACATGAAGCTCTAGATCAGTGAAAGTCTATGTCTTCATTCACTTTCAGAACGTCTTTCAGAGTGACATGGGCGGACACTGACGCTGCGCAAGTGGTACATTACTCCAACTATTTTAGGTTTTTTGAAAGAACTGAAGAGGAATTCTACAGGCAATCGGGCTTCAGTTTCACGGACACGGCTAAGAGAGGATTATGGTTTCCGAGGGTTGAAGCCTTTTGTCAGTATAAGAAACCTGCACGGTTCAACGACCTTTTGGAGGTGGAGCTGATCATAGAAGAACTGAAAGAGAAATCCGTGAAACTAAGCTTCAAAGTTTTTAACAAAGAGACAACAGCTTTGTTGGCAACAGGCTACGTGGTGATCGTGGCAGCAGACAAACAGACTGGAAAAGCAACGAAGATACCCAAAGACATAGTGGGAAAGTTCAAACCTCTCATCAAATAGATTAATTAAGCAAACCCCTTTGAGTTTTTGAGAGATGTGAGAATGCAGTTTATTCCTTGGCGGCACCTTGCAGACTGGAGATGCATAGCGTGCGGTGACTGTTGTAAGCTCTACAGTGTTGTTATAAACTTTCACGAATGGCTCAGGATTGTCAAGAGTTTTGGTGTTGAGCAGACTGCTTCTGGGCTGGATAAGTTGCTCATAAAGAGGAGAGGGGACGGTTCATGTGCTTTTCTGGGCAACTTCTCGAATACGTATTCGTGCGGAATACAGTACATGAAGCCTAAAGCATGCCAGATTTGGCCTTTCAAGATACTTGTCCAGCCACGATTCGGGTGCATGAACGATGCCATATATCATTATGGAAAAGACAGCGTTTTCATCTATGCTGATTCCATGTGCAATGGGTTAAGGTATGGAATGCCGGCATGGGAATTTGCTAATCACACTTTAAAAGAGTTTGTCGAAATTGCCATGGGGGCTTCGCAATAATCAGTGTAAGACTACTGCAAGCGTCGACTTGCGCAAACCGTATGACCACTTAAGTTTCGTCATGAGAAATAGTTTATAGATTAATGAGTTTTGCATCCATTTCTCAGGTTGCATTGGAGCACTTTTGGGCAAATTAGACATTCGTCTGGGATTGGTGCATCTATCGGAGAGAGGCTCAGGTTTCCAGAATAGTGGGCGCATTTTGCTGGTGAGTCAAAGACTTTTGGGTATTCGGTTGCTCTCACTGTTACGATTTTCATGTTTTCTGTTATTATATCCAGCTTTGACATACAATAGGGACAGGCGTAACATGTTTGCCTCGGGATTGAGGATGAATCGACCAAAACGGTAGGCTTGTCAAACGATTTTCCACAGCCCTTGTATGGACATTTCAATCTTTCTTCATGCAAGTGGAGATGAGGCATTATTCATCCTTCTAGAGCATAACCAGTTCAGTATCAGATCATCATCCGCTATTCTTACTTTCAGCACTACTTGTAGCTTCACTTCCCGTGCCTGGAACTCCAATCATAATACTAGTGTTGCCGTTTACCTAAGCATAGTGTAACCCCTCTGCAGAAAGGAACAGTGACAAGATGCTTTCTAGACAAGCACCGTTTGAGATATGTTTCAATGTTTCTTATTTTTAGGTTAAAGCAAACAATGACGAAAAGAGATTGCACAAGGTTCTGTTTTGGGAAAAGAATCCGCAATCTTGACCTGATTCTAGATTGAAGTCATTAGGCTTCAATTCAGCAAAAAGAAGTTCGCTGTCATCGATACACACAAAAAACATCGGGATGGTTATTCTTTCGTGTTTGATTTCATAGACGTATCTAAGTTCGTGAATCAAGTTTTTGCTGGATGTCTTAACAGGGGCTCTAATCCTGATTTTTACGTTGTTTTCTGTTAGTCTATCGAGCAGCTTGTTGAATGCTTTATAAAGTAGGATCAGACCGTTTTCCGTAGTCACGACATCAACAGTGTCCTTAGCGTTGGTTAACATTTCGCCAGTTTTTCGCAGTGTTTCGCGGCGTCCTTGAGTAAACCAAACGTCTCCCATCCGTAACTCAGCAGTTTTCAATAGCTGCCTTTTCTTGTAAATTTCCTCCAAGAATGAAATTGCACTTTCAGATTCCACAAGTGAGGTGACTCCTTCAGAAAGTTCATTCTTCAAGCTTCGAAGGAAAGTGTTGAAGGCTTCGGAGGGAGAAGTGATTGCAAATCTCCGTGGTTCTTCAGGCGTTTCAACGATCAATCCTCTTTCGATCAGTTTCTTCAGGGTTCCATAGATCTTGGTTCTGGGCACATTCGCAGTCATGCTGAGTTTTCTGGCTTCTGAGGTGCCTTCCATGACGAGCGAAATATAGACTTTAGCTTCGTAATCAGATAAACCAATGTGTTTGGACAGTTTTTCCCACGATAACGTCTTCTCTTCCATTATGCACGCCGTTCTGTTTTTCCATTTTGTGAAAGATTGTAATGATGTTCGATTTCAAGAACTATAATCGTTATGAAATAGCGGTATGGATTGCTAGTAGCTGTAATTCAGATTTTGAATCAGATATTAGCAACATGGGGAGAGTAAAATTCAACAGGACTCATATGCCTTCCTCAGTTTTACTATATAGTCGGAGAAACCGTAGTTTTCCCTCTCTACAAATTCCAACTGAGCCTTTGAGGACAAGATCTTGAGGATTAGATTCTCTATGACAAGTGCTCCTGAGCCTAGTAGTCTTTCTAAACTTGTTGAGAAGACGTCGATCTTCTTGGCAATGTCTTCGCGTTTCAGGTTGCGCATGTTCTTCATGTAGACATAGATCGATTTGGCTGCAGATTCGTTGAAAAGATGCATTAGTGCTTCATCTATTGAGTCGAGTAACAACTGGTCAAAGTTTTTCGGTTCAGTGTCTTCTCTGCTTTCTGGCGGTGTAATCGTCACAGATGAAGTTTCAGCAATTGGAAATTCTTCATTCATTTCAATAGTTTCCGTAATAAACGATTTACAAGAAGGAGCTTTTGGGGAATTGTCCGGTTCATAGTTCTAGCGGTTTTCTTTTTGAGTCGCTGTTTTCTCTTCTTCTAGTTCTTTGACGCGTGTCTCGATGAATTCTGTGACTTTTTCTTGGCCGTACTTCTTTTCTTTCTGCTGTTTCTTTAGTTGTTCTTTGATCGTTTGTAGGACCTTGTCCATGTCGAAGGGTTTCATTATGTAGGCATCTGCACCTTTGTTTAGGGCTTCGACGGTGTTCTGTAGTGACGGAAAGCCTGTGATGATTATCTTTCGCATCTTAGGGACTGTTTCTCTCATTTTTGTGATGAGTGTTGTTCCTTCGTAGTCGGGGAGTCGTATATCGCATAGGGCCAAGTTGTAGAATCTTGTGTTGGTCTTCTCTATTGCTTTTTTTCCGTTTTCTGCCGTATCAACTGTATATCCGTTTTCTTCTAGCACGGTTGCTAAGACTGTTCTAATGGTTTCATCGTCGTCGACGACAAGGATTCTGGGATGTTCATCCATATTTTTTCACCTCCGTCTGTTATTTTCGGTTCTATTGGAATAGTGACCGTGAATGTTGTGCCCAGACCCGCCATGCTTTGAACACTGATATGACCTCTGTGTGCCTCTACGATGCGTTTGCAGATGGGCAAGCCTAACCCCATTCCCTTTGCTTTGGTTGTGAAGAAAGGCGTCCATATTTTTCCCATCTGTTCCTTTGTCATGCCCATTCCAGTGTCTGTGAAAGCAAGTTCCACGTTGTCGTTTGTTCTTATGCTTTTTATTGTCAGTTTTCCACCTTTGGGCATTGCGTCGAATGCGTTTTTGATCAGATTGACAAAAACTCTGTTCAGTTTCTCGATGTCAACCTTTGTTCTTGGCTCGTCTTGGGTCAGGTTTATGATTTCAACGTTCTTTGGAACTTCAAGTAGAGAAAGCGTTTCTGAAACGATTGATCTTGGAGTAGTTTCCGTTAGTTCTAGATGCACCTCTCGTGAGTATTCCAGAAGATCTGTTATGATTTTGTTTGAGTATTCTATGTCTTTCTCGATGAGCTCCAGCATTTCCATCGTTTTCTTGTCCGTCTTCAGGGCTGGTTTCGTTTTCAGGTAGTAGGCAGCACCTTTTATTCCCGTCAATGGATTTCGCAGGTCGTGGCCCACCATTGCTGCCACCTGCCCGATGGCGGCAAGTCTTTCGGTTTTGACGAGCTGTTCCTGTGCCTCTTTGAGCTGTTTGGTTCTTTTCTCAACCATTTTTTCAAGCTGCTGGGAGTATTCCTCTAGTTTTCTCAGCATTTCCTTTCGTTCGGTGATATTTTTGATCGTGGCGACAAAGTACTTGGGCTCTCCTATGGGGTCCCGCATTAGACTCATAGAAACCTCTGCTGGAAATTCGCGTCCATCTTTCGCGACTAAAGTGAATTCAAAGTCTCTAATAGTGCCCCGTTCAAGGAGTATCTCCATGTTTTTCATTGACTTTTCGTAGTCTCTTGGGGAGATGAGGTCGAAAGTGTTCTTTCCAAGGAGTTCCTCTTTTGTGGAGACGCCAGCTAATCTTAAGGCCTCTTGGTTACAGTCAATCATCGTTCCGTTCAGATCCGTGACTGCGATTGCATCTGGAGATGACTGGAGTATGTTCCTGATCTTTTCCTCTGATTCACGCAGAGCATTCTCCATTCTTTTGCGCTCGGTTATGTCTCTTGCGATGCCTAGAACCTCCGTCTTATCACCTCTTTTGACAGGTATGGAGGATATCTCGACCCATATTCTGTTGCCGGCCTTTCGGATCAACTCCATTTCGTCGGGGCCTGTTCTCTGTCCACTGGTGTTTTTTTGAAGTAGTTCCACAGCTTTCGGCGCGTATTCTTCAGGAAGAAGACCAACTTCCACCATGCTCTTTCCGACTAGCTCTTCCTTTCGGTAGCCCGTCACTGTTTCGGCTTGCTTGTTTCCATCCAGAAAGATGCCATTGAGGTCATTCACGTAGATGGCGTCGGGAGCGAATTCTATAAATTGTCTGAGCCTTTCCTCGGATTCTCTGATTCTCTCTTCCATGTGTTTTCTTTCTGTGATGTCTCGCGTTATCGCTACGATATATTTGGGTTCGCCTGAGGCATCTCTAATGACGCTTGCGGAGACATCTACTAAGAACTCTTTCCCATTTTTGTTCAACAGAGTATATTCAATGTTTCTTGCAGAACCCTTTTCTAGGATCGTCTTCATGGACGCCATTGCTTTTTCAATATCTCTTGCTGAGATGAATTGGAAACCAGCCTTGCCGACCGCTTCTTCCTTTGTCGAAAATCCGTACATGTCCAAAGTTGCTTGGTTACAGTCGATAATGTGTCCCACCAAGTCGGTGAGTATGATGGCGTCCGGAGAGGACTCGAGGGTGTGCCGAAGCTTCTCTTCTGATTCCCGCAAGGCTTCTTCCATCTTCTTGCGTTGTGTGATGTCCCGGAATACTGCTTGAATGCCTGTCACCTCACCATTCATGATTATTGGAGAGGCGTTGATTTCGACAGTAGCCATGGTTCCATCTGTCTTGGATAGTTCGAGCTGTAGTCCTTCAAGGTTTTTGCCCTGCAATAGATCTGTAAACAACTGCGTTGCATCAGAAAGCTTAGCTGGCGAGAAATACTCTAGGAAGGGCTTGCCCATGACTTCATTCTGCGGGTAGCCTAGGACTTTTTCCACTGATGGAGAAGCATAGGTGATAGTTCCTTTCATGTCAACCGTGGCTGTTGCGTCGAAGCTTCTTTCAGCTATGCCTCTGAATCTTTCTTCAGATTCTTGGAGCCGTTCCTCCATATTCTTGCGTTCTGTAATGTCTCTATATGACACCACATAACCTGTAAGCCTGTTTCCAATTGTAATCGAGGCTGCCGATATCAAGACTGGAACCAACGATCCACCTTTGTTTCTTCTTATCGTCTCGCGGAAGATGTATCCCGACATGCTTTCTTTGGTTAGCGTCTTCGCTTCTTCCTTTTTGTCTTCTGGCACAATCAGGTCATCAAGCAGTTTTTCTTTAGTCTCTTCTGACGAATATCCGAAAACCTCAGTAAATCGAGGGTTAATCTCCAGAACGCGATCGTTCACGTCTACAAATGCGGCTGCCTCTGGATTGTTATTAAACAGTCTTTCAAACTTCTGTTGTGATTCCAGAAGTGCTTCTTCCATTCTTTTCCGTTCAGTTACATCCGTTACGATGCCTAAAGAGCCAGCATACGTTCCGTCTTCATTCCACAAGGGTGACGCTGATAGTTGGACAATTCTGGGTTCACCATTCTTGTGGTACATGGAGAGCTCGTATCGGCTTGTCCCTCCTGTCTTTCTCACTTGAGTCTCTTCTTCTATTTTCTTAATGCCTTCTTCGTCAAGAAACTTGCGTGCGTTCAAGTTGAGAAGCTCGTTCTCTCCGTAACCGACTATTTCAGCGAATGCCTTGTTCGCGAAGGTGATGTTTTCTTCTGGATCTGCGGTGATTATGCCTTCTGTGGCTGTCTCCAGCAGAATCTGGAGTCTCTTCGTCGTATGCTGCAGCTCTGTCTCCAACTGCTTTCGTTTCGTAATGTCTCTCGAGTTGAATACGGTTCCAACAGGTTTGCCTTTGTCGTCAAGCAGGAAATTGCCTACGGTTTCCAGCCATAGGTAATGGCCGTCAGCATGTTTGTACCGAAACTCAATTCTCCCCCATGAGTGATCACTGACTGATTTCTCAATGGCTTTTGTTACTCTGTCAATGTCATCCGGATGCACAAAATCAAAAAGCGATTTTCCACGCAGGTTTTCAGCTTCATAGCCCAAGACACGTTTAGTTGAGGGGCTGAGGTACTGGAAAATTCCTGCCATGTCAGTTTGGCTAACCATGTCCTGCATGTTTTCAGTGATGCGTCGAAAACGAAGTTCACCGCCGCAGAGTGCCTCATCTGCTTCTTTTTGCTCTGTAACATCAATTCCAGAACTCAAGGTGCCAACGATTATTCCATCAGAATCCTTGATGACAGTGTTGTGCCAAGCAATCAGCCGCTCTTTACCGCTTCTTGTCAGAACAGGGTTCTCGTTATATTCAAGATGTGTTCCAGCTACGACTTCGCCATTCATCAACGCTCGAAAGATCTTGCTTACTTGATCCTTAGTCTCAGACGGTAGATAAGTGTCAAACCAATTCTTTCCAAGCGCCTCCTCAACATTGCATTCTAGGATGTCGCATCCTTTCCGATTCAGAAGAGCAACTTTTCCGTTTGCGTCGAGAGCAACTATCATGACGCCTGCAATGTCAAGATACTTCTGTGCCCGGTCTCGCTCTTCTTTCAGTTTTCCCTCAGTCTGCGCCAGTCTTGACAGCATGTTGTTGATTTCGCTACTCAGATCTGAGAGTTCGTCTTTTCCCGTCACGGACACGCGTGCTGTGGAATCACCTTTCTCGCCTATGTCTCGGACATCCTTGCTGACCCGGGACAAGCGAGAGAGCACAAACCTTTCCAGAAGGGCGACAGTGACTATTGCACACACTAGGCCAACGAGCGTAGCGAGCAGGATAAACATGTTTAAAGTGGCTTGACCTTGGGCGAAGATGGGTTCGGGCGCGTCAACCCTGAATATGAGTATGGGATCTCCATAGATGTCCTTGAGCATAGCGTAACCAGCAATCGTGTCTGCGCTTATTGCCTGAACAGAGAACGACGCTCCTTGCGTGAGAGAAGCGTTGGCTTCTTGAAAGTCCGGAGACAACCATGGATCACCTAGCACCTGAGCTGTCATGGGCAAATGCACTGTAGCGTTCAGATATTCCATCTCAGCCGAATCCAGAAAACGTCCCATTATCAAAGCTCCTTGAATCGGACCCTGCCCTTGACTGGTCAAGATGGGTCGAGAAGCCACAAGCATCGGACCCTCAGGGAGAAAAATCATTCCAGCAATGCTGCTCTCCGTCGTTTCATGATGCCAAAGAAGGTCGTGAGCCGAAACATCCTCCATCATGCTCTCGGGAATAGGCATTTCCATCTTAGCTTTGAGATCGAGGGCTTTTCCGAAGACGATCTGTCCTGTGGAGTTGACGAACAGTATGAAGTGGAGTCTCAGGTTGATGAAGGTGGATTCAACGATGTTCGAATCGATGTAGTCAGTGTTGTTGTCCTGAACGAATGCATAGGTATCGTCCCACGACGCATAATCCCGTGCTGTGGAGTTCAAGTTGTCAAGTTCATGAGACAATGCGCCCACGAATCTGTCAACATTTTGACTTGTAGCTTGCTCCTCTAATCTGGCAACCGTGTTTGTTATGACAGTTGTTGCAACAACATGCAAGAGTCCAATGAGGCAGATCACAGTCACGCCAATTATGATCAGTGTCTTTCCACGAATCTTCATTCGGTCACCTTGTCAACCCTTCAACTTGAAAGTCGAACCTTCTGCAGTTGCCTATCTTTGGAAGCTAGGCTGGCTGCCTGCGTGAATGTCATGGTGGCAACTCCACTGTGCGTGTCCTAAGAGTATGATTTCTTGCGACATCACATTCAACGTGTATGAAGGTTTATTCTGAATTATAAGTAATGATACATATTCGGAATTCGATTCCGAGAACGCTACCAATCCTTGAACATTTCAGCTTTCCTAGCAAACTAGATTATAAGCGCGAAAGCCCGAAATTAGATTCCTAGTTAAGCCTATCTTGAGGACAGTCTATGGTCAAACCCGAGGTCGGCTTGTCTATGCTCTACTGCTTAGGCGAGCCATTCAAGAAAATGATTGAGCATATTATCACAGCAGAGATAAAGTATGTCGAAATCGTTGATGACGGTTTTCACACACTAAGCAAGCAAAGAGTTCTGATTCTGAAAGATATCGCAAAGTCTTATGGTCTGAAGTATACGGTGCATGCTCCTTTTGCAGACATAAACATCGCATCGCCGTCCAAACCAATGTTGCGAGCCATGCTCAAACGACTAAGACAATCCATCGTCCATGCAAGTGAGCTAGATTCTAGCATGTGGGTTTTTCACCCAGGAATGAAAACTGGCATCAGCTCCTTTTACCCTGGCATGGACCGGTTTCAAAACATGGAAACTGCAAAGACCCTACTGCGAATTGCCCGAGAAAATGATGTCAAGATAGCTATAGAAAATGTGCCCGAACCCTACCCATTCTTATTAAAGAGTGTAGAAGACTTCGCAAGGTTTTACGCTGAATTCAGTGAGAACATTGGCTTAGTCTTAGATATTGGCCACGCTAACATCAATGGGCAAATCGAACGTTTCTTGGAAGCCTTCTCAAGTAGAATCGTGCACATGCATTTGAGCGATAACGACGGAAAAAGTGATCAACATTTAGGCATAGGTCACGGGACAATCAATTGGGACAAAGTCTCAGATTCGATAAGAAGAATGTCATACGACAAGATCATAGTCGTCGAATCCGTGGAGCATATTGAAGAGAGCGTGCAAAAGTTGAAGCACTTATTTGCTTAGCTGTCTAAGAGTGGGATTTCTATCTTCATGAAATCTTCTGCGATTTGCGTTTTCTTGAAGATTTTTCTTGCGTGTTCCAATAGCTTGCTCGTATCGTCATATCTTGCGCTGATATGTGTTAGGAACAGTTGCTTTGCTTTAGCTTTTTTTGCGTCCTTCGCTGCTTGGCTCGGCGTGGAGTGTCCATCTTCTTCTGCTTTCTCAGTCAAGTCATCATCCAACGTAGCATCATGAATTAATAGGTCAGCATTAGACGCGAACCTTTCAAAATCCTTGAACGGTCTTGTGTCTCCTGTATATACTATCTTTCTTCCATCTCTGGATGGTCCAACAACCTGTTCCGGCTTAACAATTTTGCCGCTAGGCAACTTGATCTCACATCCTTGCTGAAGCTTTGACCATAATGGCCCTTCTGGAACGCCTAAGCTTCTTGCTTTCTTTGGATAGAATCTTCCAAGTCTGGGCTTCTCGATCAACGCATAAGCCAAGTTTGGTATCACGTGGTTGGCCCAGGAAGCTTGAACGATGTATTCTTCTTCGTCGCAGACAACGCCTGACTTTTCTATTTCATGAATCTCAACTTGAAAGGTCATAGCAAACTGCACTGTCTCTTTGATGCAGTCCATGAAGCGCTTTATCCCTGATGGGCCATAGATGTCAAGTTTTCTTTGGCGATCAAGCATTGCCATGGTTTGCAGAAGACCGGGCAAGCCCAATACATGATCTCCATGCATATGCGTTATGAATATTCTCATTTTTCGATGGAAGCCACTCTTGGCTCTTATCATTTGCCTCTGTGCACCTTCGCCGCAGTCAAACATGATCTGCTCCTCCTTGCGTCCCATCAAAATGGCTGGAAGGCTCCTTTTTGGCGTTGGAACGCTTCCGCCCGTGCCCAGGAAAATGATTCGCAAGCTCATGATCTACACCTTTTCGAACACTACTATTTCTCTTGTTAGGCTTCTGTGAACATAAACAAGGTGCGCTTCTAAATGCTTATACCCCAAAGCTGTACCCAGCTGAGTTATCTTCAACGTTTTCGGCGCAGCCATGCAAACTCGTTGTCCACTATCTAGCATTTCGTGAACTGTGATCAAGAGTTCTTCAACTATCTGCCCTATAGTCCGTTTCATGGTGGTTGAAGATATCCCATAAGGCGGATCAGTCACAACGCAATCAACCTTCATCAGCGGCAAATTTCGAGCGTCCGCAACAATCACACCTTCAGGTTCAAGTTTGAAGTGAGCCAAGTTTCTGAGGGTTCCTCTCGCCATTCGACGCTGAATATCCAAGCCTAAACTGCGACAACCAATGAGACTGGCCTCAATAAGCATCGTTCCTGTTCCACAGAATGGATCAAGAACCAAATTACCGGTCTTGGGTTTGGCTAGATTAATCATGCATCTCGCCAGCTTCGCTTGCATAGCTGAAGGGTGGAAGAAAGGTTTTTTCCTAGGTCGCCTTTCCACGAAGGGCTTTGCAGGAATTTCAACAATTTTCACGCCAAAGACAAACTTTTCGTCTGTCAAGATACCTGTGAAGGTTTTGTCGGGTTTTTTTAGGCTCACCCTTGCACCAGCGCAAGTGTTTAGTATGATTTCGCCAAGTTTTCTTTCAACGGTCATAACGTCCAGTTTCGGAGAATAATTTCTCACACGTTTTACACGAACCGCAAAGCTCTCCTTCTCTTTCAGAATGCCATTCAAGCTTGTCAAACGCAGAGCCTTGACTATGTTTGTAGTGTCTGCTTTGCAATTGAAGAGTTCCAGTCCGCAGATTCTCGTAAAAGCCGCTCTATTGGCAACAGCATTCAAGCAACTTTCATCAGCATCGAGTCTTGCGACTTGGTCGAGTTTCTCCAAAACCTTGTACTGGTGGCCTTCAGCCTCAAGTATTGCCTTCAACTCCGAAAGGGGGAGATTCTCATGTTCTCCGGAAAGTAGAAAGAAAAGCTTAGCCACGTTCTTGCTTCCTTATCGGGCCAGCTCATTAGCTATTAAGGGTGCGAGAGAGACTTTGCTTACATGGCATGGAACGCTGTCTGTACCGACCACTTCCTCGACTCCAGTTTCGAGAATCCGTTTTTCTGCGTCTCCGATTAGAAGTGGGTGAGCGCAGGCAGCGTAGATTTTTCCTGCTCCAAGCTCCTTTAGGATTTTGGCTGCTGCAACGATTGTTCCTCCAGTACTGATTATGTCGTCAAAGATGATTGCTGTTTTTCTTTTTACGTCAAGAGTTTTCTTTTCAACGCTTATCTGTCCGGTGTAGCGGTCTCTCTGCTTCTCCAAGTAGCCGCATTCTCCGCCTAGAATTTTTTTAGCTTCTTCAGCGATATGCATCGCACCTTTGTCTGGTGCAAGTGCGAACGCTTTTTCAAGGCCTTTCTGCTTGAAGTATTCAGCCAACGAGGAAATCGATGAAACAGTTTTTGCTGAGAACGGAAATTTCTCTAGAACTCTTTCCTGATGCACGTTCACAGTTATAAGGCGATCAACGCCTGCTGTCTTAAGCATGCGCGCAACAAATTCGATACTTGCTGTTTCACCCTGCAAAAAGACCTTGTCCTGACGAGCATAAGCCAAGTAAGGAACAACGGCTGTCACTTTACTTGCTCCATTCCTCTTTGCAGCATCTGCGATTAATGCCAACTGTATGAGTCTAGAGTCCTGTGGTGGACTTGTTGTTTGTACAATCACGGCTTCTTTGTTTTGCACTGTGCCTTCTAACCGTACGTAGTTTTCTCCATCTGGGAATGTCTTGAAGGTCACAGGCACTCTTTCTATGCCAAGCAGGTCTGCTATTTTTTCTCCTAGTTGAGTGGATGCAGGTCCAAGTACAATCTTCATTTCATCGCCGTGTCTAGATGCGGTTTGTTCTTCTTTTAGGCTTTTCCAGTTGTCTTGTACTGATCTATCAGTTCCTTGGCTCTATCCATGCGAACTTTGCGTTCTTCAACCATTTTGGCAGCGACACGATCTATCAGTTCACCTGTGGCACCTGCTGCAACAGCTATGTTTCTTGAATGAAGTGACATGTGGCCGCGCTGAATGCCCTCATGCGCCAAAGCTCTCAAAGCACCCAGATTCTGGGCTAAGCCGACAGCCGCTAGAACCTCGCCAAATTCATTGGCTGTCTTCACGCCGAGGATTTTCACAGCGATCTTTGCTATTGGGTGTGTCCTTACTGCACCACCTATCAACCCGACAGCCATGGGCAACTCGATCGATCCTACCAAGTCGCCTTTTCCGTTTTTCTCCCATGTAGAGAGTGAAGTATATTTGCCGTCTTTGGCTGCGTAAGCGTGTGCTCCGGCTTCTATGGCTCGGTGGTCGTTACCTGTTGCGACTATTACGGCTATTATGCCGTTTAATATGCCCTTGTTATGAGTTGCTGCTCGATAAGGGTCTGCGGCTGCAAATGCATAAACGTTTACTATGCCATCCACGATTTCTTCGCCGCCAACAGACTCCTTGGGCACAACACACCACGCACGCACCAAACGTTTTACAGCCAGATTTGAGATAATTCGTAAGCAGACTTTTCCCTCTGCTGCGCGTTCTACCAATGGAGCCACTGCCTCAGCCATTGTATTAACCGCGTTAGCACCCATCGCGTCACGGCAGTCCACAAGCAACTCAACGATAAGCATCGCTCCCTGTGTCGTGTTGATTACTCTCGCTTCTAGGTCTTTGGCTCCGCCGCCTGCTGAAACAAGCACTGGGTCTTGGTCGTTCGCTTTCTTCAGTATTTCATCTTT
>Ga0315279_10001898_pt1 | contig 33081 bp, 49 predicted proteins | sample YL17G06_20_MG_FD_203694 | JGI IMG/M metagenome (GOLD analysis project Ga0315279, IMG submission 203694) | Sediment microbial communities from Yellowstone Lake, YNP, Wyoming, USA - YL17G06_20 | ecosystem: Environmental > Aquatic > Freshwater > Lake > Sediment | place: USA: Wyoming | collected...
GCCCTTCCCAAGAAACCCAGCGGGAATAGAAATCGACATAATCAGAGACAGGTTCCTCTACGACCTGATGAACTGCGGAATCTACCGCCCAGAAAACTTCCTCCCACAATTCGAGAAGAACTTCGCCCAGGTGCTCTTCAAATCATGGGACGACATGAGACGAGGCTACGACCTCCTAGTAGAACAAATGTGCAAGGGCATAGAGGCAAGATACCCCGCCGAGTTCAGAGCCCTACCCTACGAATCAATAGAGGAGGGCGTCTACTGGCTGGTCTCACAGAAGCGGTTCGAGTCAGCGGAGGAGATCGCCGCCGAACTACACGAGCTCGGAACACCCACCACGGCAGAGGAGGTAAGGCGATTCATCAGGATAGGCTACGAGCAGAAAGTACCCAACTTCGTCATAGTCACAAGAGACTACCTAGAAAAACTACTAGGAGAGCCACTATACTAAAAAATAGGGAGAGTCAGAACCTTACTTAGTTCTAAACTCATACACTTTTCCGTAGAGGGATGAACCCGGCTTCGCCCTGCTCTTCTTACGGATCACGCCTGGACCCGTGCCCTTGACGGCGGAGGAGACGATGGCGTTCCTCTCCATCCGGCTAGCGATCCCAAGCGTTTTCTTCGCTGCCGAGGCAAATGCCGCTTTAACCTGAGGACTCCCTGCGCCAGGAGCACGCCTGCTCCTGGAAAAAAGTGTCACATGCATCTTAGCCGCAACCGCCATGAGCATCGTGGCGTTCGCGCCCTTGCCGCCTATGGCGAGCTGGATCGGATTGATTCTAGCCCATTTCGCACCCATTGTTTTTTACCAACACACTCTGGGGCTTCACCGCTAATAAGTAAGGCGTAAAACCTTTAACCCCAACCGTCAACTATAACGTAAAATGGCTAAAGTTCATAGAACCAACAACAAAAAGCTATTGAAACACATCCGTTCCGTCACCATCCCCTACAAGGATATAATAGAGGTGCTGGAGAAGGATGGCGAAGCCTTCCTAGAAGCCGATGAGGAAAACCCGCTGAAGAGACAGACAATCTGGAAGGCAGCTAAGAAGCTCTCTCTTCTGATGGAGAAACGGGTTCGCTATGATCGGGCTCTTCTGAAGATTGACGGTGAGGCAACTCTTGAGGGATACGCTTTTTCGATTGAACAAGATCAATTATCTCCGAACCCTTCAAAAATCGTTTCGTAGGCTTCTCCTTGCTCATTTCATTAGGCCACCCTTCAGCTTCTGCTCGAAATCCATCCTCATGTCTATGGCCTCTGGGTCAATTAAACCCTCAAGAGCATTATAAATGATCTCATCCATCTCATCAACCCGCTTCCCGAGTGAGGTCCTGGTCTTGTCATACCATGCCGAGAACGGCCTCTTACCCTCTAGGACACTCGTTAGCTCCTGCCTAAACTGGCTTCTCACCCTCAACGCCCTGGTCACGAAGCCCCTGTCCTCTTCATAACCCTTTAAAGGCGTCAAAGTCTCCGCCACTCTCCTAATAAATATAGCCATGTCGCGGGAGATACCGGACTCAGAGGGAACCGAGGAAACCATCTCGTAGACTCCCTCCTTAGCAGCCTCCCTCACCTTCTCAATTCTAGGGAAAACCTCCATTTTACGGGGAAGGATCTGGTTATTCCTTTCCTCGTTTAGCTGGCCGCAGTAGAGGCACCTGTACAGGCCCTCACGAACAACCCTTAAGGGGCCGCCACACGAGAAGCACTCCATATCAGATCACTAACACTCCCCACCCCAGATAAAGTTTATTTAGACTAAGAGAGCAAACTTTAATATCGCTCCAACAATACTCTTAGAGTAGTATGACTGAAGAAGCCGGAGAGCCAGAGGAGGTCATCTTCAGAACCCTCCTACCAGACAAGAGGGCCGAGAAGGAGCGCCGGAAAAAGATAATGCCTCTCCTCATAGACGAGTACCTACAGCCCAACGCCCCCGCAGACATAGAACACTTCGTCAGGAAGTACGACATACCGCAGTCAAGCATCTACTACTACTTCAACCAGGAAGGCGTATCGAGGAAGGACGTTAAAGAAGAGAAGAAGGTAGTCCTGAAAGAGATCAGGGCAGCGGAGACCACAGCACTCTCAAACGAGGCCGAGAAGATAGCGACGATAGCGATAGGCTTAGGCGGAGTCATAGCCCGCAGATACCTGGACTTCCTGGACTACGAGATGAGCCACGGAAAGACCATAGAGTTCATCGCCGAGGACATAATGCAGTGGTTCGAGATGAAGCACAGCACACTCGCCGAGATCGACGAACTGAAGACCAAGATAGTGCAGAAGAACATGGAGCTTTCAGCGGCCTGGGCCATGAACCTGCCGAACTTCAAATACTGGCTGAGGACGAAGATACTTGAACGCTACGCGACGCAGGTTATCAACGCAAGGGTCATGGGCGTGAGGCTCCCCGTCTCAAGCACCATGAAGGCCATGCAGACCGACCTCCTCAAGCTTGAGGGCGACGTAAACGAACTGTTTAAAGGAGGAACCATAATTGGGCCTGAGTCCTGAAAAAATGGAAGAGTTGAAGCAGAAATACGGCATAGACGACAAGGCTATCTTCGAGATAGCCGACTCCCTTGAACCGGATGCCGAGGCACCGGAAATTCCCCCAATGGGAAAAGAGAGGGCAGCCCCCCAGCCCGCATCTGGGGCCTTTCCCGCCTCCCTAGCCCAGGCCATGAGGGGCGACATAAGCATCGCGGAAGCCCTCATCCTCATGGACTTCATGGACAGGAAGGAGGATAGAAGGGAGAGACGCTATGGAACCACGCAACCCTCCCAAGACACGTCAAACATCAACAAGGACATCCTAGAAGAGATGCGTGAAGAGCGCAGATCACACCAGGAACAAATCGAGAAACTGATCCTACGTAAAAGAGCCGACGACGCAGAGGAACGAGCAAATAGAGCCGAAGAGGACCTCAAGAAGAAAGACGAAGCCGACAGGCAGAGAGAGATCGTCGAAAGCGCAGTACAGGGCGCAGTGAGTAGCATAGAACGTCAATTCGGCGGCCAACTTGACACCCTCGCCCAAAAAGTATCGCTGTTGCCAGCAAATCAACAAAAAAGCTTCTGGGATGAAATGTTCACGGACTTTGAATCAGACCTCAGAAACCAATTCAAAGCCTCAGTCATTGAACGCCTAAAACCCCCGGAGAAGCCACTGACGAAAACTGACGAAGAAGGAAAGAAATCACTTGACTGGGAAGGTCTGCTGGACAGGGGCTATAAACTCGCGGACAAATGGTTAGATACTGGTAAGACACCGCCCAAACTAGAAGTACAGACAATAACCACTCAACCAGGAGCTGGCTCGGTCCCTTTAGAAGAGCCTTCGGCTAAGGCAGAGGAGGAGCCACCCAAAGAAACCCCGGCAGCAGCCACACCACCCATACCCCCACAGGACTTAACAGGAATTGGCCCCGAGCGAGCCAAGAAGCTCTCTGAACTGGGAATAAACGACGCAAGGCAACTCGCTAAAGTAAGCTCCGGCTACCTGAAAGACGAGTTAGGGGTAAGCAAGGATAAGGCCGAGGACATCATCAAACAGGCCAAGGAGCTCGCTGAACAGGCATAAACTTATTCTCTTCAAAGTGTTAAGATTTGTCTGAAGACGAAGTGGGAATAATCAAAACACTTAAAGACGCCATACTCGACCCAAGCAAAGACAAGATAGACGGATTCATAACCTGGTCACTTGAAAAATACGTGAACGAGGAGAACCTCAACTACTCGATAGAGAACGACCTGGACATCATCACCCTCGCCCTCAACCACTACGGCCTAAGCCACAGCAAAACCGTCACCCCCATCTTCAGGTTAGCCATGAAAATGTACTGGGAAGAGGCCGAGTCCTACCTAACTCATGTGGAAAAGGTCTACTCAATACTAACTAAAAAACCTGAAATCAAGAAAATACTCGACACAGAGAAGGGAAGAAGCTACCTTAATAGATGCTGCAAACAAACATACTCCGCATTATATGATTTTATATGGAGCGACGAATAGGCTTAAGCAAAGTTTAAACATTAGCTTTTTATCTTCTACGACGCTAGAATCTGGTAGGTAAGCCTAAATGGTAGACTATAAGAAGAAGGGAGTCGTGTTCGGCTCTCAGGCAATCGCAAAAGGCATAGAGAGGCTCAGTGTCGAAGTGGACCGGATGATGGCCCGGACCGGGGCACCCCACACCAGGCCAAGCACATACATCAACCTCGTAGGCGGTCTTGCCCTCGCCCTCGGACCAGATTACGTGAGGACAGGTCCAACCGTCAAAGAAGTCGGAGAGATCGCTGGCTTCCACATGGTCAACAAGGTATGGGATTACCTTGAAGAGTACATGGCACCCGCCCCCGCCGCAGGCGTACCAGGAGCCGCCGTTCAGTACGCCAAGTACACTCCGACCTACATGGCAGCGGAGAGCCCAGGTGGTGCCCCCGAATTCTATCCGCCCCTCTACGGACAGAACGTGAGCCGCGAGCCGGTCCTGAGAGATCACGTCCGCTACTCGCTCACGAAGTAGACTCGAACCCTCCCTTTCTAACCCGCCTACTTTCAGGGTAAGCATAGAAAATATCTTAAATCCTTCTTGTTTTAGAGTATTTTACATCTTTATCTGAAACGCTACGAGGAGACTCTGGATATATGGATATATAATTTTTATAAGCATCAATAAGAACTTCTAAAGCCTCTTCATAATCATCATAATCTGCCGCAACTTTTTTAAAAGATCGGAAAAGACCTTTACTGCATCTAATTCTTAAAATTGTTCTTTCATTAACACTCATGGTTTAGCAAGCACCTTTTGATATTTTCATAATTTTATCGTTTCTCCACACAATTCTATCCCCATCAGAGACACAGAGCAAGCCCCGCACCTCAGAGGGAATCACAGTCTTCCCTCTTTGAAATATCTTACTAACGGCTATAATCTCTGGTTCATTAATTTTTAAATCACCGTTCTCTTCTTCTAAGTTCTCTCCCATTTTTGTTAAGGAAGCTTTAGCCTCGTTTTGCCACCCTCTTATTCTATCATTTTCGTTTTCAAGACCAGCAATAATTAACTCCAACTTTTTTATCTCTACAAAATATCTTCCTCTCCAATACTCATATAACTCAGTTACTTTAACCGCGTCAACAATTATAACTTCATCAAAATATTTTTGTAAATCAATTATTTTAGATAAAACAACGCCTCCACACTCAATAGCAATTTTATAGTTATCCTTTATACCTACCACATCAATAATATATTTATTTAAACCGTTAGCCAATAAAAACGAGTATTCTTCATGTATTTCTCTAGGCTCAAATCCCTTATCCTTAAGTATGTCCGTGCCTACTTTCTTATAGGCAATGTGGCTTCGACCCTCAGATAATGTCAATGTGGCTTCGACCCTCAGATAATGTGACCCATGTATCTTAAGTAGCCTCTGTAACACATATAACTTTTATGCTGCAACACAATATCCTCCACTTGAGCAAACATGTCAGGACCAGGATACGTTTTCATTGAAGCAAAAGGCATACGAAGAGAAGCACCGGAGTTCCAGAACTCGCTCAGAGAACTTGAAGCCCGTGTCATGGAGAACACCAAGGGCGTCTGGCCGGGGATGAGCTACGGCGGACTAACGCCCAGAGAGAAGCAGTTCGGGCGGACGACCTTCCTACCACAGTTCTTCGCTGATGCTGCCGGAGTCGTGCTAGACCACACCCACGTTCCAACAGGTTGGGGTGTAAACAACTTCAGAATCCTCTACACGGTTCTACTTCCCACCATAGGAGCAATCCCAGGCTGGAAGACCATCCTCATGGGCGGAGGGACGCCGGTAGGCGTCACGCCAGAGGACATCAGGATGGCGTGGGCCGGTCTAGCATTCACCACAGAATCCATACACGTAAGCAAGATCAGGTTTGAGATCGGAGACACCCGCTACCCCATCATGGACGTTGAGGAGCTCCACGCCTACGAGACGCCGACGATGATCTTCGAGGAAGGCTTCGAGATACCCGAAGAGACCAACTTCCTCCTGAGAGGATTCTTCGAGGCCACAGGCAAGCAGAGGATCGTGCCCCTAGGATTCGTCTACTATAGGCGCAAAGACACTGTGCTGACCGAGTAACCCCTGAGGTGAAAAAAGATGCCAGAGTTCTTAATCGACATCGAGTTTCACCCCAAGAAGGGGAACGAAGCCGTAATGGTATGGGGAGAAGTCCTCATCGCCAGCCAGCAAGTCATACTCGCCAGCGACCTCTGCCTCAAAACCATCAAGAACCTCGTAGCCATCCCAACGACAGGCAAGTACACCATAGACCCCTACTCGGGGCAGAGAGACACAATCCCCTGGGTAACAAAGTACATCTACAACAAGGGAGAACCGGACAACTGGGCCACAATCCACCTCTGGGACGACACAACCACAGAACACACGGGTTCCGTATGGCTTAATCTGGTCGCCCTCGGAGAATAAGCTATAACTAACACTAAATCCTATCCCCCTTTTTCTGAGTTTAAACCTAGTTTATAGATTAACTATTTAACACTCACATGTCCACTCAATACTCGATAAAACCTCTGGGAAAAACAGGGAGGTTAAATCAATGGCAGAACAGATTGAGTCATGGGCCAATTGGCTCAGAGAAGGATTCTTCTACAGCTACAGGGAGCAGCAGGTACGTAAATTCTTCAACGTCATGTACAGGGACTGGGCTCACATAGAGTACACCTGGGAAGAGGACGTAGCCCCCGGCGCAGCATCCGGGCCAACCACGATAAGTGACCTGGAGACCACGAAGGAGAACCAGATATGGCAGGTCATCTTCGGCATCAGCCACGATGTCTACGTCTACGTACACGCACCCACGGACATTGACAGGCACGGCGTAGCCCTACGCCCGAAGCAGACCACAAGCCTACGTGAAGTAGGCCACTACAGGATGCAGGATAGCTGGTGGGACAAGCCCAGCTTCATAACGGAGCACTTCCTACTTAAGCCGGAGATCCCGTTCGTAGCCTTCTCAGTCTACAACCCACGCAACATAACCTTCAGACACAGCTACAACCCGATCAAGCTGAACTTCTACGTCTGCAAATGCGAGATGGAGCAGGTGGGAGAGGAACTGAAAGGCGAGCTCATGCCAGCGGAGTCACGGTTCACGGAGACCCTGGACAAGCTCTACAGGCGAGTGATAATGCACCGCCCTCTGACGCTGGTGCCCCTGAGGGCTCCGGCGAAGGGAGTGTGATGACAGATGGGTGAAATAATCGAAATCGAGAACATGCACTACGACAAGGGCAAGAAAACCCTTGTCAAGGACTTCCTACCCTACGGCGACATCGTTAAGGGCGCGGGGAAGGCAACCTACCAAGCAAGCGGAGACAAGCAGCTAGCATCCATCCTCATACCCGGCGGCCAGCAGCTCAAACTACTCTTCCTGAGACTATGGACGCAGACCCCGGCAGGCGCAATCTTCGAGATCATTCAGACCGCTCAGACAGGGGACCTAGGCTCAAGCCCGCCAGGAGGCATACACCACCCAGCAGTAACCTCAGCTCACATAGACTACCCGATGCTTGAGGCCGCAGGAGCGGAGGTACTCGGACCCCAGCCGCTTGAGGCCCCGATACACGTCCTCGAAGGCTCAGTTGACCTCTACATACAGGACGCAGTAGCGTCTCCATACTACTACGGATGGGCCTACTGGGGCGTAGTCCAGTAGGGGTGAGCCCCATGATAGCCAACGTAGCCGTGAAGACGATTGACAGGAGGACAGCAGCTCCTATATCAAACGTAACCATTGAGCTGGGAACCAGCATGTACTCCCTCAAACAGGTGACAGACCCCTACGGAACCGCCTCCTTCATCATAGACGTAGGCGGTGACGAGGTGGGAAGACATCCCGAAGAGGGCATAGCCGTGCTCCTCAGCGCCTTCAAGAACGGCTACGTGAACGCGAGGGACAGGTTCATGTGCTTCGGCAACCAGGCTAAAATATTCCAGATGGAGAGGACCTAAATGGTCTCACAAAGACACACCCGGATGGCTCCGGCAGGCATACAGAGACAGTTACAGAGAATGTTCATCCCCGCCTACACAATGGTGGCGGGAACCGTCACTCCGGCAGCAGCAACCAGCGGGGTGAACCGTGTCTGGGACTTTGATGAAGCTCTTAAGCAGGACGTTCTCCTCGCCATACCCGTTCCACTAGATTGGATAGCAGGCACCGTCGCCTGGGCTTACCCCGTGTTCTCTATGACCGTAAACCTCTACGCACAGGTCAGGTGGGGCCTAGAGTACCTACCACACGCAAAGGGGATGAGCATCGCAGGGATAACAAACGTCATCGAGGGGGACTTCGACGCAGACGGCACCGGAACCGTCATCCCACCCAAGTCACAGTGGCTAACCCTCAGAGGAGACCTCATGCCTGGTGGAGAGCCAGCGTTCCAGAGAGACGACTTCACGACCCTAGCACACGTAGCAGCCAGACTCTACAGGGACGGGGCATCAGCACTCGACACCCACCCCGGACACGCTGAACTGTACGGACTCGCCGTAGTCTACGAAGCATTTGTGTAGTACACTACACACTCCACTTTTTATATTTGAAATACTTCATCTTACAATATGCCAGTTCTCAGAATCAGAACAAGTAACATAAAATACGATGTAAACATTTCCCTCAACGTCTTCAAATATCCAGACTCCTCGGTACTAGCCTTCATAATGGAGACCCTGCACCTACAGCTCATTGACACCGTAAGGGTGTGGAGAAGCGGAGAAAATCTCTGGGTCGTCAGCCCTGCCTATAGCTAACCTTCCTCTTGAAAAGCCCATGAAGGTCAGGGGCTCCAACGGGAGCAAGCGCGTACTCGGGGTCCCACTTCAGCCAGGTGAACCGCTCATCCGTTATCAGGCTGAAGCCATTCTTCTCAAATTGTTCTATCCACCAACTTATACTTCTCCCAGTTACGTGTGTCGGATCGAACACCGCCCCCTCTTCCGGGTTTAGGCCCCTAATATCCGGTGCCTTCACATGGAGCCACTTCTCGGATAGCCCACACAGGCTCTTTACGACGACCTCTGGGTTAGGTGCATGCTCAACCGTGTCATAACACACTACCAAGTCATAGGTTCTAGTTGGTAGAGTCTCAGCCTTCGATAGGTCTCCCCACAGGACTCGGCCTCTGATCTCCGGGTCACAGCTTTCGACCACGTACCTGCTTATGTCCAGCCCCCAGGCATCCACGCCGATACGTAGAAAGCCCCTCACAACGTTTCCCATGCCGCAGCCAGCGTCGAGCATAGACTTGCACCCCGTCCTCCCACGTAGACTCTCGGCGTGCCCCACATGCCAGTCGGTGAACTCCTGTAGCCACCTCTTAAAATACTCCTCCCCGTAATCGGCTCCACCGGAGTTCTCCACACCATCAAGGTTTTCAGGGTGGCCGTAGAACTCCTCGATCTCGTCTAGTAGGGAGTAGAACTCCTCCATAGAGTTTAGCATACGGACCAGATTCATGGCCCCGTCAACGAGTCGAATGGGCAACTACCACCAATCCCCAGAAATTACTCTATCTATTAATTTACAATAATCCTTCGCCATACGCAAGTAGCTAAACCGCGTTTCAGCGTACTCCCTGCATTTCTTGGGCTCAATTAAATCAACCCTACTCATGGCCTCCACGACCTCATCTAGGTCCTTGCAGAGGTATCCATTTACCCCGTTCTCAATCATCTCAGGTACACCGCCTTCGGAGAGCCCAATGACTGGGCCTCCGCAGAGATTCGATTCGATTATAGTCATCGGTAAAATATCCATGAAGGGGTACATCTCACGGGGGTTGAAGCGTTTAGGTAGCTGTAGCAGGGCTCGGGCTCGGCCCATAATCCTCTTCTTCTCCTCGTGGCCCACCTCGCCGTAGCAGGTGATGTTGGGGTGCTCCTGCGCCTCCTTCTTAACGGTGTCCGTGTAGCTGGTGTCCCTGCCTCCGAACCCAAACTTGTACTGGGGGAGCCGGTGGGCGAGCTCCATAACGGTGTCGGCTCCCTTATAGGGTCCGAGCACCGAGAAGAACAGGAACTCATCCCCCTTACTTTCCCAAAATGGGTATGTAGAGGGATCTATGCCATTCATAACCACCACTGGGCCACGGTCCCTAGAGGGATACTGAGCCTTCGTCCAACGGGCATGAGCTTTGCTGATGCACACCACGTTCTTGAAGCCCATGCTAATCGGCGCTTGCAGCCAGTGGCTCACTTGGATGACCTTCCTATTCGCTAGCCGAGCCAGCTTACCATTCGAGTTATCGATCACACATGGGTAGCCCTTGATCTTGTCCTTGTAACCCTCGTAGAAGCTCTTCTCAATGTCCGGCCCCTCCACGGGAACCTCGATGAGGTTAATCTTATCCCACCCCTTCCAGAGGCTACCCTTAACGGAGACCAGCGTAACATCCAAGCCAAGCTCCACGAATCCCTTAACCTGACATGAAACCAGAAGCTCAATCCCGCTCCAAGCCGTCTCCGTTGGAACAGGGTTAATAGCGGTTCCAACGACGCAGATCTCAGTCAACTCATCCACGTCCTATACACCTTAACGGGATACCCTCCAGGATTCTTCCTTGCCGCAGACAGGTCGAAGTAGCCCTGGTTCACCTCCCAGGGCTTCCTCCTAGCGTTATCTTCTAGTAGACCCCAGGACCCATCGTAGCGGACGTTCAGCAGCTCCTTCGTCCACTTGTGGCACTCCTCGGGCTTGAAGGGTGACGGCCTGCTGTGTCCGCCGTTGTGCTTCATGTGGTAGACCTTTATCTTCGGGTCAGAAGTGTAGAGAAATTTGACGCCTACGCGGGACATCCTAAGACCAAGATCAACATCGTCCTCCCCACTCGCATCAAATCTCTCGTCGTAGCCGTTCACCTTGACTATGCTCTCCAGCGGGGCCGAGGTGTTAAACGTCCAGAACCACCCTGGGTTACAGTTATCCTTCTCATGCTTCGGGTAGATGCTCTTCCACCGCTCGTCCCTGCTGTCCTTTACAGGGGTCAGGTTCGCCTTACTGAAGACCTCCCCGTAGTTGGGCTCCACGGCTTGAACTACCCCTATGGTAGCTCTATCCCTGTGCTTGTAGAGGTCCCAGTGGGTAGCGAGGAAGGCGGGCTCCACCCAGGAGTAATCGTCCAGGAAGACCACGAGCTCGCCGTCACAGTGGATGAAGCTTGTATTACGGGCGTTCCCAAGCTGCCTGTTGCTCTTCCAGTGCCAGGGCTTAGACTTCATGTACTTCACGTTGACGCCGTTCTCCTTAGCCAGCCTCTCGACCAGCTCCCACCTGTCGCCCCAGTCATCTACCATCACGAGCTCGAATAATTCATGGGGCATAGTCTGTTGTCCTAGAGCCCGGAACGTGTTCTCAAGCCATTTAGAACGAATCGTCGCAAAACTGATCGAGATTAAAGTGTCACTCATGCTTGGCTCGTCTCCACGCACCTCATGCAGAAGTTAAGCGGCCTGTAGCCGTACTGAGGCACCTGAACGTACATCTCACCGGGCATTATCAACTCCCCACTCTGGTCACAAGTGATCCTCTCCAGCGCCTTCACGGGCATATACCGTCCCCTAGAGGCGGCTTCAAGCTCAATCTGGCTACAGGCCATCGGACCACCGTACCCCACCTTGCTAATAGTCATGCCCTTGACGGGGCAGTGGTTACAGACCTCAAGCCTCGGCTTACAGGCTCCGCCCCTCACTATGGTCCTCAGGGCGTTGTGGAGCACGAACAGGTTATGCTTATCCATGTTGTGGAAGGCGGCCTGCTGATGCTCAGGAAGCTCCTCAAACTTCTTTGCCTTCACCTCTTTTCCCTCTTCCTCTCACCTTCATATCTATGCCACACACGTTCGTGAAGACTAATCCTCCAATGATTTATAATAAATATATGGTTCCATTGAATAAATTATTTTATGATGAAAATCAGCAGAAATATTATTTTTATAAAGTAAATCATGTAAGTGTTCATGTGTTATTATTCCTGACCAAATTTCATCTTCTAATTCACTACAAATTTCTCCATAACCATAAAAATAAATTAAATTAGAAGAAGGACATATTCCTCCCCTTAAGTTTTTACAAAGAGTTTTGTCAACTTCTATAGATGAAGGAATCTCAAAAATATATTTCATTTAACCCTCTCCTCCTTGAGGCTGAAATACTCGTTAACCACGTTCGGCGGCCTCCTCCTATTCCTCTCGTGGAGGCCCCAGCTACCGTCATACTTGACGCCGTACTTCTCCTTTAGAACCAGTTGAACCTCATCCTCCTCGGAGTCAAGCACCCCCCGACGCCTCAACTCCTCGTAGGTCACTTCCTTATACCTCCTCGGCAGCTTCCTCATCTCAGCGTCAACCTCACGATGATCGACGTGAAAGACGGTGCAGTCATGATCCGGCCTGTAGAAGAACTTGCACCCAATCCTTTCAAGCCTCACCCCTAGGTCTATATCCTCTTCACTGGTGAGGTCGTATTCCTCATCGAAGCCGTTAACGTAAACTATCTTATCAAGAGGAGCCGAAGCGTTCATTGTGTAGAACCATCCTCCCCCGCAGTCCCTCTTAGAGTTCGGACCCCTAGTATCCGACACCTTGAACTGAGCCAGGTTCCTTATGAAGGCCCCCTCAACCCTATCACCCACATCGGGTAGCGGAAGCTGGTCCAGATCATCATATCTATCTGGAATGTACTTGACGGCTTTACCTGCCCCTATCATCGTGAAGAGCGTCCTCTGGTAGGTCAACCAATGCTCCTCAAGCCACCTAGGAGGAACCCAGCAGAAATCATCTAGGAAAACGATAAGCTCACCTCTAGCGTGGATGAGAGCTGTGTTCCTAGCGTTAGCGATCAACCTGTTGCTCCTCCAGTAGTTTGCTTTACCAGTCAGCCACTTCACGCCGAATGCTGGCAAGAAGTCGTAGATTCGAGGAGAACAGTCATTCACAACTAGCAGCTCGAAGTCCTCAGAAGGGAACGTCTGCTTGGATAGGCTGTGCAGAGCATAGAGTGGTCCGTTGGGTCTATTGGTCGGTAGGATAACACTGATCTTCATCATGGCCACTTCTCCTGAATTTTTTCAGCTACTTCAAAATCAGTCATTTTTCTAAGGTTATCATCCCAAAAAATTAAACAATCATAACCCCTCTCCGAATAATAAGAAATTCTCCCCTCATATTGTTGATGCCAAGGAATACTATCTTTAAAAGTAACCTCCGGATCATGGAATGCCCTTCCAAAAACCTCAATTACTTTATTATCCCAATTATGTATAAAATCAGGATTTACTGAACCAATTATTTTCTCACCATTTCCCGTATATTTGAATGGTAAACCATATTTAAGACATATTTTAATTAATCTAAACTCGGGTTTTGTTGGTTTTTTCATACAAGACTTAAGATTTCTAGCTCTCCACTCGGGATGATCCTTAAATTTAAAAAAGGAGCTAGCTCCACCCCTAAGCGTTTCTGAGATTTTATTCCTTATTTCAAGAGGGAGCTTCTTACCCTGCCAATATCTAGGAGGATTATTATACACCCTATTCGGATGAATCCCAATTCTAGAGCTACTTGCTTTAATTCTTATTTCCTCAGCACGTTTTTTCCCATATTCCTCCTCCGTTGTTAAACCCTTTCTATGGCTGGTAAAACCACTACCTCTTGGGCATTTACCCTTAAGAGCGTCTCTTAAAGTCTTAGACATTGTATTTTTTGTTTTTCTTAACCCAAATTTATTCCCCATGCTCATTATTAACTCTGGTTTTTTACCTATTTTATTAGAAATCTCTTTATTTGAAAGGTAAGGATAGGTTTTCTTGATATAGTCTAGTTGTTCCTCCGTCCAATTCCTACCAATATTTGTAGTGTGACCTTTAATAAACTGGCCCGCTTCACTTCTGTTTTTCAATATAATCTCTTCTCCAGGATCAAGATAGCATTTAACCACCAATTTTTAATCATGGGGGGATAGACAAGTTCGGAGAAATTATAGAGCATGTCACGTCGCTCTATCCATCCTCCTTCATTGAAACGCTTAACCCACCATTTTTTATTCCTCAATAAAACATGTCCCGCCACAGCATTACCCTCAAGCTCCAGCGGAACGGGCTCCCCCTTATGCAGTATATACCCCTCCGGCTCCTCTCCTTGAAGCCCACCAGTTCCCGCTATCGCTATCTCTAGGAAACACCACCTCCTAGAAACCCTACGAAGCTCGGACTCGACAAAGGGCAGATCCTCTATGAATATATGCTCGAAGAAGTCTAGGGCCGTCACGAGGTCAAATGACTCGTCCTCATAGGGCCAGGGCTGGGTTGCGTCATGGACCTTTACCCATTCTGGGTTACATCCACGGTAAAGCCCCTCTGTCAGAGCCCAATCCGAGAAATCGAATCCATAAGCCTCTATCTTGTTTTTGCGGGCATAGGCAACTACAGTACCCCTTCCAGTTCCCACATCAAGCATATTCTTAGGTTTAAACATCTTCTTCCACGCCCTAGTAACAAGATCCGCGACTTCCATCTCCCCTGACGGATTATCATAGCTCCAGCCATGCACTTGGCCTGAGCCATCCCTATACTTCATTCCCTTGGGGGTAACGAAGTAATCTCTTCCATACCATTCAGGCTTGTTGAATTTATTCCAGCGTTCATCGGCCATCTGACTCACTTCTCCGGCATCAGCACCCACGTGGAGCCAGAGTTTCGGATGGGCTCGTAGAGTATCCCGGCTCTGGTTCTGGTCGCCGTCATAACGTCTCCCGCGTCGATGTCTAGGGGAGGAAAATTCTTCTCCGGGTTGGCTTTCAGGAGTTCTGTTGGTATGCAGACGTAGCGGCTCTTGCCGATCTGCTGGACTCTGAGCTCAGGCATCTTAACCACAGGTTTAAATATGGTTTAAGCATATAATTCTATCGAACAAAATTGTCGGAGGACGAGAAGAAGCCGGTCACGATCACCATCAAAGTCACCATACCGAACAAGGAGAGCATAGTAGCAGCCATCAAACAGCTATTCCCGTTGCTTGAGGTAACGGTCGAGGAAGAGAAGAAGGTAAGCTAATATGAAGGCTGAAGTGAGGCAGTCCATGATCTACATCCGTCCCGAAACGGAGGAGGAACGGAGAATCACTGACGCTATCTACGAAGATGGTGCTCAGGTGGTCGGAGGCGGAAGCGAGCTTACTCTCACTTATCCTAGCCAGTATGGTAGGGTAATACTGCTTCTTGAGGCAGAGGAAAGGGCTGTGCTCGCCTACGCCCTCGGTGTAAGTGGAGCCGCGTTCACGAGCAACCCAATGATCTCTCGCCTCGTCGAGAGGCTTATAAACCTGAAAACGCAGCTCCCCCGAGCGATGCCTGCCCATGCCATCAGCTAGACTTCCACGAACTAAAGGAGGGATAAATAATCCGCTTAATGATCTATACTGACCTGATGGTAATAAAAACCAAGCCCAGCGGCTACAGCAAGGTGGCGATGAGCCTCGCCCAGGGCATCAGGGATAGGCACCAGGTAGCCCACACCCCCATGTTGAGGGCTAATCAGATGGGTCTCTTCGTCTACCAGAACCTCCTCGTCTACCCAAGCGGGGATGAGGAGTTCGGCGAGGACGTGATAGAGAAGAACTGTCTGCACTTCAACGCGGACGCGGTTCTGACGCTGAAGGACCTCTACGTCTTCGGGAAGCTGGCTAGTCTACCCCTCGAATGGATACCCTATGTGCCCGTTGATGGTACGCCCATAGGGGTCGGGGTCGTGAACAGGCTCAGGTACGCCTTCAGGGTGCTCTCCATGAGCGAGTTCGGGCAGAAGGAGCTAAACAACATCGGAGTCAAGAACACGCTGATCCACCACGGCGTAGGCGAGGAGTACAGGAGATTCGAGGACAGGCAGGCGTGCCGCAGACGATTCCATATCAAGCCGGACGAGTTCATCATCGGCTTCGTGGGCCTCAACACGGAGAGGAAGAACGTCTCAAGGGTGCTGGAGATCATAAAGGAGGCCAGGGACATGAACCCGGACGTGGACGTGAAGGGCTTCCTCTGGACCAACGTGGACAAGGAGGTCCCACTGCGGGGAGAGATAATCGAGCTAGCCCTCAACGAACACGTCCACTGGCCCAACCCCGAGATGTACAACCACGGCCTCCCCGAGGAGAACATGGTCGAGTTATACAACTGCTTCGACTGCACCATCACGGTGGGTTGTGAAGGATTCTGGCTACCCGGAGCCGAGTCACTGGCCTGCGGAGTACCCCTCATAGTGCCCGACTACGCGGCGGCAGCCGACAGGGTAGGCCCAGGATGCGGCTACAAGGTGAAGATCACAGAGTACACGAGGAACAACCCCGTGGCCATCAGGCAGCCCCTCGTGGACGTGTCGGACGCGGCCCGCAAGATCACGAGGATAATCAACGGCGACAGGGAGAAGACGGCCAAGCGGTGCATCAAGGAGGCCGAGAAGTACAGATGGAATAAAATTATTGAAAAAGATTGGCTTCCTTTTCTTGAGAGCGCAGAAACCGAACTTTGTCCTAAACTCACTTCCGAAGGCATAACTTCTTGGGCAAACGAAGAGGTCGGCAGGCAATGACTGAGCAACAAGAAACCAAAAAAGAAGTGCCTAAGAAAAAGAGAAAATCTCTGCTTCACAACCCTGATAGAGCTAAATTAAGGAAAGCGAGCAAAACAAAGATGAAAAGAAAAATGGCACCAGAAATAAAGAAGACATCCCCAACTACCTTAGAAGAGGTGTTTAAATGAAGATCGGCATCGTGTCGCCCTTCCATGTAAAATGTGGCGTGTCTACGTACACGGAGGACTTGGCTATGGCCCTCTCCATGCAGGGCGCGGAGGTCTACATTATCCGTTTGAATAGATTTGGGCGCAAAGATATTAATTATTTCGAGACTTTAGCTACTAGGAGGATACCTAAAGTTGATTTAATTTTAGTTGAGCATGAATATGGAATTTACGAGGGGGGCGAGGGGGCCTTCTACGGGACGCTGAGGCAGAGGTCGGGGGCCACCCCCGTCGTGACGACGATGCACAGCGTCAGTATCCCGATCCCGGACGAGATCATCTCGGAGAACTCGGACGCCGTGATCGTGCATAACAAGTTCTGTCAGGAGAGGTACGCTCACGAATCGACGGTTATCCCTCACGGTGTCCATCAGGCGGAGCCGGTTCCCCAGGATGAGGCGAAGAGGGCTCTGGGGCTGGAGGGACCCGTGGTGGGCATGTTCGGCTTCGTAGCTCCCTACAAGGGGTACGAGTTCGCCATCAGGCAGATCGGGATGGAGTTCCCAGGAGTGACCCTGCTGGCGGTAGGCGGCTGGCACTTCGACCTTGAGACGACGTACATAGCGCGGATGAAGGACCTGGCGAACTCTCTTGCTCCGGGTCAGGTGAGGTGGACGGGCTGGGCTGAGAAGGAGATGCTTCCCACGTACTTCGGGGCTGTGGACGTAGGAATTTACCCGAATATTTTTGCGACCGAGAGCGGGGCTCTTCTCACCATGCTCGGCTACGGGAAGTGTGTCCTCGCCAACTCGCTGGCTCCAGTCAGGGAGAAGGAGGGCGAGGGAGCCCTGATGACATACAAGAACGAGGGCGAGTTCGTGATGAAGCTTGAGGAGCTCCTCGGTAAGCCGGAGTTGAGGGAGAAGTACGAGGAAGGAGCCAAAAAATATTCCGAAAAAAACTCCTGGAGCAACATCGCTAAAATGCACATCAAGCTGTTCGAGGAGCTGTTATAGGGTTTGAAGTGGAGCAGGGCGCTTCTCCTCGTGACGGGGTTCAGCTACATCGGCGCAGCGTTCCTGACGGTGGCGGGTTATCCCCCTGAAGCCACCCTACCCCTCCACCTCCAAATCTTAGGCTACTTCTGCTTAGGGTTCCTCCTCCTCACATGGAGCACCTTTAAGGGGCGTCTCCATTTTGTCGATTACCTGCTTGCAGCCTTATACGGGGTTCTAGCGGTTACAAGCTTCTCGGGTGTCCAGAAGTGGGTCAACTACAACGGCTCATCCGACTTCCTGGGCGTGGCTATGGCGGCTTGGAACCTCGCCGTAGCGGTCGCGTTGCTCGACGAGGTTGATTAACGGAATAGGCTTTTATTCTTCTTTCCCCTACCTTTGAATTAGATCGCGTTGAGTCTCACCGGCGTTTCTCCGCTCATCACGGATTGGATGAGGCTGGGCCTGAAGTGGAAGTACGTGTGGTTCCCGAAGATGGGTCCCTTCACGATTCCGGCTGGTGGCCAGGTTCAGCTTCCAAGCCAGGACCACACGTTCACGGCCTATGAAGGGGTGCTCATCACCTTCGCCGGTATTTTCGATCACCCGCAGTGTGGAATAAGACTTGAGTGCCATCCTAATTTTGACACTGGCAGCGATTTCACAGTAGCCAAGACCTCACTGCTGGGCACAGTAAATCAACCCTGGTTCTTAACTTCGCTTATACCGCCTGCGACGCTGCCCGGTCAATACGCAATCATGCAGTACAAGGAGTGGGGTTGGAAGGAGTGGATGAGGCTCTACGTATTCAACGCGGACTCTGTGCCCCACACCTGCTTCGGCTACGCTTACACCATCGCCACGCTTGACGAGCCAAGGCCAGACGACCGCCTGGTGCCGCTGAGGGATATGGCGAGGGTTCAGCAGATGCTTGAGCTGTACCCTGAGCTGAGGAAGCCGCTGAGGATGAAGTACGAGGACGAGGCGAAGCAGTTCATCGAGGATATGAAGCTGAAGGTGAAGCTGGAGGCTGGCTAGGTTGGCGTACGAGGAGCCCAGGGCGACGTGGGATAAGCGGTTCAAGGCCCGGCACTACAGCTACAGGGACTATCACTCGGCGGCGACGGGGCTCCCGGCTACCTATGTGTTCGGCACCAATGCACGGGTGACGAGCAGGTGGAACTGGCCCGTGCTGGGGGACTATCCGGCGCTGCCAGGTCCGCCGACGATGCAGTGCTACGCGCGTGAGGTGAAGGTGCTCTGCACGGAGGATTGCTGGGTAATGTTCGTTTCTGTGAATCCACGGTACATCGCGTTCCTAGCTACGGGGTACACGGCGGCTCAGGTAGCGGCTCTGGGGGTCCCGGCGACGATCACGGAGGTAGCCCAGTTCATTCCGGCGGATGACGAGATAACGTTCTATCCGACTTACGGGACCGCGATAGTGTTCTACCAGGCGACGGTCTCAGGGACGATTTATATTTACGCGGAGGGTAATGTGGAGGGAGCTGAGTAAGATGCCAAGAGGCGGCGGGGCTAGCAGGGCACTTTATCAGGCGTTCAGCAGCTACGGACTTGATCCCTCGGAGAGAGATGTTCGGAGGCTTTTCTGGCGTGACGACATGGAAAACTATAACACTGTCAAGTGGGACCCCCTCGGGAATGCCACAGTTGCGTATGTTAATAATGCCCCACCAGCGGGCGCTTTTGAGGGGGACTACGTTTTACGCATACAAAACGCTGTTTCCCCACACATTGAGGCTCATGTGAGGTTCGGCTGTTTCAAGGCTCAGAAAATAGGGTTCGAGATGAGGTGGTTCAAGGACGCCATCTCCTATAATTCAGGATTTGTTGAACTAATAAGATGTGAAAGGGATATTAATATCGCTATAAGAGGGGTGTTATTTTGGACCACCACCCGTGGCGATGGAACTCCGGGCTGGCGCTACTATGACTCAATGGGGAACATCATAGATATTCCAGGTGCTACGGAGTATATTTTGGACGACACTTGGAACTACGTTAAAGTAATCATTGACTGGGAAAAGGGAACCTTCCACCGTCTCGTCACGAACCTATTGGATCTAGACCTATCCAGCCTTTCACTTCTGAGTCTCTCGGATGTGGGCTATTGGCATGGTGGAGCCGGTCATTTCAGGGTAGTAGTGATATTTGATTGCCTCGGCGCAGGTCCTTGGGTTCAATATATAGATGATGCTAGGCTATACTTGAACGAGGTTTGATTAAGATGGGAGGTATGTTAGGTCAAGGAAGGGTGACAGTACCCCCGGACCCTGGAACCCACACGAATCCTGAGCGTTGGCTTCAGATCTATCACTGGAACACTGCGGCTGAGATTCCAATAGTAGCTGCGGGTGCCCCTGGACAGTTGAACTTTGGCGCGGCAGTCGCAGCGGGCATGATGAGGAGGATAAGGGAGGTCACGGTGAGGCACGCTGGGACAGCTAACACGGTTGTAACTATCTACGACGCTAACGGGGGAAACATAATCCTCACGATAGACTGTCCTGCCCAAACCGAGAGAACGTGGAGCAGCCAGGACGGACGTGCGGTAGCAGCGACTCTGCAACCAGTAATTAGGACAAGTGATGTGACTGGTGCTGGTTGCTTTGTTTCTGCGGCTGGTGTGGAGGCGCCTCCGACTTGAGCGTAGAGTCACCTGAGTTCAAGAAGGCGTTGAACGAGGCGTGTGAGGCTCAGTACCGTGGCTGGCTCTACGGCGGAGACTTCGCTAAGGCTTCGTCTAAAGATACGATAGGAGCCACGATGGAGGAGATTCAGCGTCAGCGCAGGGAGATTGAGGAGAAAGAGAAGAAGGCCAAACTCTATGCCGACAGAATCCGTAGAGAAGCCGAACTGATGCAGAACGAGCACGCGAGGGAGATAACAGAGAACCTCCGCAGGCTCTACAAACCCGAGAGCGACTTGGTCTGCCCCCAGTGTGGTGAAACTGACAGTCGTGGGAACAGGATGAATGGCAAGCCCTTCTGCTTCAAGTGTCAGCTCGTAATGATCAGCAGGGAGAAGGTGAAGAATTGGATCAAGCCAGTGAAGCCTAAGGTCAAGAGTTATACGTTCAACGACCCAGACGAGGTGGTAAGGACACGGCGTCAATAGCAGGACTTCAAGATCTTAGGAAAGAAGGCCCTCCTGGGGACATTGGTATATTTCAGGGCACAGCCTCAATAATCGTTTATCCGTTCACTTTCAGCGGAGTCACCTATTATGTCGCCCAGAGGATGGGGGTAGGAGGATGGATCCTCGTCACCCCTCCCAACACGGACGCCTCGACAGTGATACAAGCCGCGCTGAACGGGCTGACCGCTGGAAGAACTTTAAAGGAAAGGGTGGTTTTACAGGGGAACTTCAACCTCAGCGCAACGATCCTCATACCCAGCTATACCCTCCTGATCATAGACGGGAAGCTGACGCTGAACAACGGGGTGAACACCTCGGTTCTCCAGAGTTTCACTCTGGACACCATTCATAACCAAATAGAGATCCACGGGGGAATCATTGAAGGAAACAAAGGGAACCAAGCCACTGGTCATGGCATTTACCTGTACCAGCCCAACGACTGCACGGTTCAAGGGGTGACGGTCAGAAACTGCAAGGAGTTCGGCATATTCTTCAGTTGGGGAGGAGAAGCCAACATCCATAGAAACTGGATTCTGAACAACGACGTGACGCTATCAGGTAAGTCTGGTATAAGGATATATTGGAATACCGATCACGCAGGGACAGTAGTCGCCAACAACATATGCCAGTACAATGTCGAACACGGGCTGCTTCTCCATGCTTTATACGCATACACTGTAGTTGGAAACTCCCTCATGCGTAATACGAAAAGCGGGATCAATGTTGATGCGGGCGGGATGGGCCCAGAGGGGGTAATCACTGGAAACACCATCAGCTTCAACACAGAACGCGGAATACTGACGAGCAACCCGCAAGGGCTGACGATAGCAAGCAATGAACTTCATGGAAACGGCTTTGAAGGAGTGCTTATTGGTGCTGGCGCTACTGGTGTCCAAGTAACTAGCAACAATCTTAGAGACAACAGCTTAGGAAATGCTAACACGTATGATGACATACAAGTATTAAGCAACGGCCATATAATAGTGGCAAACACCATAATAAACCACCTTGGAAACTTCGACGATAGGAACGGAATCTTCATCAATGGTGGTAATAACTGCCTTGTAGCAAGTAACAGAATTTCAGGGCATAAGACTGATGGGATAAAGATCACTTCAGGAAACTTGAACTTCCTAACAGGTAACACAGTTACGGGCGTAACGGGCTACGGGGTCAATATAACTGATGCTGCCTCAGACTCGAACAGGGTAAAGAACAACGATCTGAGGGGAAATACCGCTGGCTGTATAAATGACTCTGGAACGGGCACGATACTCGATGTCGTAAGAGCTTCCTTCATTAAGGAGCTTGGAACCGCCGTTTGGATCACCACCGCCGCCGCCCCGATGGGAATAGATATAGATGCCGCTGACGAGGGAGCCCTAGCCAAAATCAAGCTCCCGTCAGACTTGCAGCAGGTAGTAAGGATAAAGGTCTTCGGCATAGCGCAGGTCGCGGAGGCTGACCACATGGTACTTACGGTGGCAGCAGGCGCGGGTGTCGATACGGTGGCGACACCGCACGAGGCGTGGAACGCGGAGGCCATAGCGGTTGCCGCAAAGCCGAGTACGACGGTCAACTTTGCGAACCTTGACGTGATCCAGTGGGTATTCACCCCAGCAGACGACGCGGATATAGGACACCTCACAGCGGACGACTTCCTTCAGTGGTGCTGCTATTACAATGCCATAGTCGGAGCTGATTGCGCTACCGACCTATTGCTCGCAGGCGAAGGACTGGAAATTCATTATGTCTAAACAAATATTTTGCGTGTATGCACACACATACTATTTTTAACCCTAAAAACTAGGAAAGGCTAAATCTTCTTAGATGTTAATAATTACGAGAGAATTAACATGAGCTTCACAGAAAGCTGCGACAACTTCGACACAGTGAACTGGGGTTACGAGTGGAATCCCCCCGTCGCTTTGGCCGGAGAGTGGGTTTTCCAACTCCCCGCCTCAACCCTCATAAACATCTACGCGGCTAGGAAGGTTCAACTAGGATACGGAAACTACAAACTGAGATTCAGGACATCGGGAGCTAGGAATCCTGGAACAAACTACCTGATATTCCTCTATAACGAAACACCGCATAATGAATTAGCCTTAAATATGATTGGCAACTATGGGGGAAACCAAATCGCCGTAGGCGTCAACCGAAGCGGAGTTAGTAGAGACTGGACAATAACCTCTCCTATAGCATGGGAGGACGGAGCCTACCACGTTCTTGAGTTCAATTACACCGCCAACCTCCTAGAAGTAAAGTTAGATGGGATAACGGTCTTCACTCAAAACGAGAATCCATCAGCCCCGTTTCTACCACTACCAAATATGACTCTAATAATAGGGGCGAATGGCAACGGAACGAACAACCCATTTACGTTCTATGTCGATGAAATGGATTACACCGCCCAGACCGAACCGCCGTCAACTTATATCCTATCCGTGGCGACGTTACCCGTAATAGGAGTACCGATAACTATAGACGGAATCAGCTACCCCTCTCCGTTCTCAGCACAAGTTACTACAGGCCCCCACAGCATAGCGGCTCCTACAAGCGTGACGGTGGGTACAAGCATCTATAATTTCACCACCTGGAGCGACGGATCTACCTCCCCCTCTAGGACCATGACAATCAGCGGGAACCTCTCATTAACCGCAGTCTACCTAGCACCGGCAGCAGGATCATTCTTTGAGACATGCGATACATTCGACCCATCTAAATGGGGAATAGAGTACAACGCCCCCATCGTCGCGGGTGGGGAGTGGGCTTTTATCTTCCCTGTCGGAGTAGCCAAGAACATACACGCGGTCAGCAAGGCCCAGCTAGGTTACGGAAACTATAAGATTAAACTCAGAACATCTGGACCCCGAGTGCCTGGGGTAAATTACTACGTATTCCTCTATAACGAGTCAACCAATAACGAACTTGATATTCCTGAAATCTACGGAGACCACCCCACAAATGAACTCAGCATAAGTACAATAAGAGGAAGCATCAGCGACTACTGGTTCTTCAGCTCACCGATTAACTGGGAAGATGGAGCCATTCACACAATAGAGTTCAATTACTTCCCAGGCAACATCACAATGCTCATTGATGGAACAGTGGTTTTCAACAGAAATGAAGATCCAACGGCACCCGTCTACGCTCTCCCTCCGATGAACCTCATTATAGGAGGAAGCGGCAAGGGCACAAACACCCAGGCATGGACCCTATACATAACCGAAATCAACTATACCACCGAGTTTCAGCCTCCCACGCCCATATCTCCTCTTTCTAGGGTGCTACCAATCCTAGCACCAATTCTTATAGGTGGGGTCTCCCTATCTATTTCGAGGAGAGGGTAAAGCGGTGAAGGTCGATTTAGTCAAACGGGAAGTCACTAACGACGGAACCACGGAGATCAACCTCATAGAACTCATAGCGAAGGTCAGCACGATAGCTCCAGGAGAGACGGTGGTCCTCGATCCCGAAACCACAGTAATAAAAATCTAGATCACCCCTTTTTTTATCTTAAATCGGGGAAAGACTAAATACTCCGCCGAGCATATTTTTCTATTGAAAAGCTTTGAGCCAGGTTTACAGCCCCTATTATGGGCGGTACGTGCCCTACTTCGGCCCCCTCTCAATATTCACGTTCAAGGTCACGGAGGCGGAGACGGGCGTGCCAGTAGCCAACGCTCAATGCGCCGTCACTGATCTCCCCGGCGGTTCCAAGAGCCTTGAGGGAACCGGAGGCTTCACTGACCTCAACGGCGTATGCACCCTGGAAGCACTGTTCCCCGCCAGGTACTACTCGGTGTACAAGGCCGGGTACGTGACGGCGAGGGGCAGCATTCCTGGATCACAGATTAACGTCACCCTCACAACCACCGCCGTCAAATACTGGGTGACGATCAATGCAGGGGTAGGAGGCACAGTAGATCACTCAGGCACCTATCAGGTGGCGGCGAATACAAAGCTCACCATCACCGCCACACCGGACCCAGGCTACATACTAGACTACTGGCTCATCAACAACGTAAAATCCGGGAACACGAACCCCCTCGGAGCCACCATCGACAAGGACAACTACTCGATATACGCCGTCTTCAAGGTAGCCGACGTACCTCCGCCACCGCCCAACGGAGACGGGAACGGAGTAACTTGGCCAATCAAAAAACGGATACACATCTTCGATAACGTGAAGGTAGAGCCAGGCACCGGAACTTGGACTGAGAAAAAGTTTAAACTAACGGGCGTAGACCTATCGGTGCTCCTAGGAGCAAAGCTGGACTACGTTATATCTTACAATGCAGGAATTTTACCACCCGTAATAAACAGAATAATCTTGAACGACCAGGAGGTACTGAAGCTTTCATTATGGACATACACCACCCAAACGGGTACTGTAGACATCACAGGACTCCTAAAGCCAACAGATATTATCAAGATAAACGTAACTCAGGTTATGGCAACCTTCAGTTCAGTAGCCTTCGACGTGTGGCTCACACTCGGCTACAGCGAAGAGCCAGTAATAGAGCCCGGCGAAGGCGGTCCAACATTGGAGGAACTCCTCAAGGAATACTGGTGGCTAGCGGCAGGAGGCATCGGGCTAGCCGGAATATACCTCCTCACGAGGAAGGGTCAACCTCTAATAGTGATGACTCAGCCCTACTACCCGCCTCCCAGGGAGAGAAGGAAGGAGGAAGAAGAATAAGATGTGTCCTTCAATACAAGGTAAAACCGTGGAATACTGGTCGGGACGCCCCGTAGCGGGCGCTGTAGTCAGCGCAGGAGGAAGAACGGCGGTGACGGACTCCTCTGGAATGTTCAGCCTAGAGGTTCCCCTAGGCGTCGTCAGCCTCAGCGTCACCCACGGGGACTTCCACCCCTTCGTCACGTCACTCAACGTGACGGCCCCCAAACCGTTTAACATAGGCACAATCAGGCTACAGTCAAAGGTGAGAGCGTTATGAGCGTATACAACCTCAGAATGTCATTGGAGCCCCAGCTCCTCCAGGTCCCAGGCGTCACAGGCGTAGGGAACCTAGACGACAGGATACGCCTCTACGTCGAGGGCACCCCCGACATCTTCCCCACCCACGTAAACAACGTAAAACTAGAGGTAGTCAAAACAGGCAAGCTCCACCCCCTCGAACTGATGAACGTGCCCTGGTTCCTACCAAAGAAGGCGATGAGCCTAGAGAGAACTGGAAGACTCAGACCCATCCTAGGAGGCTACTCATGCGGCCACCCCCTTATCACTGCCGGAACCCTCGGCTGCGCCATCAAACTGGGAGGCGTCAAGTACGGCCTCAGCAACAACCACGTCCTCGCGGCAGCCTCCTCATCCCAGAACCCGAGGGCAAGCATAGGGGACCCCATCTACCAGCCAGGGGTGTATGACGGGGGCACAGAAGCCGATACGGTCGGCACCCTGTACTGGTATAAGCCCTTCGACGAGAAGGGCGTGAACGTCATAGATGCGGCCCTCTTCAAGCCAGCCTCGCAGGACCTCCTCAGCGAGGAGATACTGGACATAGGACTGGTCAACGGCATAGGCGTAGCGGCTGAGGGAAGCAACGTTCAGAAGAGCGGAAGAACCACCGGAGTCACCGTAAGCGACGTGCTCGACGTGAACGCCACGGTGAAGGTTGACTACGGAATCTTCGGCCTCACACTCTCGGGACAGATCATCACGAACTACATGGCAGACGGAGGCGACAGCGGCTCCGCACTCCTCGACATGGACAAGAACCTGGTCGGCCTACTCTTCGCAGGCAGCTCGTACGTCACCGTCCACAACAACATAGCACCCATCATACAGGCGATAAGCGGAGCGGTCCCAGGAGCCCCCGGCGCACCCGCAGCCCCGGCAACCACACCATACCCGTTTATATTGCCACCAATAGTAGGTTCATTGATAGGGGGATTCATAAGATGAGAGTGACCCAGATCACCCAAGTCACCGTATTAGGAGTTATCGCGGTCTCCATCAGCGCACCCCCCCAAGCCTATGAGGGCATACCAGTGACGATGAGTGCGAGCTGGGATACCGCCGCCGGTCCCTTTGACGGAGTTGTCTATTTTGGAGATGGAGCGTCAGAGATTATCAACACAACCGGCAAGACCACGACCAAGACTCATACCTACGCTGCGGCTAGCACTTATACGGTCAAAGTAGTTGTGAAAGATCGCAATACTGGCGCACAGGGAGAAAATACGAAACCAATTCAAATAACGGCCAAGCTCTCAGCCACCATTTATGCAACTCCTCCATCCGGTAACGTGCCCCTAGCCGTCATCTTCACGATAGGCATAAGCGGGGGCTACACACCCTACACCTGGACACTCGACTACGGCGACGCTACCACCCCAGGCAGCGGCTCAAGCCCAGGAACCAACCCCCACACCTACAATCAGGTGGGGAACTTCACGGCCACCCTCACAGCCACGGACGCCCTCGGAGCAGCCATAGTCTCCAGGTCGAAGCTATCCATCGGCATGGAAGGCGTCACCATCCAGCCCTGGATAATCTTGGCTGAATTAGCAGTTGGCGCAGTCATGGTCAAGCTTTCGAGGTGAGGGTGTTGGCCACCGAAACAATCGTGGCCTCAGCCGACTGCTGGGCGAACAACTTCCCGAACAACGTAGACAGTAACCTGAACACCCAAGGTCTCGGAATGGGAATGTGGGCAGGCGGCCTAAACAGGAGCTTCCTGAAATTCAAGCTTCAAGGGATCTCCTCAGACCTAAACAAATTAACTAAGGCCGAGCTAAAACTATACGGGAGCCGAATCCACTCGACGGCGAAGGTCCTTGCATACTTCACGGCCAACGACTTCAGCGAAACAACCCTGACATGGAGAAACCAGCCGCCACCGACGATACTTAATTGGAACGGCTCAGGAACCCTGATGGGAGAAACCAGCCAAATACCCGACGCAGCGTCATGGTACACCATACCCATAGACCCAGTATTCGTGAAGGCCAGGATAGGAAATCTGTATTTCTTGGTGATACTCCAGGGAACGGAGGAGCCGGAAAGCTACTGCTGGGCGTACGACAAGGAGGAAGCAGCAGGAGCATACGCCCCGAAGCTCGTACTCACGACGGGGGAGGCCCCACCCCTCTCCGCCACCCTCTCAGCGTCACCCTCCGTCGGACCCGTACCCCTCGCAGTCTCCTTCACCATAGGCATAGCAGGAGGCGTCACGCCCTACACCTGGGCACTCGACTACGGCGACGGCTCCACGCCCGGCAGCGGCACTGTGGCAGGAACGAAGCTACACACCTACACTAATGTAGGCACCTTCACCGCCACACTCACGGTCACGGATGCCCTCGGAGCAGCCACCGCATCAAGGTCAAAGGTAATGGCGGGAGTCATAATCCAGTCTTGGGTCTCAGTCCTGGCCCCCTTAGCAGTCGGAGCAGTCCTCCTAAAAATGGCAAGGTAAGCACAGGTTTTTATATCAGATTTTATCAGATATTATCTGAATCTCTATGCAGTGCATCGTTAAGCTAAGGGATAGAGGACAAGTAACCATTCCCGCCAACGTCATAAAAGCCCTGAACCTCAAGAAAGACGAAATACTTACCTTAGATGTAAGAATCACCTTAGATGTAAGAAGACCGGAGTAGTCTAACATGGCTATCCCCTCCCTCTCCCCTGAATGGAAGGAGCAGATGCAGGCTCTCAGCTACTCTGAGCTGAAATCAGAGCTAGGCAGGGAGGAGACCGAGCTAGGGGAGCTGTACCAGTCACTCTACGACGCAGACGAGAGACTAGGCGACGCCGAGGACCAGGTAGACGTAGAGAGCCGCAGGGACGAGGCTCAGAGGTGGCTTGGCAGACAGAGAACAATCCAGAGGCTCAGAACCCGAATAGCCGAGAGGCAGAGACGCATAGACGACCTGACCCAGAAGGCCCTGGGCTTCGAGAGGATGCCCACGCTCATCTCCGTGGTGGAGAGGTACATCCGCCTCGAAGTCGCCGCCTCGCTGTGGAGGACAGTAAACGCCCTAATGGGCTGGCAGACCAGGCAGCAGAGAAGCCTAACAGCCTACCAGGGCTGGCAGACCAGGGAAGCACCCCTCACCGAGAGGCTTAGACAGCTACTGGCGGACAGAGCCAAGTGGAAGAGGGAAGCCGACACCCTGGCCACAAGGATCAAGGTCACGGAAGCCCAGATCGCCTACAAGAAGGAGATCCTGCCAAAGGTCAAACTCAGCAGAGTCAGCATAGCACTTTATTTGATCATCGAGGGTGGCGAGCACACATATCCCAGAGACGAGGGAAGACGCTACATATACAGGAAACCCCACTACAGAAGCGTTCGCCAGAGAATAAAGTATCCAAAAGGAAGATTCCAATCAATTTTACAATGTGACAGTTTCATTAGTCCCGACACGGGGGAGCTCAGGACGGACATCGACCCCTTCAGGACGCTCGAAGGCGTGATGAGGGCGGAGGTAGCCGACGAGTTCATAGAGGAGTTCAGCCTAAAGGAGCTCGACCCAGAAGACCTGACGCTTGGAGTGGTCAACATAGTCGCCGGGGAGGAGGAGGTAGGCAAGCCACCGTTCAAGCTCTACATCTCACGCACGGACGAGGAGACAGGGAAGGACTGGCGGACGACGGTGAACGCCTACCTTATGACTGACTCCCAGTACCTCAACCTGGTAAGGAACATGAAGGAATATTTAGAGGCGTTGGAGGCGATGGGATAGATGAGCTTTTCATACTTCTTAGATGCAGATGTTTACGGGCACCCGGAGCTCCACGACGAGGGTGAACTCCTTGAGCTAGTCAGGGTAGACGGTAGGCGCATACAGCACATCCTCGGGCCGAGGGCAGGTAAAGCCGTGATACGTAGATCCATAAACGGGTTCCACCTAGCCTTTCCATTCGCACAGATAACGGAGCAGGAGGTAGCCTGGATAATGCAGGGCTCCCCAATCGACAGCGGATACGCCTACTGGGTAGAGACTCGGGGCAGCAGCACGCTCAGGATAGCTCCTAAGACCATCCTCAAGGAGGTCGGCACAGGACCCAGGGCGAGGATCGTGGGGAGAAAGAGGGTCGAGGATACGCCGTTCGTGGTTGAGGTCCTTGAGAACCCCTGGAGTGAACTACCCACCTCTGAAGAGGCGAGTTTCCTAATTCATCGGCCAGACTCGATCCCTACTCACCCCAGGCGGAGCCTCTCGCTGGGAAGGCGGGGGTACGGAGGTCACGGTCTCCAAAGGCGTACATTCGGGCTGTTCCATCCCTACAAAGAAGAGGTAGAGGAGGCGGATATATAAATGCTTCAATTCATCCCACGGCTAGTAAGAAGTCAGGAGATGATGTATGAGGGATAGCCTTGAAGGACATACGTTGCTTGTTTGATCATCACAGGTTCAGTGAGTGGATCGAGGTGGAGAACCACCTGGAGAGGGAGTGCTTAAGGTGCGGCAAGGTGCAGGTCAAATATCCGCCGCTCCCGCCCCCGTCAATAATTCTGCTGGAAGCGGGTTTGGAGCTAGGATGGAAGCTCTACCTGTACAACGAGTACAGGAAGGGACGGCTACCTCTAGGTCACCCTCTGCTCTCAACCAATATATTCCAGAAAAAACATGTACCACCTTCAGCGTCAAAAGGCGATGATTAAGCATGACAAAAGAGAAAACTTACAGAGAAAAATGTCGAGAACTTTATGCCCTCCATAGGGCTATGTGGCCCGATGAATCTCCAGAGAGTATTCGTGTTCTCGTCGTAAGGAAGGCGATGAAGAATTTATGGATGGATCTTGTTCAGGGCGAGGATGGACTTGAAAACGCTATTAAGGTCTTCTCTCCATCAGCTTCTCGCATAAACAATAAGGAGGCTAAGAAGTGAAGTTAAAACAAGCTTTCGCTGTGGTTCTACTAGCTGGCTGTACCGTAGTCAATGTCTATATGCTTTGGCTTTTGTTCTCCGCCGTTCTTCGTGCCATAGCAGAGGATTTATGTCTGTTGGGGGTGGGTTGGTGAATATGGATACTCGCTTCGTCACGATACTTCCCCTACCAGAGGGCGCTGAGGAGGAGGTCACACGCCTCTTCGAGGTGATCCAGGAGAAGGACCCCACGTGGAAATGGAGGTTTGAGAGGGTGGACGGGGAGACGAAGGTGCTCGTCTACTCGACCAGCAAGAACCAGGCCCGTCTTCGCGGAGAGTGGCTTACGCATAACACGGAGCTGTTCATCAGCCTCCCCTTCGAGACCACCCACGACCTCACCCTAAAGACGATGCTCAGGGAGAAACCCAGGACGACGGAGGGAATAAGAGTCCTGCTTAAGCGGGACAAGATATGGAAAGAGGCAGAGAAAGGTGAAGCAGAGAAAGCTGTTTGACTACCCCTCAGAGGTGATGAAGCCGAATCCAGAGGCTAGGGTCATCCGCCCCCCAAGGGTGAAGGGCGAGGAGATCATCGTCTACACACCGAAGCACAGGGAGGTCCCCGAGGTGGCCGTCGTCTCCCAGGAGGAGGCGGAGAGAGCCCGTGAGATAAAACGTAAGGAGATAGAGTACCATAAAATGAGGATGGAGAAATAAACTTTTATCTACCCTCAAACCCCTCTCTATTATTTAGGGTGCCAAGCATGGATGAAAACGATGGCGACGGCCCTATAACTACTGAACTATGTAAAGCCTACCGTGAATCGATCATCAATCAGACCAAATCACTTAAGGATGACATAGAGAAGGTGGACTCAAGGACCTGGTACATCCTCGGCGGGATAATTATCAGCATCCTCCTCTCCCTGCTCACCCTCGTAGTAGACGTAGTTCGGCGTGGCCTCTAAACTACCGATTTAAATAATAAAATCTTCCCCGTCTCCTCAGAGCCTTAATATGAAGCTTCCTGCCTAGCCAGTCCGCTGCATCAATTATCTTGTTTGCTAATTTAGCGACTCCGTTACCTACCGTACATGGCGATGGTGTGGGTGGCTCAGGTTCAGGAATAGGCCCGTTTATTACAACCTTGTAATATTCAAGCTCCAGCGCCTCATCATCTGCCTGCGCCCTAAACCAGCCCCTCTCACCCGGGATATGCTTCGACAAGGATTCTTCGCCCCACCCTTGAGGCCCCCAACTGTTTCTAACCTCGATCCACCTATTGTCAAAATCCTTCCCGAAGCAGCCGATCGCGTGATAGCCAACTATCGGGTCAAAGACGCCGAGCGAGTGGAAAACGCCTCCGACATAGTTCATAAAGCTCTGGGGTACAGCCATGCTCATGAACAGGGGGCCTTCCCGAATTGCCGCATCTATCTCTGCCTGTGTGTTGAGTTTCACCCACGAAGCTATTTTAACCCCTTCGACCCACCATTCGCCGCACCTCCCCTCCCCACAGTCACGATCTCGCCCATCAGCGACATCCCCGTACGGGCAGCACTCCCCCGTCGCCACACCCTCATCTCGGGCATGGTCAAGGGGCGCCTCCATCGTGTTTCCCTCCTCACATTTCCCCCCGCTACAGAAGAAGAGGTCTCTCTCAGACAGCTTAACCTGTTTCCCGTACTTCTGAAAGTAGAGGGCCTCCATGACACCCACCAAACCAAAGGACGTGCAACTATTACCTGAGATTACAGGTTTACCATTTCTCCTAACTATCATTGCGTGTGTTGGTACTTCAGCACAATAGACAAAACCTTTATATTCCTTTTTTTCAACCATTCTTTTTCGTTCAATGCATAAACTTTTTCTATTTTTTGAGATGTATAGAGAGTATTCTTTTCCACCTGCAATTATTCTTTTATCATTTAAAACCGAGTTTCTATCTTCTCTTTCCGATAGTTTTGCCCACCATCCAGCCTTCAAAATAATTTCTTGTAGGTCATCAGCTAATCTACGAGAACTAGTATAGAGCCTCCACGTTTTATTTTTCTCTATCCATTGTCCATCCCCTAATGCAAAAGATTCAATAAATTTGCGTAGAAGTTTAGGGGGAAGTTGTTTAATCTCTTCTGGAATATATTTTATACGTGCAGTTCCTAGAGGTTTTAATAAAAGACAGAGTCGTTTATCATAAATGACAAACCTGTTTGTGCCTTCTCCGTATTTGAAAGGCATTTTCTCTAATATTTCTTTTATT
>Ga0315279_10001899_pt1 | contig 33074 bp, 53 predicted proteins | sample YL17G06_20_MG_FD_203694 | JGI IMG/M metagenome (GOLD analysis project Ga0315279, IMG submission 203694) | Sediment microbial communities from Yellowstone Lake, YNP, Wyoming, USA - YL17G06_20 | ecosystem: Environmental > Aquatic > Freshwater > Lake > Sediment | place: USA: Wyoming | collected...
CCGTAAGACGAAAGCCAAAGGACCGGACCCTTGCGGGTCCGGTGTTCAGCTTATGACCTTCCAGCACTTCGTTTCGTGGGCGATCTTCGAGACCACGACGTTGACGGTCTGGGCCGCCTGGGTCGCGTTCAACCTCAGGAAGGTCCTGATGAGGTCGTTCCCCTCACAGACGAACTTCTTCTGCCAGCGCTTCTGGAACCTGTCGCCGGCCGCGAAGTTCTGGTCTGGCCTCCACATGATCGTGGACTGGAGGAAGACGCTCACGCCGTCGCCCGTTGCGGCCTCGGCCACATCGACCTTGCATATGCAATCGATGTAGGTCACCGCCGTGTCCGACCCGTATGGCCTTATCATGGCCATCTGCAGGGGATCCGTGTCATCGAGGATGACCTGGTACCCTGGCTGGACCGTGTAGGTGTTCACCAACACGTCCACGTTGTTGATCAGGAGAGCCGCGACGAGCGCGGTGTTCCCGAACAGGGTGGACCCGTCGATGATCAGGGCCCTGGGAACGCCGACCTTGGCGTTCGGGAGTGCCGTGATCTCCGAGGTTGCTGTCTGTGCCGCCGCGTCCTTCTTGGCGACCAGGAGCTGTTGCTGGATGTTGCTCTGGGAGGGGAATGGTACCCCCGGCCTCTGGGCAACGGGCCCCTGCTGGCCGTATGCTCCCTGCCAGTTCCAGGGCGATCCTTCAAAGTCCCGTCCAAGCATTGCGGCGTACTGTGCCGTCACGTCTGAGTACTCCCCGTAGGGAAATGTTGGCATGTTTCTTCGCCTCCTTAGTTATTGAGCTTGATTCCTCCGTTGTTCGTGATCTTGATGGCGGATCTACTGGAACCCGTCCTCCCTGCCGCCGGATCCCCTGTACCCGGCCTCGACCGTCACCATGTCCCCGAAGGACCCACGGACATTGGCCATTGCCATTGCCCGGTAGGTCCCCGAGATGGTCCTCGCGTCGCCCTTCCTTATGACCCCGTAGGGGCCCACAAGGATGTGGTTGCCCTTGGGTCCGGCCAGGATACGGACGCCCTGCATGTGCGGGGCGGCCTTGGCGATCTTGCCCATCGTATAGGCGTGGTGGATCTGTCCGAAGCCGAGGGCGTGGATGGCGATGCCGTACCCGGTGAAGGGTAGCTTCGGGGTCATCATGTCGATGATGTCCTGGACGGCCGGCGGGATGATGGTCGTCACGACTTGCTTCATGACGTACTTGGCCACTGTCCCGATGATGTCCAGGATGACCGCTATGACGGTGCCTAGCATGAAGAACTTGCCGACCACCGGCCTCTTGGTGATCTTCGCAAAGGCGTATGCCATGCCCATGCCGGATACCGTCTTGATCAGTATCCTCGAGACATCGACGACATAGCCCTTGTACTCGGCCGGGATGACCTTTGAGGTGTCGAGCTTGTTCAGGCCGTACTCCCATGCGTACCCAACGAGGGACGGGAGAATGAGACCGCCTAGGATACCGCCTATCGCGGCACCGGCGTTGTGCTTGGTGAAGTCGCCCTTGCGGGGAAGCTTCCAGCATTCCTTGACGCCCTTGAAGCCCCACCGTGGGTTGCTCCGGTGGCGTCGGGACCTGCCCCTGCGCCTGTTGACACGGTAGCCACGGATGCCGGACCTCGATCTCCTCGGGGCCCTCCATCCCTTCGGGCCGTAGCTGAGGACTGGGCGGTGCTTCCCGAACCTCGGGTTCCTCCGGTGCCTCCGGGTCCTTGTCCTGCCGCCTCCGCGCCTGTGCTTGGCCCAGTACCGGCGGAGACCTGCTGGCATCCTGCCCTTCCTGGCGTTCCGGCGGTGGCCCCTGCTTCGGCGTCTTCCCTTGCTCCTGCTCCGCCTTCGGCCGCGCCTCCGGCGTGGATTGTCGTTCCAGAGGGCTTCGTCGCCCTCCAAAAGATCGTCTTCGATTGGGCGGAACACGACCCCAGGCATGTACCTGTGGTCATTAACGGGGAGATATCCGGCACCTGACATGATTGTAACCCCTCTTAATTGGTTTCATCTTCAAATTATTAAGCATAATACTTAAATCTATGTAGGTAGGTAACCTACCTAATGCCTAAAGCTAGCGTTCCTGTTCGTATCGCCCTTCCTTTTTACTGGTGGATCCAATCAAAAATGGAAAAGGACGACGACGGAAAAGCGAAAGAATCGTTCGATGACGCCTTGCAACGATTAACGGGGTACAAACAGATAAAGAACGGGGATTCACCGAACGGGGGATGAAAGGGGTGGGATTCTTGGATTGGTTCAGAGGTAAAGAAGAGGTTGCGAAGCTGACCCGCAAGCAAGAGATCGAGAGGATCGACGCCATGGACCACGAGGACCGGCGAGAGTATTTGAGAGAACTGAAAGGTCAGCTTTACGAGATAAAAAAGCTGAACTTCAATGGCAAGGGACCGGATAAGACCATCGCCGAGGACCTCGAGGCGGAACCCACCGAGAGCAACATAGTGGCCCGTTTCTATGATACCTATGGCGGCGGGGATTACGAGATCTGGGCCTACAAACCCAAGCGCATGAGGTTCCGTACGCTCCACATAGAGGGTGACCCGATCTATCCGGATTCCCAAGGCAAAGGCCCGAAGGACCCCATCGAGAGACTATTGACCAAAGGAATAGATTCCATGACCCCGCAAGCGCAGGGTCAGCTAATGGCCGTGGCCCTTGCTCAGAGGTTGGGGGTCAATCCCCCACAGCAAGCAAACGCGCCCCCAGCCCTTCCGTCCGATCCCCTGGCACAAAGAAAACTACAGCTCTACGACCTATATATTTCCAGGGGCGAGGTTGAGAAGGCCGAGGCGATACTGAATGGAAAATCATCAAGCGGCCACAGCAAGTTCGAGGACATCATCTTGGCCGGGGCCGCCGAAAGATTGGGAGATGGGTTGTTCGGAGGCCAGAAGTCCGAGAAGGCCGAGGAGTACGAGGCCATCGGGAAAGCTGGCGAGGCCATCACCCGAGGAATAACCCAAGGGGCCAAAACAGTCGTCGAAGCATGGACCGGAAGGCCCGTTGGCGACGAGGACGACGAAGAGGGGCCCAGAGAAAACGCGAGGCAAGAATACCTCTGTGGCAACTGTCGGGCCTCGTTGCCGGTCAAGGAATTTGATGCCGGCACCCTCAAGAACTGCCCCAAGTGCGGCGTTCTGCTCCTGAGACCGGGACAGGCACCACCGCCACCCCCACAACCTGCACCGATGGCCCCGCCCCCTGTGCCGACCCCGCAACTACCACCGCCCCAACCCGTTGCCGATCGTCCCGTCCAAATCCAGAACGCGCCCCCTCCGGTCCAGAACCTTACCAAGGACGAACTCGATTTCATCTACAAGGCCATCCCGGACATATTCCTGAATAGGATCCGGGCCCTGAACAAGGAGAAGGTCCCGAGATACTTCAAGCTGGCCCAACCATTGAGGAAGCACCGGACCCCGACGGGAGCGGCCAAGTTCGATGTCGATTACCTGATGGAGAAACATTCCGACAGGGCCAGGGTAACGCTCGAGATGGCCAAAGTCGGTTTCGAGGCCATGGTCGGGAAGTACAGACCGTATATAGATGAACAGATAGACAGGTACGAGTACGCGGCCTCCGAGATGCGACGGTTGGGAAAACAGTTCAAGAAACAGTACAATGCCACCAACAAAGAGATCGCCGTCCTGATGAACTACCGGCGGTTGAAGATGGCGTGGGATTACTTCCAGCAACCACATGCCTTGAAGTGGTGGAAGGAGTACTGTGCCGAGGTCGTTGTCTTGCTATCGAAGGAACTCAAAGAGATGCCCCCGGTCGAGGGACCGAACACAAAGATCGTTCAACCGGAAGAGGAAGAGATCAAGGACTTTGAAGAGGAGGAATTGGAAGATGCCGATACCGGAGAAACCGAAGGAACAGAAGGGACCCCAAGCAAGCCAGTTGCCCCAGGACCAGAAGGCAAGCCCACAGATCCCCAAAAGCCGTGAGGAACGGGAAAAGCTCTATACCAAGGAGGTCCAAGACCTCGAGAAACTTGGCAAAGAGCTTGAGAAGTTGCCGGGGTGGGAACTGGACTACATAGAGGAACGCATAGCCTTCATCAAGGCGTTCCGCGAGATGGAAGAGATCAAGAAAGAGGGTTTCATGTCCTTTGTCGAGGAACTAGAACCCGAGGAAGAATAGGCACATGGGGGGAAGGCCGTGCGGGAACTAAAGAACAAGGAAGAGGACATGCTGGAACGGGCCAAGAGAAGGGAGGCGCGACTAAGGGAGATGGGACCGGCAAGGTTCCCGACCGTCCCGGCCGAGCCTCGGAAGCAAGTCGAGTTCGTCGTCAAGCTATACGATCCGGCGGGGAATCGGTCATTGCCCCAACCGGCCTTCTGTCCTCTATGCCGGGCCGAACTGGACCCGAAGTTCATAGATGCCGACACCGGCCAGGGCATGATCCATCTCTGGAAGTGCGGGAGCTGTCACAACACCTTTGGGATACTCATAGGGATGTACGTCAACACCAAAGAGAAGACGGTCTCCACGGAGGGGCCTTCGACGAACATCAAGAAGAAGCCCATCGGCCGCAAGGTGGGCTAGATGGACAAGATCCTTGCCGGGACCTGTACGTTTGACGGGAAGGACTATTGCCTCGAGAAATGGTCCAGGTCCTTCAAGGCCGTCGTCAACCCGGCCACGGCCCAAGTCCAATTCCTAGTACTCGACAATAGCGAGGACATAAACCATTACAAGACCGTTTCCAAAGCCCTCGAGGGCATGGAGACGGATGGCGCGGTCCTCCATGTGGACCGATTGGGCATGTGCATCAGGGAGCTGTTGGCGTCTAGTTATGATTACCTGAGGGAACGGGCCATAAAGGATTTTGATTATCTGTTCACCGTCGAGGCCGATAACTATCCCCCGCCCGAGGCATTGGTCGAGATGTACGATTTCCTCAAGCACCGTCCCGATGTGGGCGTTGTCGCTTGTCAGACCGGATATCCCGAGAAGGCCGGGGAGGACGGTTCACAGAACGGGTTTTACAAGTGGATGGCGTACCGTTTCCTCGAACCGGAGGAACAGGAATACGACGAGATCGAGGCCATGGACACCGAGGCCATCGACCGCCTGAGGCCCCGGATCAACAGAGCAGATAACGGTTGGTTCGTGGTCGCTAACAATGCCTTCATGATGGATAAGAGATCCCCCGACGGGAAGTTCTATTACAGTGGGAAGAGGGAGAACCTTGCGATACAGAAGTTCAAGAAGGCCATGAACGAGTTTGTCGAACCCCCCATGAAGGTCCACAGGATACCGAAGATGCCCCCGGTCCTCCCGGTCGAACCGGACCTCGAGAAACCGGCCCGAGTGGAGGGACTTCACCTCGGATGCACCCTTATCAGGAAATCGGTGCTGAAAGAGGTCCCGTTCCGGTGGAGCCCCGAGGAGACCGTTAACTGTGATCAGTTCTTCTTTGAGGATTGCAAGGCCAAAAATATAGAGGTGTGGTCGTTACCTATCGTTGTGCGGCATGAGCATCGGATGTGGGACCGGAGCCTAAAGCGTTAGTTGTTCAAGTGGTCCACGATCGGCCTGAGAAGGGCCCTGACAACGGCCTTCATCCTTGGTGACCTGGCTATGCCCTTCGCAATGGGAGGGCTCACGGCATAGTAGGTCTTGACCATGGCCCTCCCGGTAGCATTGGTGGATAGTTTATCGTCCCTGAACCGCCTCAGGGCATCAATCCGTGGGTCCATAGGGGAGCCATAACACGCGGTGGCGATGAAACAGTGGCCCGACGGCATGACGCCGACGCCGTACTCGTAGGTCTTCAAGACCACGGTTGGGGCCGAGTTCTGGGTCAGTTCCAACTTGTCACCCGGCTTGAGGGGGTTCTGGAGCACATAGGTATCAGCTTGAAGGATCGCATCGACCGTGGATGACGAGACGATGGAGAAAATGGCGTAGCCGTTCTTCTTTAATTGATAGTTCAACGACGCATTGGTGGCGGGGTTGTCGGAATAGAGGTCGTTGGGGTTGTAGGTGTGGGTCCCCTCGTAGTAGAGGTCTGCCATCTTACCGGAATCGTCGGTGATCTTCGAGTTCCGGTTGGGATAGGTGGCCTTCATGGAGGCCCAATTCGCCTTCGCTTCGTTCAGGTCGGTGAAGGTACCGCTCTGGCTCCACCCGGCGTCGCTCTTGGTCCATACCCGGTACGGGCCGCCCGTCGGTATTACTATGTCCAGCACACATTTTTTCTGGTCCGGGTCCCAATGTTGCCCCGGTGGGCAGTTGGTGGGAGTGCCCTTCCAGCTGTTCATCAGGAAGTGGGGGGTTACCGCCCAATCCTCCAATGTGACGGAGTTGTATCCGTGTCCGGCGGGATCCCCGTTCACTATCGCATTGTACGCGGCATAGGCCGCGTTCTTGTCGTTGCCGTAGTGAATCGACACCGGATTCTGCCCAGGGGTCGTCTTGGTGACCACGTAATCATAGGTCGGTACCGATGTGCCTCCACCTGTGCTTTCCAGGGTTATTACGAACGAAACTTGGTGGTTGGCATCTGGAATGTTGCCGGTCCCTATCGTCTGTGATTGTCCGGCCGGAACCGTGATAAAGACGATGACGGGGTTAATTGGTGTGCCCACGACCCCGACGTACTTGGCGATCTTGAATTTCGCTCCGGCACTACCACCTAGAAGCGTCAGACTTGCCGCCTTGGATTCGCCATTAATCCACGCGGTCGCTATCTCCGCGCTCTCTTGCCCCGGCGTCGGGTCGTAGGCATAGGCCCCTTTGAGGTAGCTTTGGAGCTGGGAACTGGTGGCGTCGCCATAGCGTTGTGCCGGCGGATAATTGGGGGACCGTTCTCTGTGAATTTTCTTTAGGGCGTAATCTGTCCATTCGTCATCTTGGTAGTCCGGCACGAAGACACCCATCCATATTATGAACTAACTAGTACTTATTTTTTTGTTTTCAAGCTCAAATGTGTTCAAGGGCCATGTAATTCTTTGTCACATCCCTAGCTAGGAATGATTTTGCATGGCCTGTCTTCGACGCTACAATTCGTTTTAGGCCCTCTTCCAGGCCCACCTTCGGGGCCCATCCTATCGCCCTGAACTTGGACGTGTCAAGGTACTGGATCTCTATATATTTCGTCTGGTACTTGTTCTTCGGGTAGGGGACGTACATGGGCTTGATGTGGGTCTTGAGGACCTTGCCGATCAGTTCTATGACCTTGTTGAAGGATATAGGGGTCCCGGTGGCGACATTGTAGATGTCCCCCGGCTTGATGGCGGCCGACCAGGACGCCAGGAATAACGCCTCGGCCACATCGTCGGCGAATATGAGGTCCCGTTTCTGCTTCCCTTTGCCGTACACGAGAGGATAGCGTCCTTCGAGCATGGTATTGAGGAATTGGGTGACCGGGTTGGCCACGGACCCCTTGCGCCCCTCACCGATGCCGTAAACTGACCCGAACCTCATGATTACCGTCCTGATGCCGTACAGGTCGGCAAACAGCTTCATGAGATATTCCCCGTATAATTTGGTGGCCACGTACGAGTTGATGGCCTTCGGCGGGTCCTCCTCCCGGTGGGGGACAGGGCCGAAGGCGTAGCACGAACTGGTCGAAGCGAATACGACGGTACCGACATCGTTCACCCTGGCGGCCTCGAGCACATTGGCCGTCCCTTCACAGTTCACCCTCGTAGCCACGGACAGGTCATCGAAGAACTTGGACCCAGATATGGCCCCCAGATGGAAGACCACCGACTTGTCCTTGAAAAGCCGGAGGAGCCGGCCACGGTCGAGGATCCCGCCCATGCCGGTGTCGTACGTGATGGGCACGTACGGTTTGCATCTTTTCTCGAGGAAGAGACCCAATCGGGACCCTATGAAGCCGTGGGCCCCTGTTATCACATGCTCGGGCATATCCATTTCAAACACCGTCCACATCCACCGTCTTGCCGTTCCAGACCCACTTCTTGATCTCTAGGCCCTTCAATTCTTTCCCGTTGGCCTCCTCGAGGGACCGCCGGAGAAGTTCAAGCATGTGTTTACCCGTTGCTCCCTTGAAACCGTGGCCTACTTCCTTCTCCTCGAGGTATTGTTGCCATTTCTCGTTGAACAGCTTTTGGACGAACCGCACCTTGGGGTCCACCGGGAGGAGACTTATCGGGATCCGCATGGCCCCGTCCTTGACATCGACCACCTTATAGAGCATGGCGGACGTGTGATTATAGAGGGGGGCCCCGCGATAGGTCATCGTGTTCGGCTCGATTGACACCGTGGCCCCCATGTGCTCCCATTCCGTCAATCTTTCGTAGTTCATCCAAAGCTCATCGACCGTGATCTCGGGGCAGAACAGGATGACCAACAGATAGGGCCTTATGTTCACGGCCTTGCAGACCTCGATGATGTCGGGGACCCTTTCAAGGTCTTGGGGCTTGTGCAAGGTCTTCAAGACCCTCGGGGAACAGTTCTCGAGGCCCATGGTGATGTGCCGGCATCCACCGTCGGCCATGTGGACTATCAACGAATCCTCCCTGAGCTTGGAGGTGTGCGTCTGGATCTGGAACCTTATGCCGGACCCCTTGCACAGTTCGAAGAACCGCCATGCCCTCTCTTCGGTCACTATGAAGTCGTCCTCGACGAAGTACACGCTTTTCATGGTCGGGAGGGCTAGCTTGGCCTTCTTGACCAGTTCCCAGACCTCGACGGGGGACAGGTGCGCGACAGGGGCCACCTTCCCGCAAGCGAACTTGTGCCATTGGGTGACCGAACAGAAGACGCACCCCCTATTGCAATGAGAGGATGTTATCAGACGTACGGTGTCCCCGCCCTCGAGGTCGTAATCCTCGGGATGGGCCTTTCGCATTTCGTCCCAGTACATCCGATAGTTCAGCTTCGTAAAATCGATGTTGTCCCAGAAGGACCATAGTTGATTAGAGGATATGGGCTTGCATTCGTTCTTGACGATGACGCCTTCGATGGACCCCGGCGACCGGCCCAAGGCCAACGACAGCACGGCTATCTCGCCCTCGGCCAGGATGATGACCTTGACGGGGGAGTGGTCGAGGATATCCTGAAAATTGAGCGTGGCCTCGATCCCCCCGGCCACCAACAGGGCCTTCGGGCACTTCTCCTTGGCCAACCACATATTCTTGATGTCGTTCTCGAGCGTGGCCTGGAGGCATGAAAAACCGATGATGTCCCATTCCATCTCGAGGACCTTATCTAGGTGGTCGTGGATATTGCAATCGTAGACCTCGACCTCGATATTGCTCAACCGGAGAAACGCGGCGATCCTGTGGATGCCGAAAGGTGGACATGCCCAATTAAACCGGCCGGTACTTTCGTTTGTGTTGGGGGCTATGAGGAGGACTTTCATCGCATCCCTCAATATCTTGCAAGCATGTATTGATATTGGATGCTGAGGTTCGTCGTGCAGAACCGGCAAAGCTCGATCTCTCGTTTCCTGCGGCTAAATTGTTTTGTTCTGAAATCTTCGAACTTTTCACCCTCGACGATCTCTTTCAGGGTCTTATCCCTCAGGTTCCCCATGACGGCGAGCCCGGCCCAATCATTACAGCAAGGGACCACATCGAGGTTCGACAGGATATAGACATTTTCAAGCGCGTAATCGCATGGCTCCTCGATGAAGTTGTCCACCCGATAGGGTTCTCGTCCGAATCCCCCCCGCCCGTTGCACCCATTGATCCATACCGTACATCTTTTCTGTCCGAAATATTCCTTCACTAAAGATATATCACCCCTGTTCTCTCGGGTGACTATGAAATTTATATTCGGCACCACTCCTCCCCTTTGCCTCGACCGCTCGATGAAATAGTCCACATTATTGTAAACGGTGTCCCTATCCAATCCCCGCCTCGTCTTCTCGAATACCTCTTTCGAGAACCCGTCTATCGAGAATATGATGTGCTTGAGATGGGCGTCGATAAGACGGTCTGCCAGGACGGGATTCATTATCGAGCCGTTGGTCACTAGCCCGATTTTGCCGGGGCCAAAGGTCTTGTTTGCCAGTTCTACCAGTTCAAAGAAGATGTCGAGCGTCAATAGCGGTTCATTATAATTGTGGAACTCGATAAGTTCAATGATGTCCCCGTAATTATTCTTGATGTCGTCGGTGATAAGTTTCTTTATTCGTGGGATATCGATGATCTTGTCCCTTGTTATCTTTTCGTGGGGACAGGTCACGCAATTAGAATTGCAAAGAACGGTCGATTCTATATGAAACCTCTTTGGCCTCCACATCATATTTCTTTACCCTCCTTGAAGATTATTCCGATGCCGTACCCCTTATTTGGGGGCGCGTAGTTTATCTCCTTGGTCCTGAACCTGTGCTTTATCTCTTCCCAAAACTCATGCACGTGGCACCCGGGATCGTCGATGGTGTTGGTGTTGATGTCGTGGAAGGCCATTATACCATCGGCAGATAACAGGTTGAAATAGTTTTGGAAATCGGCGGCGACCCCGTTCAGGGTGTGGTCCCCGTCCACGAATATCACATCGAAGGGCCCCTCCATTTCAAGATACCGGCACATCAATTTGGAATCGCCTATCGTCACATTGATGCCCTTTTTTACAAGGATGTCCTTCACTTTGTCCCTTATCCAGATATCGATGCCGTAGGTCTTATGTTCGTTCTTGATGCCGTTGGCCAGCAAAAGGGATGTCCCCCCGTTGGCTATCCCTATCTCGAGCACCTTTTTTGGCTTGAGTGTGTTGAGGAAATTTAGGAAGTCGACCATCTCTTCTTTCCATTGGAGGGGCCTCCATTCGGAAATGTACATAATCCTCTTGACAAGACCCTCAACGGAGATGTTCGAGAGGTTCACCTTCTCGATGTACTTGTCAATTACGTCCTCGTACGTCTGGCCGCATATCCATTTATAGTCCCGGTCGTGCCCCAAGCCTTCGGACAAGTGGCACCTGTTGAGAGAGTGGGTCCGATAATAATGCAGGGTCTTGGGAATGTTCCCGACCCGCCCGACCTTTATTTCTCTTCGTATGAGGTCGAAGTCCTCATTGGTCCACAACGAATCGTCGAACCCGCCCAGTACATCCAAGTCCGACTTTCGCCAGAGGATGTTGTTGCCGTCACCGCAGTTCGATGCCCTAACGCTCTCGAAATTGATGGGGCCTGTTCCCCTAATCGTGTCACACCATGCGTTCACCTTTCCGTTGTCGTCCCTCATTTCGAACCATGTTGCCACGCCCACCAGGGAATCGTCCTTGTCCATGGCGTCCACGGTGTACTTCAAGAAATCGGGGTGGTTCCAATTATCGTCATCCAATATGCAGACGTACTTTCCCCGCGCTTGCTTGAGGCCGAAGTTCCAGAGAGGGGATATCTTGTGCCCCTTGGTCCTGAATATACTGATCCTTCGGTCTGGACAGAGCTTCTTGAGAGCGTCGGGAGCTGTTGGAATGTCCGACCCGTCGAGGACTATCCATTCCCAATTATGAAAGGTCTGGTCGAAACAGGACCGATAGGCATTGAGCAGATAGTCGGGACGGTTCCTTGTGGCCGTTATTATGGAGACCTTGGGCACCTCGTCCTTGTCCCAGACCATGCGCCCGTCTATACCGAACTCTTCTTCACATCCGATGCCCTTGAAATAAAGCTCGATGTCCTCGGGATGGGGGACAACATCGATGAACGGTTCAATGGGCCCCTGAACGATCTTTGAGATCGCGGGGCTGACGACGAGGCGGTAGTACAAGTCGGTTATGTGTTCGTTCGTCGCGGGGTGGCGGTACCCGTTCTTTTCGGTGAACAGGCCCTTTATCTCGGGATTGACCCTCAACCATTCCAGTATTTCGACGGAGACCTTGGGAGGCATTCGAGACCTCCTATGCGTCGTCCCCGGCATCGTCGTAAGCGTGGTCGTCCTTGTACTCTTCGATGGCCTCTTCGACAATCTCTTGAACGGCGGGGTCCTTCTTTAGGTCCTCCTTGGTCGGGGCCAATCGCGTGACGGCCTCGGCTAGCTTCCAGATGGCCTTTGTCAGTTCGTCGGTGTTCACAGGTTGGGCCATCGGGACGGGCGATGACGGGGTGGCCGGTGGCGGTGGCGTTCCCTCTTCGGCCGCTACGAGGTCGTGGGCCTTCTTGATGATGTCGGGGTGTGTCTTCTCCCATTCGGCCCACTTGTCTTGAAGAGTGAACGACCCCGACAGGTGGTGAGGGTCGCCTTCTTTGATGCGCGGAAAACTGTTTTGGAGATTGGCATCGCTCAGGTACAAGGCCCACTGGTATTTGTCGAGACCGGCCGGGGGCATGGCCCTATTCCTCCTCGCCAATCTCCTCGTCCTCGGGGACCTCGGGCTTGGGGGCCTTCTTGCGCTTGAGCTTCTTTTTCAATCTCGCCCAGAAACCCAATTTTGGGGTAGATTCAGACATGGGAAGGGAATTGCCCTATGGCATATATAGGGGTTTCTATTTGGATTTTTTAGGTTTGGTTCCCGTTTTTAGGTTCATACCGCAACCGGGACAGATGATTGTGTTGGCACCGTTTGGGAGTTTTGTTTTACATATCGCGCACAGGTATTCCTTGTCCCCTTCGTCTACAATCATCTCTTCTGGCCCGATGTGGCCCCTCATTTCGAGGAGTTCCAAGACCATTGATGAGATTTCTGGAACTATTACGAATGGCGACAGGATCCACACCCTAATCCTGTCGTCCTTGTTGAGCTGGACATCGGGATTTCCTTTGTACGGTGGCGTTGGTCCCTTGTGGTCCCGCGCCAGGTACTCCCAAAATCTGAACGGTCTCCTGTACCTTGCGAACAGTTCACCGAGTTTGTATTCCTTGTATGACCGTTCATAAACGGTCAATCCGTCCCCGGTCGTTCCTTCGACGACGGATATTTTTATTTTGATAAGTTCGTCGAGGTCTTCGGTGTATGGTGTTCCTTTGGCGAGCTGATAGCCTAATTTCATTTGGAACTTTAGCGTGTCGTCGATATAAAAACCGGAATCTTCGATTGGGAGTTCCCCGATCAGATGCCACCTAAAAGGTTTGTTCTTACAGAGGCTCACTTTTCTTTCGACGATTCGCTTGTACGCCATGTCCATCTACCTCCACAGTAGCCATAGCTACACCGTGGACATTGAACTGGATGGGCTTGGAAATATATAGGGGTTTCTATTGCGTGATGCCTTCGGGCTTGACCTTCATGGGCGGGATGATGATCCTGGACCCTCTCTTCTTCATCCGTACGGGTCTGACGAGCTTGTGTTTGAATCTCTCACCCGTACCAAATTCGCGGTAGCGCACCTCTGTAACTTGGGCGTTGTGCGTATTTATGAAACCTGGTTGAGAGTTCTTCCGTACTCCCGGTGTTGCACCGTCGAACTTCCTCAACCTGGGAAAGTCCTTTTGCATGTCCCTCCACGCTAGCTTGTCGGCTTGGAGGTCGGTCTTGCCTTGGTCGAGATAATAGTTCATGGCGTACGTCCACGCCTTGTCCTCTTTGGCCGTGAGGGTTGCCTTACGACCGGGATTGAAGACCGGGTTCGATCTGCTCAACCGTCTCTCACACCGCTTGCACAGGTACCCGTAGCTAGTCCATCGGGTCATCTGAGGCTTGGCGCATTCCTGACAGGGACGATAGATGTCGTACCGGGAGTAATTGGGGTTCGTCCCCGTCGCGCCCAAGGCCGCCTTCACCGTTTCCTTCTCGGCCTTCTTACCGGCCACCTTGCCTATGAGCGATGCACCGGACATCGGGATCTTGGTCTTCTTCTCGACCCTCTTACCGGCGACATAGAGGGCTTTGTAGGGTATGCCGGGGTTCCGCCGTGACCGCTTATTTTTTTTTAATCGGCGGCGACGACGGCCGCATGGGTTCTTTTTTCTTCGGCGTCCCTTGGCCATCTGTGCGAACTTCCCATAGCCAAGGGCAACATCATCATAGGCGAGGGACATCCCAATGTCCACGCCTTTTTGAAGCATCTGGGCCTCGGGCCCGGTCTTTGCCTTACGGACCTTTGCCGATTTGCGGTAATGTTCTCTGGCCTTGGCCTTTATCTCCCTCTCTTCTTTTGTGGTGAGAGGGTTGTCGGCATAGACCGGCTCGGGTTGCGTGACCGATTTCGTGAAGTCGGCCTGGACGCCTTGGTGGTGTTCTGGTAAGAATGCGATCCAGTTCCCCGTCCCGTCATTCAACGGGACCCCGACATACGGTGCGCCATCGGGTATGTCTTGTCCACAACCACAAGCGCATTTCAGGGGCATCGGGACACCGCCCTAATTACTAGGTCTGGTAGGATATAAAGGTTTGTGGTACTACCGATCTACATTGCGGGGACCTTTCTAGGGACCATATTTATGTACCGTTCCCATGCGCGGTAACAATCCATGCACATCCGTTTGGAACTGTCCTGCTCGAGGGGGACGGTGGCCTTCTCGAGGCCGCAGAAGTCGCACTTTGTCGTCACTATCCCGAACTCTTTACCTGACATTTAGATCCTCGTACCTCCCGCTCGGATGGACTAGCACCATCCTTGTTAGGGGGGCAAACACTCTCTTGGCGTCCTCGATACGGAACGGCGGTAAGCCGTACTTGATGGTCTCGAGGACCACTATCTGCCCACCCATATCCACGGCGGGGGCTATATGATGAAGATGCCTGTCCGGGTACTGGGAGATGACGACGGCATAGGGGCCGATGCCGTTATACCAGGACATGCCATTGACCGTTATCGTACCGTCATCGCAATCAAATGGTATCTTCCCCGTCTGCATCCATTTTGCCAGGAGCAGGGACGGCAACCGGAAACGGTCCACATCGGGCCGCCTCAGGGCCGGGTCGGGGCTCGTCATCGATTCGTCGGGCTCGTACCCGCCCTTGCCGACGCCCTCGAGCTGTAGCCACCTCTGGACCTTGACCATCTCGGCCGGGTTCATCGGGTTTATCCTAAGCATCGAGCTGATGGAATGACATGCCTCGAGTTGGAGGGCCCTGATATCGGCCGGGAGCGCGAACTGTGGATGGCATAGTTGAGGGGGGGCCGGGGCGCATTGGGCCCCGAGGTCTCGAATAAGAGGGATGACGATGGCCTCTTTCGCGTCATCGGACAAGGAACTGTCGATCTCGATAACATTGGTCCAACGGTCAACCAAGGCGGCCTCACCCATGAAGAACATTTTACGGAATCGCTCTTTTTTCTTGAAGTGCCAGACAAGATCGTTGGTGGCGATCCCGGACCCCATTCCGACCCCGATATCTGCAAATTCCCGGCTATCGAAGACCAATCCGGCGGCAGCTGAGATGGCACCCGTGACAGCTCCGATCTCGAATCCCTCTGGACCTCCCTCGATCTTGGCCTTTTCTTTCATTCTGGCGGCCGCTTCGTGAAGGGAATATCCGATCCCGTACGCTAGCGCGAACAGGGCACCATCTTTCCATGTAAGGTCTTTCATGGTGATCTCCGTTATATATTATACCCAGGGGGTTCTTTAGGTTTTGGGTCTGATTTTGGCACTTCGTCTTCTTCCTCTTCGTCGTCGGTGTCCGCATCATCCGAGGGGGACGATTTATTCATGCCGTCTTGGATGATCCTGTTTAATATCCTTATCTCGTTTCGAAGTTCCTCAATCGTTTTTTCCTGCTTTTCGTTCTCGTTTATTATATCATTGTTCTTAGTTTTCCACTCTTCGAAAAATTGTATAAGATTTCCGGTGTTGTGAAAGTGGGTTGCGTAGGCCGGAAACGCATAAGGGAGATGAATTACCATGGAATATTTTTTCAAAAGTGTTAGGATTTTTCCAAACGAAGTGTCCCCAACCTCTATTGCGATGGTTAGGTCCCCGAATTTTCCGATTCCGTCAACAAAATCCTCCAAGGTGGACCGCGATTCGCCTTCCATTTCAACCGTTGCACCCATCTGTTCTAAAAGCTCCTTCGCAAATAGCTTCATTTTGATGTGATTATCGCTTTCACTCTTCTTTTTTTCCATAAAAATCACAACCTCGAATCTTTCAAAGCTAAAGATCGCAAATATGCGCTCACAGATAGCCCTCTTTCTTGGGCCCGAGACTCGATTTTGGCCTTCTGGGTAACCGTAACATAGGTAGTTAGCTCCAAAAGCTCTTCCCCATCTCTTGTGAATCTCATACTGTGTGGTATAGTACGGCCACTATATAGCATTTATGGGGGCTTTAGGCATACCCGTCCCGTTTGGTCATATCCGGCTTGTATTTTATCGGATCCTGTAGCTGTTGGATGATTTTTAGGGCCTCGGGAAGGCCAATATCGAGCGCGGAGTGGTCTTCGATGCGGGTTTGGCCTTTTTTATCGTAAATTTGGACCCAACAGTTCTTAAAATATTGAAGGGACAGGTCTTTTACTTTGCCTAAACGGACTTTTATGTAGTCCCGGTTGATACCTAGCTGTTTGATTCTCGGAAAATTCCCCCAGAACCCCCAACCGGCACCAGTAAAGAGGCCGTCCAACCAATCGGTGAACGCTAAAAATTCATCGTACGATAAAGCTGGCTTTCCTTTTACGAAAATTTCGATTAAACCGTTTGAACAATGCGATATTGTGACAGCTCTTTTTCGAAAATCCAATTTGTAAACGACCCGGTGATTCTTGACCTGGTTAAATGTCCCGGAAAGGAGCCCTGCCGGGACAAAGGGACATTTGAAAATATCTATGTCAAGCTCGATTTTGATGCCGTGTACCTCGAGCGGGGGTATTTCCTGGGCCCTTATTTTCGTAAGATCGGCTTGGCATTGATAGAATCCCCCTGGCAATCGGTTTATCAATCCCTCCTTATACATCCTAGAGAGGGCCTTTTTTACATTCTCGTAATTGGCTTTAATCTGTAAAGCTAATATCTTTGCTGAAAAAACTTCGTCTGCGTGATCCGTTAGATGTTCTAAAACCCTTCTTTTAACTGATTTTTCCCAATCCCCGGAAGACATGCGACGGCCACCACCCCTAAACAATTAGGGACATTAGGTTGTCCCTGGGGATTCTGGTTGAATCCTTTTTGGGATAAATATCTATGTTTAATTACAATGATTTTAGCTTGAATTAATTGCCCTATTTGCTTTCAATTTCATTTATATCATGTGTAATCTATTCCACTTGAATAATTAAAGCGTTTATCGTATATAGGCATAAGAAAGCATTACAGTTGAAAAATAAACTACAATTCATTTTCACATGAAAAGCATTATATACATAACTCAAAAACAGTTAAATAGGCATAATGCCTAATTAGATATTGGAGTGATTGGAGTGAGTTACACAACATACAAGAATGACCCCTTTTGGCTAAATGCCAAATTTGGGGGAATCTGTGGGAATTGCAATAAGGAGATAGTGAAAGGAGATAGGATATATTACTACCCTAGCACAAAAACCGCAATGTGTGAGAAATGCGGAAAGGCGGCAGAGAGGGAGTTTATATCGATCGCTCAAGATGAATCGGCCTACATGTCTGGATATGGGGGGTACTAGATATGGCAAGGGAAATAATTGCTAAAGTCAAATTCTGGTTTGGTATTGAGTGGGCCAAACATATATTTGATTTAAGATATTTCGAGATCGAGCAAAACGACGAATATATCTATATCTATAAAAAAGAAGCCTAGACCGAATAGCGGCCGAGGGGTTCAAGGGCCCCTCTAGGCTTTAGGGGTATATCCCCAATGGAGTGATTGGAAAATGACAACGACAGAAATAAAGGGAGAGGTGAGCGAGGAGACGACAGATAGGGAGTTCGGCATTGAGTTCAATGTCGAAGACCTAAAGGCGATATTCAAGGCACTAGAGCACTTGGTTGAAGAGGTTAAGGTAAGCTTCAACAAGTACGGCCTTTTGGTCCGAGCTGTGGATCCGGCGCATGTCTGCATGATTGACCTGTCCCTAGACGAATCCGCCCTTAATTTCTATCTCCTCGAGGGGGTAGACAATATCGGCCTAGACCTAGACAAGGTAAAGTCAATCCTGAAAATGGCCAAAAAGGGCGATGTGATTCGCTTTGACCTTGTGGGGAAGGCACTAGCCTACCATGTAGGCAATCAGACAGGGCAGATCTCCTTAGTTGATACCGGGGGCATGTCGGACCCCAAGGTACCAAACTTGAATCTTTCAACGAAATTCAGGATGAATACCCAGGACATCCTCGATTTCATCAAGCGGGGCAATGAAGTCTCGGACCACATCAAGATCGAGGTGCAAGATGGGAAGGTTATCCTCTCATGCGAGGGTGACACGGATAAGGCAGAAATGACCTTGCCCATCGACCATGAGGGGGGAACATGCAATTCCCTTTACTCCCTCGAATACCTTGAGAATGTCATCAAGGGAATCAAGGGAGTATCTAAGGAGATAACTATCTCGATGGGTACGAACTACCCCATCAAGATAGAGTACAAGGGATGTAATGATAAGGGGACATTCCTAGTCTTGCTTGCACCAAGGCTAGAGAATGGTGGAAGGTAGGCCCTACAAGGAATAGGGGGGGTTCAATTCCCCCCTAGGGCCCTATGACAACGTACAAGGGAGAGGAAATGAAATATTACAAGTGCGTCCAATGCAATGAAGAGGGGCTAGACGGCCCCTTTGGTGGATGCATTACCGAAAGGAAAAGCATTACCTATCCAGACGGGGGTAAGAGCTACGTGTCGCGGCCTCGGAGATGTGGCGATGGAAGATTCGTCAAATGGCTTGAGATTACGGAAAAGGAATACAAAGAATTGGGGGGATGATATGGAAAAGAAATCAATAGGCTATCCCGATATCCAAAGGTCCGTCATGGACATGGTGCAAAGCGGCCGATTACGACAGGCACTAAAGAAGAGCTATTGGAGCGAGGCCGAGATAGAATACCTCATCAAGTTCTTCATGGAGGGAGTAAAGCAATAGGGGGGATGACATTGGGAGACAAACCAGAATACTCAAGTGTCGAAGAGATGGAGTACGAGAATCTTAAGAAAAAGGCTTATGCCGATAACGACGAGAAGATAGCTGTCGTTGAGGGCATGACCCGGTACGGTGGGCATTTCATACAAACAATGGGTCATGCGCTGGCTATAGCCGATGTCGTGAATGCACAAAAAATAAAAGAGACTTGGCCCGAGGAGTGGGCCAAATATCTCGAGTGGGGCCAAAAATTCCTTGATGAGAACGATCCGGTCTCACCCAAGGAGGACCCACTAGCTCCAAAGGAGGACCCATTGGCACCAAAGGATCCGATAAGATAGCTATCATCTAATCCGTCGTGGTGAAAATTGCTAGAGATGGTCCGGTTGGCGGTAGTGGGTACTATCAAGGGGGTGGCATCGGTGCAACATCCCCGAGTACCGACCGATGCAACGATCGCCCAGGACCTTTTCTTCCAATCACTCCAACGGCGGATTAAAAAAATAAAAGAGGGGGAACGAGGGGAACGGGACGGGGACAGGAAACGACCGGGACCGGCTAGTTAGGATGTGCCCTTTCGGGCCGGCCCTACCCCCCAAAATCCCGTTCCCCTCAAATAATAAGGGGATGAAAGGATATGTGCGTACACAAGGCGTCAAGCCAGGACCACGTACTAGTAGGGAACGACAAGGGGCAGATCGCCAAGGAGTTCATGATCTGTAACGAGTGCGGGAGAAGGATAGAACCATGAGCAACGGGTACGACGGGACGGAAGCTCACAAGGCCCTTATGCACCATGCCGCCGAGTACTTGAGAAGGTCTGGTTGGAGGGTGTGGCCCGACCGCGACCTTTTCAAGATGTCCGTCGAACCCTTCATACCAGATCTTGTTTGTACACGGGATTGCAAGGTCCGGACGGATAGGGGGAAGGTGAAGAGGATAGAAGAGAGGAGATTCATCGAGATCGAGATGAACCCCACCGCCGCCTCTATAAAGAATAAAGAGAATCACGTGTACAATCATTGGCCCAAGTGGACCCTGATAATCATGGACGCCCGTAAGATACGAGGAATGAGGAAAGGATGGGGGGAAGTGACCCAACGGGCGATCCAGGAGTGGCTAGAGAAATACCTGTAAGACAGATAAACGGAAGAATACACACCATATATAACCAAAGATAATATATACTTACAAGGTATATAGATAATTGGTGATAAACGATGGGATGGTATGAACTTGCAAAGGGCGTTCCCGAGATCGGGACCGAGTGCCAGCAATGCCACAAGACCTTGAATGAGGGGGATGCGGTGTACTTCGTGAGGCAAGGCTCCAAGAAGGACCCCAAGACAGGATACTACACCGCCATGGGTGCGGTTCATTTCGCCTGCATCGACGATTACAAGGGGGAATAGACCTGGGGAAGATCACGATAGAGGGTTTCCAATGCTCCCGATGTGGTCATATCTGGAAGCCCAGGGACGACAAAGAACCCAAGAACTGTCCCAAGTGCAAGTCCCCCTACTGGAACAAGGAACGGGTGAGGTAGGTGCCATTCTACTCGGAGGGTGGACGGGGCCGTAAGCTGGCCGAGTGGTTGACCCACGAGGAGATGGATATGATGTATGGGGCCGCAGAGAACATCAGGGACCTGATGTTGATATACTTCGCATATTACACGGGCTTTAGGGCCTCGGAGATAAGCCATTGCCAGGTAAAGGACATCTCTTGGACCGAGGGGACGATCAAGGTGAGGCAGGGCAAGGGAAGCAAGGACCGGATCATCGCCATGCACTCTACACTAAAACTTCTCATGGAGCAATGGCTTCAATGCGTCAGGGAGAATCCTGAGGCATATATCTTCCCAGGGACCAAGTTGGGCATCACCCCGAGGCAGATACACCGGATCGTGAGCACGACGGCGAAGAGGGCCGAGATACCCAAGAGGGTCCACCCACACACCTTGAGGCATACGATAGCCATGCACCTCCTCAAGGACGGGAAACCGATGATAGTCATATCCCGCTTCCTGGGTCACTCCTCGATATCCACGACCCAGATCTACGCTGACGCTGACATTGAGGACCAGATCAAGATGATGGCGAAGTTTTGAAGAAATCGGACGTTTGACCATGAAATATCAAATAATCTATGCAGACCCCCCTTGGTATACCAGATATATCAAGGAAAACAAAAAGGGAATAAAAGAATATGAATTACCATATGACACGATGAGCGACGAGGAGATACTAAAATTGCCCATAAAGGACATTGTAGACGATGATGCAATTCTATTTCTATGGTGCATAGATTCAAAAATACCGATTATGCCAAAGGTAATGAGTGCATGGGGATTCGAGTATCGCTCCGTGGCATTTGTCTGGCATAAAAAGGCAATCACAACTAATGGCGAAAATGCTATAATGTCGTGGTATACATCCAAATCCTGTGAACTGTGCTTTGTCGGGGCACGAGGTACGACCCTAATATCGGATTCAACACAAAAACAATTCGTAGATGAACCCAAACGAGAACACAGTCGTAAGCCCGATTGCATCAGAACACGAATTATAAAGGCATGTGGGGACCGTCCCAGGATAGAATTATTTGCTCGACAGCATTTCGAGGGATGGGATGTGTGGGGCAACGAGGTACCAACTACAACTCAACAGTTAATATCCAAAATCTAATGGGGTAAGAATTGAAGAAAGAGGACATTTGACCATGAGAGTATTAGATTTATTTGCGGGAACAGGGAGTGCAACCAAGGCATTCCGCGACCGGGGCCACGAGGTCATTACCGTCGAGTTGGACCCTTCCTTTAAACCGGATATAGTGGCCGATGTAAGACATTTGCCCATCAAAGGTCATATTGATTTCATTTGGGCAAGTCCGCCATGTGAAGAATTTAGCGTTTGTTTCGTACAACACCAGTTTGTCGCTAAAGCCTGGCGCGTTCCAGCAATCGATTATTCTTTTAATCTTTTACATGTTACTCTCCAAAACATAGACCGATTGAAACCCCGGTGGTGGCTCATTGAGAACACAAGGGGACTGCAATACATATTAGGCCGAGCTCGCGCTCACGCCGGCAGTTTCTACTTTTGGGGGGATTTTCCTCCGTTTGACCTATCGCATAAAACACGAAACTGGAATAAAGGAACTAAATATATCAAGGGTCGTATTAATAATGTCAATTCTAACGGTGTATCCATCACCTCTCATAAAACACGTACCAAAGAATATGCCACGGTACCCTACGAGGTGGGCAAATCGTTATGTGTCATGATGGAGGCATTCGGAGAGTGATTATCCAGTTCCTAATGATAACGGCAATATGATAGGAGTGTGGTGAAGATGGCAAAGTTCAAGATTGAGATGTCGATGCAAGAGGTACAGGCTATGAGACGCCTCTTGGGATGGTTGAGCAAGAAGGACATATTCCCCCTGGGTTTTCCAGAGGTGTTGTTGCCCTTCGACCGTACCATATGGAACATAGTGGAGATGGGTTGTGAGAAGCACGGAATACTATGCACCCGTTTCAGGACGGGCACAGATAGTACCGTAGTGGCATGTCCCAAGTGTAACCCCAAGGAATATGCCGAACTCAAGAAAACTGCCAAGGTCGAATGACGACCTAGGAACACTAAAAGAAAAGGCAATATGATAGGAGGAATAGACGATGGCAAAGAAAACCGAGATGCAAGTGACTAAGATGAAGGACGAGTTCCTTGAGGACCTTCCGTTCATGCTCAAAGAATATGCCAATGGACGGGATGATGAGATGACCGTAGGTGCAAGGGAATTGAAGGCCGAGCTAATCCGCATCCTCAATGAGAACGGATGGTACGGAAGCAGGGTCAGATAGAACGAATATCTGAAAGAATGGAGAATCAACCAACTAATGTTCCAAGACATATGATGGGAGGAATAGAAGATGAAAGAATCATTCCGGGCATGGAATCCGAAAGGGGCCACGGTCCTCTATGTGGCACAGGTCATCAAGATAATCGAGGCATATGCGAAGCAAGGATATCGATTGACCTTAAGGCAACTGTACTATCAGCTCGTCGCTGGGGGCATCACCCCGAACAAGCCACAAGAGTACGCCAAGCTCTCCGACATCCTGACGAGGGCTCGTATGGCGGGGCTTGTCGATTGGGGGGCCATCGAGGACCGCGTACGGGTTCCCAAGATGCACTCTGAATGGGACGATATCGCCGCCCTAGTCGATTCGGCATGTGCCAGTTACCGCCTTCCTAGGTGGCAGGACCAAGATAATTACATCGAACTGTGGACCGAAAAGGATGCCATAGCTGGCATTCTCAAACCCATCACGGACAAGTATCATATCACCCTTATCGTGAACCGGGGATACTCGTCAGCAACCGCGATGTATGACGCCGCCAAAAGATTAAAAGCGGCGGAAGATGACGGGAAGGATTGCGTCATCCTCTACCTCGGCGATCACGACCCCTCCGGGCTCGACATGGACCGGGATATTCAAGATCGCCTTGGAGAGTTTGGGGCGACGCTGACCTATCTCCGCATCGGCCTCACATGGGCTCAGATACAGCAGTATAATCCCCCGCCCAACCCGGCCAAGATATCAGACCCACGAGCAAACAATTACATTGAACTATATGGTGAGAGTTCATGGGAAGTGGATTCTCTACCGCCCAACATCTTACATCAACTGGTCGAGAATGCCATCCTGGGATATCTCAACATCGGAAAATACAATGCGTGGATTGAGAAAGAGAACAAGGACACCGTGGCCTTGAGAGAGGCGGCCACCGACATATTAAATGATGACGATGAGTGAAAGTCTACAAGAATGGAGAGGCGGATATATGAACCAAGAGAATTGTATAAAATGTGGAAAAGCAATCGGCCCCGGCGAGTCATATAAGTCGTCATCAAAAGGTTCAATTCATGCCGATTGTGACGAACCCGCATTATCAAGAACGACAATAGATACCCGATGTCAGTGGTGTAATAAATTAATTAAAAAGAATGATAGATACCTTCAAGTTTTATCGAGGAAAAGAGGAAGTAGATTACACTATGGTAATGAAATATTTTGCAACACTACCTGCTTCCTCAGAGATTATCTTTCTCCGCTCAAGAAAGGCGGGGTTGATATAAATAAGATGATGAACGACATATTGATGGAAATCTGAAAGACAAGGGAGAGATAAGCATGGTCAAGATTCACAGAGGAAGAACGAAAACGATATACGAGATTGATGCCGACAAGAAAGGAATAGATGAAATAACTAATGAAATCAATCTCTGGAGAGGCCGAAAGTTAAAGGTGACCATTGACTTGAGGAGACCCCCATCATGATAATCCCACGAAGAACGGGCGACGATATGCAGAGGGGGCCTTGGTGGAATGGTCTTCAACGGCTTCACTGTAAGAGGACCGCGATGGTGAGATGTCCCTGTGGAGAATATCTCGGCCTCCAGGACCACGCGATTGCCGACGACGGTACGGTCACTCCGTCGGTGGTCTGCCCGAGATGCGACTGGCATCATAATCTGAAACTCGAAGGATGGAAGTCCTAAAGACAAGGAAGGTGGAAAGGATGGCCGATGAAAATAAAACGGAATTGGTGTTGACAGAAGGAATGAAGTTCTGGAAGAATGGGGTTGAATATACTCTCACAACTTACAGCCATGACGGGAAGCCATATTTCAGGTATGTAGGGGGACGGGTGCAATTCCAAGACTGGCGGGAAATTTGTGAATGGCTCTTAGAGAAGTCTTAAAGAACGGGGAGATGGAAAGGATGGCTAAGAAGTTAAAGGGAAAGATGTGCAATTGCGACAGGAGCAAATCACTACCTGTCGAGATAGATGGAAAGGGCCAAATATTCTGTAAGAACTGCGATGGAAAAATATTTCCTATCGGCTCTCAGGGAATAAAGGTTATTCCTAACCTCAAACCCGCAAGGCCGATATGCTCGGTCTGTGGAGAGGACCTTGCTATCGACACAACGACAGATGATGATGAGAACACCATCGCTGAAGCGGTCTGCCCCAATCACGGGCGGATTGGTTCTAGCGGGTAGATGTCCTAATATTACGGTCTCAGGTGATTCGATGGAGTTCAAGAAAGGCGATAAGGTGTGGTATTACGGCCACCGATCTGTGGTGAGCAGGGTGGGGCGCAGACCGGGCACTCGGGGCCTAGTCTGGATATGGCTGACGGACCCGAAGACCAGAGAGCGAGTGGAGTGGCCAGTGAGAAAGGAAGCATTGGTAAACGATGATGGGTGATATGTATGCGGATATGTCCAAGGGTCAGGGAAGGAACGCTCCAGCGACCGACTAAGAGATGCTGGTGCAGGTGCAACGGATACTGCTCCGGGCCGGTCCTGGTCAGGGAACTGATAAGGACGCACAAGGCCCTCATGACGACCGCAATCAAGTGCGTGATATAATTACGGGAAGTGGTGATAATGGCGAAATTGAAGGGACCGATTTATACAATGGTCTATTGGTGTCTGGTCGGAGGTAAGAGGCATAGGGCATACCGTCAGGCCAATATCGGAGCAACCCTTTATTGGTGTCCCAAGCACGGCCTCATAATGACGGTCACGATGAAGTCGGGGGAACAGGTCACAGACAAGGACATGACCAAGAAGCAATACAAGAAGTTCGTTCTGGATAAATATCCATAAGTACACGGAGGAAGCAATATGTCATACACGAAACGGAGATACTGTTATCTGCTTAAGAAAGAGAAGATTACCCCAAAGAAGATGACCGTGGCCGAGAAAGAAGAGCTGGACCTCATGTGCCCGTCCAAGTTCAACGGTCGCATGAGAATATGCCAACAATGCCAGTTCAAAGATGACTGCGGGAACGAATAATACTTTTACATTGGAGATGGAAATATGAAGAAGAAAGAGAAATTGATATGCGGTGTATGTGGCGGGTCGTGTCGTGTCGAGGTTAGATGTCGTTTCTGTGAAAAGTTACTCTGTAGAAAATGCTATGGCGACCTCACTCACGCTCGAAAATGTTGTGACGAGGGGCGTCAGACGGACATCCAAGATATGTCCTAAACGGAGGGGAGCAAGACATGATGGATAAAATATTCGTTAGCGTCGTGATAATTGTTGATTGTGTTCTCTGTTTCCTATACGGAGTTGCGTTTGGGAGACTAATGTAAGGGAGGGATAATAGACATGAACGACGATGAAATTATCAAAGAATTGAAGCACATTGAACGAATCTCTAAAATATGGAGAACTCGATGGGACAACCCCCCAGAACGGTACGATTACAAGGGGAATTTCGACCTTGAGGCGTTGGTCAAACACATCGAGGAGGAGTTGACCACGTTGATAAAGAAGGTCAAAGACCAGATTAACCCCTGTGAGAAGTGTGCTCATCATTCGAAGGGTTGTGACCAATCGGGGTGTGAGAAAAGAAGTATGTTTATTCCCAAGGAGTAGATGTCCGTTTTGAGGAGATAAGAACTAAGGAGGGGAACAAGACATGAATATATGTGATATTTGTAAATGGAAAAAAGAAAAACGGTGCATTCCCATAGCTCAAATAAAAGATAACTGCATAACCTTTATACCGATAGATAATAATGAAATCACTCAACTAATTAGAAAACCATAGATGTCTTAAAAGAGGAGGAACAAAGAATGGATCACAAACCAAGATGCGTATATTGCGGAGCACCTTTGACCGACCTTAACGGCATACCTCTAAGAGAGGATGGCCGTTGCCTTGTCTGTGGGCAGAAACCCAGGAAGCTGAGGTAATGAGGTGCCCTGTGTGCAAGGAAGAGATGTACAAGGATACCGTGATGTCCTCGTACCATGCGGGAATACTGGCACCGATATCCGTTGAACGGTGCCCCAAGGGTCATGGATATTGGGTACCACTATAAGGAGGGAGAATATGAAGATCGATGAATGCCCGTACTGTCATGTGATAATCGTGCCTAGGAAGATCCCCCGAGTGAACCAGATGGTCCTCTGTAACGGGTGCTGGCAAGTCCTCCGGTTCGACGGGGAACGGTTCCTAGCCCTGACCCAACAGGAAGAGGAGAACATGCCCGACGGGATAAGGGACTACATCAGCGACGCCCAATGGAAGAAAGATGGGGGTGAGAGCATTGGACCTAGCCAGGACGAAGGGGATCTATGACGGCCTGTTCGAACTGAGGGGGTACTTCCTCACCCAATTCAAACGAGGCGTGGCCCCTGGGATCTGGGAGGTCGAGGGGACCCCTGACGAACAAGGGAACCGGAAGAGGTACTTGGTCAATTATTATCCAGACGGCACCGGGGATTGCACATGCGAGTGCTTCAAATTCAAGGGAACTTGCAAACACTTATTTACATTGAAAATATTAATGAGAGTTCAGATTTACCAGGACGAACAGGACAGGGAACTGAGACCCCTGATGATCACCAAGGGCCACCGGGCCTTGCTCGAATGGTTCAGGGACAATACCATAACGGACAAGACCGTGGCCGTTACCTCGAGGCGGTGCATTCATAAAATGAGGTGCCCCGAGTTCGGCCATGTGGATCAGTGGTACCGGGCCCGGTTCTCGGAATTGAGGATTCACGGATACCTCGAGACCGTGGAGGACGTGCTCGAACTGGACAGGGCACCCATGAATAGCCATTACTATCTATCGAGGAAAGGGAGGGAGACAGTTGGGACGAATGTATGAGAATACGAAGAGCTGGAATCCTTTTGTAGGATGTCTATTCGGATGTACATATTGTACGGTCAGCTTTCAAGCTATAATGAAGAGGCAAACCTGTAAGCTCTGCCAGGAATACAAACCACATGAGCACCCCGACCGACTGGACAAGATACCGGCCGGGTACCCGATCGTCTTCGTATGCGCTTGCGGGGATATTTCCTGGGCACATCCCGATTTCGTCAAGGAGATATTGGTCACCATCCGGGTCTATCAACGGGAGCATTCAGGGAGGCAGACCTTCTACCTCCAATCCAAGGATCCGGGATGTTTCTCCCAATATCGGTCGTACCTCAACAAGTCCTTCGTACTGGTGACGACCCTCGAGACCAACAGGGACGAGGGATACTCGAAGATATCCGGGGCCCCGCCGCCGACCCTTCGGTGGAGACGGTTCAAGGACATCGATTACGACAGGAAGATCGTAACTATCGAGCCCGTCATGGACTTCGACCTGTCACCGTTCCTCGAGATGATATTGGACATCAAGCCCGAAAAGGTGTACATCGGATATAACTCGAGGCCGGCCGAGGTCCATCTCCCGGAGCCTCCCATCGAGAAGGTCCTGGAACTGATAAAGGGAATCCAAGAAGCCGGTATTGAGGTCGTCCCGAAGGACCTCAGGGGGTGGGAGGATCGGGTTAGAACAAAAGCTAGAGAAGGCAATGGGACCGGAGGAACAGACGCCGCCCTCGACGCATTTATGTGAGAGATGCAAGAAAAACAAACGGTTCTTTCACTATAAAACAGGGAAGGGCGTGGTGTGGGTCTGTGAGTATTGCCTCGTGAAACTATCTACGGAGAGGTACGGGAGGGGATGAACATGACCGAAGAAACCAAAAAGTTAATAGTCTCAGTAATTACTCAGGAACTAGATAAGGTCAAGTACTTTGCCTTGAAGGACGCCTCTCTTACAGAGGTCGAATGGGACGAGTGCCTTCAAAGTGCGTTGATGATCGTAAGGGGAAAGGGAGAGGAGAAAGATGAGGCAGCTGACCATAGATGAGATAAAAGACCAGGAGGAGCGGGAAGAGGACCGCAAGAAGCTGTCCAAAGCCCGTAAGGTCGAACCGCTCATACCGGACAAGGCGGAAGCCAAGAAGAAGCTAGAGATCGCCCTGAAAGAAGAGAAGGAGATGAACGGATGACCGGCCCGTTCCCGTTCCGCCGGCCCCCGGCACCTTGGGATCCGGGGGACGATGACGAGGAGGAGTAGGATGACGAAGATAAAAAACCCATATAAGATAATGTATCCGAAGTGCGCGATGAACGAAGTTCTTGAACAAGAACCTGACGATGAGGGCCATTACATCGTTACCTACGATGACCTGATCGGCATCTACCAGGATGGAATCGACGACGGCTTGGAAATGGTAATGAAACCCATCATGGAGATGAAAAATAAGGCCGAGAAGTACTACGGGCCGTGATTTCCTATTCCCGCTCATAATGGCAATAACCAAAGGTTCTTAAAGTCCTAGCCGTACTACCCCTTGGCAATAATCCTGTTCTTTGCATAGGGGTGTCGGAAATGATTGATAAGCCATACCTAATAATTATAACAGGTGCTACGAAGCGTTGGATTCCTAAATTGATTGAAAAACAACTAAAACTTATATTTGATGGGTATAGATCCGCGAAGCGGTCGATTCTTCAAATGGTCGTGACTTGCGAGGTCCATAAAAATTATACTTCGTTGATGGTTCTTTTAATAATGAAAAATTTGGAAACTAGAGAATGTAGAAATACCTTCAGTACTATCAAATTGGATAAGGGGATTAATCCATGGAAAGAACCGAAAAGGGATATACGACGGGCCAGGACGCCCTCACGACCGATGAAGTGAGGATACTCCTGTCCAAGATCAATGACTATGAGGACCTTGCCTTGTTCTCTCTGGCCATCTCAACGGGGATCCGCCGGGAGGATGTCGTGGCCATTGAGCTTTGTAATGTCCATGATACCGGGGATGTCGTGACGATCTCCTTCTGGGAGGCCAAGAAGAAGAGAACATGGAAGGTCATGCTTTCCGGGGAGGCCGCCCTGAACATGAGAAGGCACCTGACGGCCAAGGCAAAGACCGATAGATACCTATTCTCCGCCAGGAAGGGCCCAGACAAGGAGAAAAGGCACATCTCAGGGAGACAGGCATACAACCTACTCCAAGACGCCCTCGAGCGCGGGGGCCTCAGGAAGAGGCCCTTTCATGCGTTACGGTCCACCTGTATGAAGCTCTGCCAGAAAAGGGGTTGGACGGCCGAGCAGACCATGAGACTTACAGGGGACAGTTGGAGGGTCGTACAGGCCCATTATGTTACCCCTAGCGATGACGAGATGAACCAGACGGTCAAGGAGAAGGCCCTTCTATAAAGGCCCCCTCCTAAAATCCCCCTCCTTACTTAATAAGAAGCCCTAGTTTATATATGGGACCTTTTTAAAGGATCGGCGCGATGAAGTGGCCGGCCAGGAAGGACAGGACCGCGATTATGATCGTGACCGTGATCTTCCCCCAATGCTCCGACAGGGCCATCCAGACCTTCCCCTTGGCCTCGATGACCCTGACCTCTTCATCGCCGCAATCGCCCTTTCCGGTGAGCTTGGGGCATTCGGCCTTGAGGAGCAGTATGGGGGGCCTTATGTCGTCCATGCCCATAGCCACCTGTGCCAGGAGGCGGTCCCGGTCGTTCTGGGCGGCCTTATAGAATTTATCGAAATGAGGGGATTCGTCAAGGATCGATGGTGTTGGTGGTGATGGCGTCATGGAGTCGACCTCACGCAAGGCAATCTAGTGAAAGTATCTGGATCCTGATGGCGGTGGTGATCGGAACGGCAAGGGCGACGCTCATGTAGGTCGTGTCCTCGACATTGCCAACACTATCTCCTATATCAGACCGGAAGAGCTTAATGACGGCCCCGGCGAAGATCTTGTGATCGATGCCGATCTTGTTCTCGACCCCGACCGAAATCTTGTCGGCGGCCGTGAGACCGGCAATGACTATCCCACTGACATCTATCGAGGCGAATATCTTTGAGAACACATGTATTGCCGCACCGCCAGGGAAGGTGAAGGTTTCCGTGACCGCATTTCCGAACTGGTCTTTCCCTGTGATCGTGACGGACCCACCGGCGGCGGCCGCCCCGGTCTTTTCAGCTTGAAGATTGCGACCACTGGCCACATCTATTTGAGTCGTTGCTGATACCGTCCCGTTCCCAGAGGCCGCCAGTACTCCCGTCGTGCTCGAGACTATGTACGCCTCGACGGATTGGACGGGGCGGGGACCGGAGGCCCCGAGCGCATATTGTTGAGTCACCGCACCGATTATAACATTGTCCCGATAGGTATTATTTTCACCATTTCCAGGAGTTGTAAATCCTTGCTCATAGATGCCGTATTTCATTTTATTTCCAGCATCACAGACTATGTTATTATTCGACACAATGTTATTGAAGCACCCAGAACTGGATTTGTATAACCTTATTCCGAAATAGGTATCGTTCGCCGCCAAACTGACATTGTGTATGGTATTTCCACTAATCACGCACCCGACCAGATCATACATTTCCATTCCATGACCCTGAATATCTTTTAAAGTGTTCCCAATAAATGTACAATAAGTACAAACCAATTTTATTCCCATCCCGACGCAGAGATCTATGGTATTGCCTACGAAAGCATTATGAGCACCATAACCCCTTATTCCAAAGGTTCCATTTCCAGTAAAGGCGTTCCCTTGGATGAGGTTGTTTTCACCTTGGATATATAATCCTTCCGACGAGTATTCACAATCGTTATCTACGATGTCGGAATAATATCCTGTGTGATAAATTCCTGTCGTGACAACATTTAACATTATATTTCCGATTATTTTATTGTAATACCCCGTCGAATATATCCCGACGGCCCCACCCAAAATAGAGTTGTTGCTGATGAAACAGTCGTTGCAGCTCGGACCCGTATAAATGTTATTGACTAAATTTAGTAGAAGATGGCAATCCCGAATGTTTATGAAAAAGCACCCATTGGGAATCGTCCCGTCGCTGACTATGTGAATGCCATCAAGTTTACAATCGGTAATATAGCATCTCTCGATATTGCAATAACAGGTATGAAAAAGGATATGTATTCCATTGCTTCCGGTATTATTTCCCGAGTTGCCCCGGATTTGGAGGTCGCAAACCACGATGTGAATATAAGGATTGGCCCCATCGCCTAGTTGAATTACATGGTCATTGACCGCGTTGGCCAATGTGAGGATTGTGCCATAACCCATTCCGGAAAGTGTTACCTGACTTTTATTAATTAAAATTTTTGCGCCGATGCTGAAATTTCCTTCCATCAATATAATTTTTCCCCCGCCTACCGGGAGTGCGGCGATTGCGGCAAGAATTTCCGCTTGGTCTGCGGTCCCGTCACATTTATAATCGGCCCTCTCAGGATGAAGAGAATTGACGGCCGCAACAACTAGAGTGGCCGCACCACCCTTCGGTATGGCCCAACCGCTAGAAGACCCAGCCAATCCCGCCCCTCCACCCGGTGCCATCTCGAGGTCTCCCTATACCTTCGTAGCTATATCTGGGTCGGGGATGTACATGATGGTGTATCTCTGGCTTGCCCCGAGGGATGCGGTGAGGATCGTCGCCAAGTCCTTGACGGGATAGACTTGGACATCGCCGGGGTACATTGGATACCCGACCCCGGTTGTGGCGTTCGGGGCCACTCCGTTAGCTGTGAACCAGATGGGGTTCGCGTTCCCCTGGTCAGCCTTGAGCACGGCCGTCTTGGTCAAGATCTGGACCACTGTGGCCGGTGTGGGAAGACCTGGAACGGTATTGCTCGTAGCTGTGAGGGTGAGGATGTTACTGACGGAATAGAGAACCACAGGTAGAGGGTCCCGGTCCGAGATGGCCACGGCCTTCAAGACCCTCTTGGAGGGCATTGGCCGGGACTTGGCTACTAGTGTGGTGCTTTCGTTGATGGCGGGAGTGCTGACTTGGCCGGTGATGTCCCTAAAGAAGGTGCCGCCGTCCAGACCGTGAACCATGTCCTGCTCTTCATCGACATCCTCGAGCACGAAGTAGGACCCGCTTCTCAAAAACCTGTCCCAGAATGCCCTCCAATGCTTTTTGGCCTTCTCGAGGGCGGTGTCGGGCCGATTGTCGTGGGAGCTTTCCCCCACCGGGTTACCATTTGCGTCCAGGTCTTGCATACCGATCCTCCGTTGCTGAGGATACAGAGAGTGAGAGGGATACCCCCTGAAAAAAAGAACAGGGGGGAAAGGGAAGAGGGAAAGCTACGAGGAGGCGAAGCCCCGCTAACAAAGAACCGAAAGACGAAAGCCAAAGGACCGGACCCTTGCGGGTCCGGTGTTCAGCTTATGACCTTCCAGCACTTCGTTTCGTGGGCGATCTTCGAGACCACGACGTTGACGGTCTGGGCCGCCTGGGTCGCGTTC
>Ga0315279_10001900_pt1 | contig 33056 bp, 35 predicted proteins | sample YL17G06_20_MG_FD_203694 | JGI IMG/M metagenome (GOLD analysis project Ga0315279, IMG submission 203694) | Sediment microbial communities from Yellowstone Lake, YNP, Wyoming, USA - YL17G06_20 | ecosystem: Environmental > Aquatic > Freshwater > Lake > Sediment | place: USA: Wyoming | collected...
CGCTCAAGGGCGTGCTCAAGAGCAAGGGCTACTCGACCGGCGTGGGCGACGAAGGCGGCTTTGCTCCCGCGCTCAAGACCAACGCCGAAGCCGTCGAGTTGATTTTGCAAGCCATCGAAAAAGCCGGCTACAAGCCTGGCGAGCAGATCGCGCTCGCGCTCGATCCGGCGTCGAGCGGCTTTTACGAGGACGGCCAGTACAATCTGCGCACCGAAGGCCGCAAGGTCACGTCGGCGCAGATGGTGGAGATGTACGCCGACTGGGCAACCAAGTATCCCATCGTCGTGTTGGAAGATGGCCTGGCCGAAGACGATTGGGATGGCTGGAAGCTGCTCAATCAAAAACTGGGCGGCAAGATAGAACTGGTGGGCGATGATTTGTTCGTCACCAACGTGCAGCGCATCGCGATGGGCATCGAGCAAAACGTGGCGAATGCGGTGCTCATCAAGCTCAACCAGATCGGCACGTTGAGCGAGACCGTCGCCGCCATCGAGATGGCGCGCAAGGCCGGCTGGGGCGCAATGGTATCCCATCGCAGCGGCGAGACGGTAGATAGCTTTATTGCCGACTTTACCGTGGCGATGAGCACGGGCCACCTAAAGACCGGCGCGCCGTGCCGTGGCGAGCGCGTCGAAAAGTACAACCAGCTGATGCGCATCGAGGAAGAGTTGGGCGAGGCGGCGGTGTACGCTGGGCGCAAGGCTTTCGTGCGATAATTGGGTCTTGACACCGGTCGAGGATGAGCTATATAATCTTTGTAGGCGATGAAGCTCGCCGGTGAGCGGGCGTTGGGTACAACGCGCTCACCAATGCCGTCCCGATGGCTGACAGCTTCTACCTGGGGTTTGGGGTAGAAGCTGTTTTGCTCTGAGGCGAGCCTCATTCCAATTCTGACCGGAAAGGAGGTGAGAACATGGGCCGCTCGAAGCTGTCGCAGGCAACGTCTCCAGACGAGCTGACGTTTCAGGTCTTGAGGGACATGCGCGACGAGGTCTTGCACGAGCTCCAGGAAGGCGCGGACGTACCAGATTCCCTGGTGGACATCATGGGGAATCTGGCGGCCACGCTCGATGCTTGGAGAACTGCGACCAGGCCCTTGACGCTTCAGCCCTCAAGCGCATGACAATGCCAAACTACAAGGTTGATTCGTGACCGCGCCCGATACAAGTCGTATCGGGCGTTGTCATTCATGCCCCACTTGACGCTTGACGTTCGCCGGAGATGGAATATAATGTGTCGCAGCGATGAGGCTCGCCGGTGAGCAGGCGTTAGGTACACCCCTGAAGGGTGTCCTGGGGACAACGCCCTCACCAAACGTCGTCCGAGGGACTGATAGCTTCTACCTGGTTTGCGGGTAGGAGCTTTTTTGTTGCCAAAGGGGGAACACATGACTCGCGTCATTCTAGTACGACATGGACAAACCGAGTGGAACCGCGTTGAGCGCTTTCGTGGGCGGGCCGATGTGCCGCTGAACGAAACTGGCTTGGCGCAAGCCGAAGCTACCGGCAAGCGTGTAGCTGCGGAATGGCAACCTGTTGCCGTTTACTCTAGCCCGCTCGCGCGCGCCGTCAAGACTGCCGAGGCGATTGCCAAACACTTTAATCTGCCTGTGCAAATCCATGACGGCCTGGCCGACATTGACTATGGTCAATGGCAAGGCTTGACGCCAGACGAAGCGAAGGAGCGTTGGCCAGCGGCCCTGCACGCCTGGTACAACGAGCCGGAGGCCGCGCGCATTCCTGGCGGCGAAACGCTGGACGATTTGCGCGTGCGCGGCATGGCGGCGGTGAACGAACTGGTCGCTCGATACGAGGGGCAGACCATCGTGTTGGTGGGCCACACGGTCATCAATCGCGTCATCCTGCTGGGCGTGTTGGGCCTGGGCAACGAGCGATTCTGGCGATTGAGGCAGGACACGTGTGCGATCAACGCATTTGAAGTCGAGAACGGGGATTTCACACTCGTGTCTTTGAACGATACGTGTCATCTGCGTTAAAGAGATTTATGGCTGACCTGCTCAACGAGTCGCAGCGCCGGACGCTGACCAGCACGTTGATGCTGCACGAAAAGGATTTGCGCCAGGCCGACGCATGGCTGCAAGGCATTGGCGTGGAAGGCGGCATTTTGTATCACCGCACACTTCGCCTTTCGGCGGAACAGCGAGCCGCCGCCCGGCAAGTGATCGCGCAAGCCCTTGAGCAAATCGCCGAATTGGCGCGCAGGTTCGATCTCCGGCCCACGGAAGACAACCTGGTAGCCGCGATTCGGGCCCAGATGCAACTGGATTGGTGCGATCTGAGCGAAATGTATGCTGACGCGCTCAAAAGCTGCGGCACAGTTGACCCATTACTGGGGCCATCGCTCGACCCTGGTATTGCCGAACTGTCCAGGCTGGCGATGATGTTAGCCCACCTGCTCACGAATGAGCCACGAAAATGAACGACCTGCTCAATACGCCGCAACGCAATAGATACGCATGACCTGGTGCGCAACGCGGCCCTCACGGCGCTGCGCCGGTTGGCAGCCAGGCTCAATAAAGAGGAGACGGGCGATGATTCCGCCTGACGTGTCGGATCAGATTCCGCGCGCGTACGAGATTCTACTGGCAGTGCACACCTGCTTAGATGACGACTTGTGGGATGCGCTGGTGGCCCGGCCACCGAGCGTCAAGGCGGCAGAGGTATTGATTCAGAACGTCTTTGACGCGGCCTATGTTTTGAAGATGCTAGACGCAGGCTTTTCGGTGTATGAAGCCATGCTTCCAGATGATGACTTGATTTTCCTGGATCGCAAGTTCGGCTACCGTCTGCTCGGCTGGGAACCGGCACCGAACCCGTTTTCAATGGCTTGCGACCTGGCCTGGCGGCGCATCGGCTATTACCTGTGCGTGCGCGGCACGGTGGCGCTGGTCACCGACTCACGCACGATGCAAATCCAGGAACGCGAGCAACTTTGGTTCAATGTGCAGCCGGATGTGCGGCTGCCGGACGTGGGAGAGCGCGTCACCATCCTGGCGCATCATCCCTTCATTGACATTGGCATTCTATTGCTCGATGCAATAGCCTTGGTGCCAGAGCAACAACACATAGACTCGGAGGTTAATAATGTCCAACACAACACATAAAGTAGCAAGCACCACTGTTCCGGCGCGTTCCACCGGCTGGCTCAATCGCAATGTTCTGGGGATGGCGCTGGCGAGTTTCTTTAGCGATGCAGGACATGAAGCAGCCACGTCCATTTTGCCCTTGTTCCTGATATCCATCGGCGCGCCGCCCTTTGCGCTGGGCGCGATTGAAGGCGTGGCCGACGCAGTCTCGTCCTTTGTCAAGCTCGGCGCGGGATGGTTCAGCGATCGCATCGGGCGGCGCAAGCCCATCGCGGTGGCAGGGTACACACTCACCGGCTTGACCACCGGCCTGTTCGCCTTGGCGACGGCCTGGCCGCACGTGCTGTTGGCGCGCGCGGCGGGCTGGTTCGGGCGCGGCATCCGTGGCCCGGTGCGCGATGCGATGCTGTCCGAGTCGGTCACGCCAGAGACACGCGGGAAGGCGTTTGGCTTTCACCGCGCGGGCGATACGCTCGGCGCGATCACCGGGCCGGTCATTGCGCTGGCCTTGCTCAGCCTGTTGGCCGGGCGCGAGGCGACCGCACTCACCTATCGCCAGATATTCTGGATCACCCTCATCCCGGGCCTGCTTTCGGCGCTCTCGTTTGCGTTGTTCGTCAAGGAACGCGCGCGGCCGGCCAACCACGACCTCAACCTGTTCAAGACAATCGGCGGCCTGCCGACACGCTTCAAGGTATTCCTGATCGGCGTGGGCATCTTTGGCGCGGGTGATTTTGCCCACAGCCTGCTCACGCTGCGCGCGGCTCAAATGCTCACGCCGGGGATGGGCGCAGCGCGTGCAGGGCAGATAGCGATCTCGTTGTATGTGCTGCATAACGTGTTGTACGCCGGAATGTCCTTCCCCATCGGCGCGCTGGCCGACCGGATCGGCAAGCGCGGCCTGCTGGCGGTGGGCTATGGCATCGCTGCGCTGATGGGCATTGGCTGGATCGTCGCCGTCCCGTCGGTGTGGCTGCTGGGGCTGTTGTTCGCGCTGGGCGGCACGTTTATCGCCGCCGAAGACGCGCTGGAAGGCGCGCTGGCCGCCGACCTGCTGCCCGAAGTTGTGCGCGGGACGGGCTATGGCGTGCTGGCGACGGTGAACGGGCTGGGTGATTTCCTGTCCAGCATCGTCGTCGGCGCGTTGTGGACGGCGATCAATCCGGCGGCCGGGTTCGCCTATGCCACAGTGCTATTCGTGGTAGGCGCTATCGTGATCTATCGCGTGCGATGAGTAAACGCCCGGCCCCCTGCCGCACCATCTGTGGTGGCGCAAGGGCTGGGCCATTTGGCGGCCTGCTCTGATAGAGCTGCAGCATCGGCCTGATGCTCTCAGGTCAGTAGCTTCCAGGGTTGCTCAACCTGTCCAAAGGCTCGCTTCTGATAGGCCAGGCAGTAGTGTTTGGAACTTGCGATTGATATATAATGGATGCGGAAGGCCAATATGCCAGACGCCTCAATCCATTCTATGCGATGAAGTTAATAGCTTTACCTGACGTTCATGGAAATATCAGTCGCCTGGACGCGATCGCTCGTGAGCTATCCGGCGTGGACCTGGTTCTGCTGGTGGGCGATATAACCAATGGCGGCGGAGCGGCAGACGCGGCTCGCGTCATCCAAGCGGTTCGGCGGCATAACCGCAACATCCTGGCTATACCCGGCAACTGGGATGACGCGGAGGTCAGCGCGTACTTTCAGCGCGAGGGCATCAACCTGGATCGCCTGCAAATCCTTCTCGACCAAGTTGTATTCGTTGGAGTGGGAGGAGCGTTGCCTGGCCCTGTCAGCACGCCCAACGAGATCACAGAAGCGGAATTTGAACAGGTGCTGGCCGAGACGGCGGCGGAGCTGGATACTACGACGCCGATTGTTTTCGTCTGCCATCAACCCCCTGCCCAGACGCTCAATGACCAGACCTCGGCGCATCTGCACGTGGGAAGCCGGGCCGTGCGTGCGTTCATCGAGGCCGTACAGCCGATGGTCTGCTTCACCGGGCACATCCACGAGGGCGTCGGGATTGATACTATCGGGATGACGCGAATCGTCAATCCTGGGCCATTGTCGAGTGGTGGTTACGCCGACGCCGAGATCACTCGTTGGGGAGTAGAGGTCGAGCGTCGGCAAGTATAAGAGTTTGTTCGCACGCTGTTAGTCCAAAAGGACTATCCCCCTACCCTCTTCCCCCTCTCACGGGTCATAGACACAATGCGCGCGCCTCGCCTATAATCAAAGCGTTATTGCCTATGGACAAATGCCGCATTCTCATCGTTTCTGATCACCCGCTCTTTGCTCAGGGTGTGGAGCGCCTCATCACCGGCCAAGCCGGACTGCATGTCGTGGGCCTCGTCTCACCTGACGAGGCGCTGACCAGCATTCCCGGTCTCGGCCTCGATGTCGTCATCGTGGATGCCGACCGGGCGACCCAGGCCACGCTCTCGCGCTTGCTGCGCGAAAACCCCGGCGTCAAGTTCATCGGCCTTTCGCTGGATAACAATGACATCAACATCTACTACCAGCGCAACAAAACCTCCACCGGCGTCGAAGCGTTGGTCGAAGCCATCCGCGAGCCGCTCGAATGGAAACTCCCGGAGCGCCCCAGGCTGCGGCTGCTGGTCGTGACGCAGGGCCTCTACGGCCAGCGCATCACCGATCATATCCGCCAGCAAGCGCCCGATTATTGGCTCGTGGATCAATGGGTCGTTCCGCCCGCGCTGCCTGACTCGGTTCGCAGTCCACGCGAGTTGCTCCCAGCCGCGCTGCCGGCCGCAGAGTTGATCCTGAGCCTGGCGCAATCGCCCGACGTGGCGACGCTGCTCCCAGACATTGTCCAGATGACGGGTGCCAAGGGAGTGATTGCGCCGATTGACGACGCGGCCTGGCTGCCCAACGACCGGGTGAACCAACTGCGGCAGGGACTGGAACAGTTGAACGTAGTCTGTGTGTTCCCCAAGCCGTTCTGTAGTTTGGCCGAAACACAGTATAATGTGCGGGGACACGTCATTAGCTTTGAAGACGGCCCCATCCGCGAGTTTGCCCGCCACTTTGGTCAGCCGGCCTTGAAAATCTTTGTGGATGCAGATGCGCGCGTCCTCCATCAAGTGGAGGTGCTGCGCGATAGCCCGTGCGGCTGCGCTCGATACGTGGCCGAAAAGCTGGTCGGCCTTTCGGTGGACGAAGCCGAACAGCAAGCAGAGATGTTCTGCCATCAATTTCCATGCCTGGCCGGCACAACCGTGGACGACGACTATGAAGACACACTGCTGCACGTCTCGGACCGCATTTTTCAAGGCGTGCTTCAGAGCCAACTCGAACCATTCAAGACGCCAACGAGTTTCCGGCAACTCGCCGTGCTATTCGAGTAAAAATGTTCCAATCTTGGCGTTTCACACTCTGCCGACCTTGCTGGCCGCCGGGCGTGCGAAGGTCGGTACCTTTGCAGGGGTGCACAGCAAGAGGTCCCTCTCTTGTAGCCTCAGCGGCGCGGCACTGGGCCTATCGCCGCTATCATACTGACATAGAGGAGATTCTAAAATGGCAGTCAAAGCAACACCCAAGAAGACCGTAAAAAAGGCAACTCTTAAGAAAGTTGTCAAGAAGACCAAAGTCGCCTTCAAGCCGACCAAGATCAAGTTGCTGACGCCGGTACCCAGCGATATTGAGATCGCACAGGCCTGCAAGCTCAAGCCGATTCTGCAAATCGCAGAAGAAGCCGGACTCAAGCCGAGCGAGTTGGAACTGCACGGCAACTATATTGCCAAAGTTCCCCTGGAAGTGCGTGACCGGCTAGCCAAGCTACCCAGCGGCAAGTACATTGACGTGACCGCCATCACGCCCACCCCGCTCGGTGAAGGCAAAACGACCGTCACCTGCGGCTTGAGCCAGGCGATGGGCGCACATCTGGGCCTCAAAGTCTTTACCTGCATCCGCCAGCCCTCGCAAGGCCCGACGTTCGGCATCAAGGGCGGCGCGGCGGGCGGCGGCTACTCCCAGATCGTCCCGATGGAGGACTTTAATCTTCACCTCACCGGCGACATTCACGCCATCACTGCCGCCAACAATTTGCTGGCGGCGGCGATTGACGCGCGGATGCTGCACGAACGCGCCACGCCCGACGACGACAAGCTGGCCAAAGCCCTCTGCCCCGACGGCTACATTGCGCCGACCGTCCGCAAGCGCATGGACAAGCTGGGCATCACGGCGGAGAAATTTGAAGACCTGACACCCGAAGACAAGCGCCGCCTGTTCCGGCTGGACATTGATCCCAAGAGCATCACCTGGCAGCGCGTGGTGGACATCAACGACCGACATCTCCGCAAGGTCCAGATCAACCTGGGCGACGATGAAAAGGGCAACGAGCGCATCACCGGTTTTGACATTACCGTGGCCAGCGAAGTGATGGCGATCCTGGCGCTGACGTCCGGCCTGCCCGATCTACGCGAGCGGCTGAGCCGCATCGTCATCGGCACCAACACCAAAGGCGATCCCATCACGGCCGAAGACCTGGGCGTGGCCGGTGCGATGACGGTCTTGATGAAGGAAGCCATCAAGCCCAACCTGATGCAAACGCTGGAGGGCACGCCCGCCTTCGTCCACGCCGGACCGTTCGCCAACATCGCGCACGGCAATAGCTCCATCGTCGCCGACCAGATCGCGCTCAAGCTGGTGGGCAAGGATGGTTTCGTCGTCACCGAGTCCGGCTTTGGCGCGGACTGTGGCATGGAAAAGTTCATGGACATCAAGTGCCGCACCTCGGGCCTGATCCCAAATGTCGTGGTGATTGTGGCGACGATCCGCGCGCTCAAGATGCACGGCGGCGGGCCAAGAGTCGTGGCCGGCAAGCCGCTCGATAAAGCCTACACCGAAGAAAACCTGGTGCTGCTTGAAAAGGGCGCGGGCAATCTGTCCAAGCACATCGAGAACGCCAAGCTGTTCGGCGTGCCGGTCGTCGTGGCCGTCAACTCGTTCAAGTACGACACCGACGCCGAGATTAAGCTAGTGCAGCGCATCGCGCAGGAGGCTGGCGCAGAGGGCGCGTTCAAGTGCACGAATTGGATGTACGGCGGCAAAGGCGCGATCGAGCTGGCCGAGGCGGTGGTGGAAGCGAGCAAGAAGACGAACCACTTTGAGTTGCTGTATCCGCTCGACTGGTCCATCAAGCAAAAGATCGAGTGCATCGCCACCAAGATTTACGGCGCGGACGGCGTGGATTACGCGCCGGAGGCCGAGGCCAAGATCGAGTTGTACACGCGGCTCGGCTTTGACAAGCTGCCGATGAACATGGCCAAGACGCACCTGAGCCTGACGCACGATCCGAATCTCAAGGGCCGGCCCACTGGTTGGCGCTTGCCCATCCGCGACATCCGCGCGTCCGTGGGCGCAGGCTTCTTGTATCCGCTGTGCGGTGCGATGCGCACGATGCCCGGCCTGCCCACTCGCCCGGTGTTCTACGATGTGGACCTGGACCTCAAGACGGGCAAGGTCGTGGGGTTGTTCTAAAGATTCGTCTTCTCCCCTGGCCCCTCTCCCGCTTTGCGGGGGAGGGGGCGGCATAGGAATCCCGTTGGGGTGGGGGCCGATTGGAGGCATGTATGGAAAAAGTCACGTTGAATGTTCCGGGAATGTACGGCGATCATCACGTCCTGGCGGTGCGTGATCTTCTCGGCAAGCTGCCCGGCGTGGAGAACATTTACGCCACGAGCGCTTTCAAGCAAGTCGTGGTGACGTTCGACCCGGCCAAGTCCAAGCCTGCCGATTTCGAGAAGGTGTTGAAGGCTGAGGGCTATATGGAAAGTGAAGCCCGGCCGGACATCACCGACGCGATCAAGGCACAACGGCACGGAGGCTCGCAGTTTGTCGTGGCCTCGGGCATTGCGGAGACGGTGCGCTTTGAAGCGCCGCCGGTCAACTGGGGTGCGGGCGGTCCCAGGCCGTGCCCGGGCTTTGAGTTCCGGACGTTTGCGGGCGGCAGACACCCCGGTGACGAGTAATTCTTATTTCTGATTTTAGATTGCTGATTTTCGATTACGGATCGGGAGTTCAATCTAAAATCAAAATTCTACAATCAAGTGGGGGAAGAATGGCAAAAGGTAGAACCAATCAGGAACGATCTAGCGATCCGGCATCTATTGCAATGCTTGAACGGGCTGAGGCACTCGGCATCACGACGGCGTTTCAGCGCGCGGAAATGATGGCGGCCTGCCCGATTGGCGCGGGGCAATCCGGCACGTGCTGCAAGAACTGCTACATGGGCCCTTGCCGCATCACCAAAGAAGGCCAGGTGGGCGTGTGCGGCGCGACGATGCAGACCATCAGCGCACGCAATATGGCCCGTGCCATCGCCGCCGGCTCGGCCGCGCACAGCGACCATGGGCGCGACTTGGCCTTCACGCTCCTGGCAACCGCCGAGGGCAAAGCCCAGGGCTATGAAATCCGCGACGTCGCCAAGCTGTGGAACGTGGCGAAAAAGTACGGCGTCCAGACTCAAGGGCGCAGCAAGGAGGACGTGGCGAAAGAGTTGGCGCTCAAGGGCATCAGCATGTTCGGCCAGCAGCAGGGTGAGACGATCTACATCCAGCACGCGCCGGAAAAGCGCCAAAAGATTTGGAAGCAAGTGGGCGTCGTCCCGCGCGGCGTTGACCGCGAAGTCGTGGACGTTTTGCATCGCACACACATGGGCGACGACCAGGACCCGGAGCACATCTTGCTCGGCGCAGTCCGCTGCGCGCTGGCCGATGGCTGGGGCGGCTCGATGCTCGCCAGCGACTTTTCCGACATCTTGTTCGGCACACCGTCGCCCAACGTCAGCCAAGTGAATCTGGGCGTCTTGAAGAGCGACGAGGTCAACATCCTTGTGCACGGCCACGAGCCGACGCTTTCCGAGATGATCGTGGCCGCGTGCCAGGACCCGGCGATGCAAGAGTACGCGCGCAGCAAAGGCGCCAAAGGCGTCAACCTGGCCGGCATCTGCTGCACCAGCAACGAAATCCTGATTCGCCAGGGCATCCCCAGCGCGGGCAATTTCCTCAACCAGGAGCTGGCGCTCATCACCGGCGCGGTGGACGCAATGGTGGTGGACGTGCAGTGCATCATGCAGGCATTGCCTGAAGTCGCCAGCCACTTCCACACCAAGATCATCACCACCTCGCCCAAAGTCAAAATCACCGGCGCACTGCACGTCGAGTTTGACGAGCACAAGGCGCTCGACCAAGCCCGCGAGTTGGTCAAGATGGCGATTGACAACTATCCCAATCGCGGCGAGACCATGATCCCCGAGCAGCAAAGCGATCTGGTGCCAGGCTTTTCGCACGAGTACATCAACTATATGCTGGGCGGCACGTTCCGTGCATCCTTCCGCCCGCTCAACGACGGCATCATGTCCGGGCGCATCCGAGGTGTGGTGGCCGACGTGGGCTGCAACAACCCGCGCACCACTCAAGATGCCACGCACAACTATCTCGTGCGCGAGCTCTTGAAGAACGATGTGCTCGTAGTGGAGACGGGCTGCGGAGCGTTGGCCTCGGCCAAGATGGGCTACTTGCTCGGCGATGCGGCGATGGAATACGCCGGGCCGGGCCTGCGCGAAATCTGTGAAGCGGTGGGCATCCCGCCGGTGCTGCACGCCGGCTCGTGCGTGGATAACACCCGCATCCTCACCGTCCTGACGCAGATGGCCGCCGAAGGCGGGCTGGGCGACGACATCAGCGACATCCCGGCCGTGGGTCTTGCTCCCGAATGGATGAGCGAAAAGGCGCTCGCCATCGGCGCGTACTGCGCGGCCAGCGGCGCTTACGTCATCTTTGGCACCACGTCGCCCATCGCCAGCGACGATGTGGTTCAAAAACTCATGACGGAGGATTGGGAAGCGAAATATGGCGGCAAGATGGAGTTTGTCATGGAGCCGGAAGAAATCCTCCGCAAGAGCCTGGAACACATTGACAAGAAGCGCGCCGCGCTCAAGCTGCCGGCCTGGGAGCCGACCCGCCACGGCAAGTCCGGTGACTGGCGCATGGAAGAGCTGTTCAAGCTGCCGGTCGAGGCCCGCGCCGAGGCATTGTACGGGACGCCGATCCCGGCGTAAGTCGAATAGCACGCGGCGAATTGCGAGCACCGGATTCGGTGCTCACCATCCGTCGCTGGACATTTACAATTGAATTGCTGGCAAGTGGGCTAGAGGTCTAGCGTGATCCGTAGTGCATCGTCAACCTGGCGCATCACATCGGCGAGCAAGTGACCGCGTTGGCGCAGCAGGCGATCGGTGGAAAGAGCGCGCACCTGGCCGCACAGCGCGAGAGAATCGGCCGTCAGACCGCCCTGGCCTTTGGCGAGGCGCACATTGTTGGGATACTGCCGCTTGACGTGGACGGCGCGGGTCAGCGGCACGACGACGATAACGGGGCTGGAGCGATTAATGGCATCTCGGCTGACGAGGACAGCGGGGCGGGTTCCGCCTTGCTCCGAGTCCTCGACCGGATCGAAGCGGACATCATACACGTCACCGCGCTGCACGCGACTTTGCTGCGCGCCGGGCGTAGGCCGCCTCGCCCTGCTGTAAAGCTTCCCAGTCGCCCTGTGCGAACTCGGCCTCAACCTGGAGCATCAGCTTTTGATAGTCCAGGTCGGTCGCCAGACCCTCGAACTGGGCGTCAATCGTGCGCCGCTCGAGTGCCTTGACGTAGGCCTCCAACGCCGCCACGATCAGCGCGTTGCGACTGCGGGCCGCGCCGCTATCCACCAAGCGTTGCACGCGTTCGGCCAGGCCGCGCGGCAGGTCAAGCGTCGTGCGGGAACGTCCTGACAGCGTGGAAGGATGAGTTGCCATATCCGAATCCTTTCTGAAACTGATAGCTCAGAATGCCAGCATATTCTACCATGACTTATCACCCTAAACAAGAGGAGTGAATCTATGAGCCGATACATCGCCACATCCGCATTACGCGGCGCTCGTGCCATCGTCACCGAAGCCGACCAAATGCTGCAAAAGGCGCTGGCCGAAAAAGGGCCGGAAACGCCGGTCGCTTTTCCCAACACGTTCTATGCATTGCCGGTCATTTTTTCCCTCACGGGCCGCCGGGTCGAAAAGCTAGGCGACCTGGTAGAGACGATGAACCAGATAAAGTCCCTGCTGCATCCCATGCCGGCCAGCCGACACTGGACGCCTTACCTGGGCGAAACGCTCGATGCAGGCGCGGCCACGCTCTTGGCCGAAGAAATCATCGAAGGCGTTCGCTTTGTCTACAACCAAGAGCCTCAGCGCATGCCGGGGCTTCACCTCGCCGGCAGCACATCGTTCACCAGCCCCGAGATGAGCAAGGAAGAAGCCGCCAACGGCCATCTCAACGGGCCGATTGACGACATCCAACTGCGCAGTTGGGGCATCCAGCTCGTGGATGGACGCATGCCGGGCTTTGCCGCCATCGTCGGCTGCGCCAAGAGCAACGAGGTCGCGGTCAAGATCGTCCGCGAGTTGCAGCGGCGCAATATCCTGATCTTTTTGTGCGGCAACGTCAATGGCCGGTCCATCATCCACCAGTTGATGGAAGAAGGCGTGGAGATGGGGTACGATACCTACATCGTGCCGTTTGGGCTGGACACTATCTCGGCCATTTATCCATTGGGATTTGCCGCCCGCTCTGCCATGACGTTCGGCGGCCTCAAGCCGGGGCAAGCGCGCGAAGTTCTGCTCTACAACAAGGCGCGCGTGTTCGCGTTCGTGCTCGCGTTGGGCGAGGTGGACGACTTGAAATACGCCACGGCTGCCGGCGCGATCAACTATGGCTTCCCGGTCGTGGCCGACACGATCATTCCGCAAATCCTGCCGACGGGCGTGACGACCTACGAGCATGTCATCTCGATGCCGTTCAACGAGATCGAGGGCAAGGATGACCTGGAGCGCGCCGAACGGTTGGTGCAAAAGTGCATCGAGGTGCGCGGCGTCAAGGTGCGCGTGACCGAAGTGCCGATCCCGGTGCCGTACGGCTCCGCGTTCGAAGGCGAGGTCGTCCGCAAGCAAGACATGCGCGTCGAGTTCGGCGGCAAACATTCCCGCTGCTTCGAGTACCTCAAGATGGCCGACTTTGACGCGGTGCAAGACGGCAAGATCACCGTCGTCGGCCCAGGCTTTGGTGAGGCCAAGCCACAGAGCGCAATGGACATGGGCATCGTCGTCGAAGTGGCCGGGCGCAAGATGCAAAAGGACTTTGAGCCGGTGCTCGAGCGGCAGATTCACCACTTTGTCAACGGCGCGTCGGGCATCCAGCACATCGGCCAACGCGACATTGCCTGGATTCGCATCAGCAACACCGCCTCCGACAAGGGCTTTGACCTGAAGCACTTTGGCGAAATCCTCATCGCGCGCTTCCACGACGACTTTGGCGCGATTGTGGACAAGGCGCAGGTGACCCTCTACACAGAACAAGCGCAAGTGGACAAGTGGCTGGAGGCAGCGCGAGAGGCGTACCAGGAACGGAACGTCCGCCTGGCCGACATGACGGACGAGAGCGTGGACACGTTCTACTCTTGTACGCTGTGCCAGTCCTTTGCGCCCACGCACGTGTGCGTTGTCAGCCCGCAGCGGCTGGGGCTGTGCGGCGCGTACAACTGGCTCGACTGCAAGGCGTCTTTCGAGATCAACCCGACCGGCCCGAACCAGCCCATCGCGAAAGGGCGACTGGATGATGAGTGGAAGGGCGTTTGGAGCGGCCCGGTCGAGTTCGTCTACGATCACAGCCAGCGCACCGTCTCGAACGTCTCGATGTATTCGATCATGGAAAACCCCATGACGGCCTGTGGCTGCTTTGAGTGCATCGCCATGCTGATCCCGGAAGCGAACGGCATCATGGTCGTCTCGCGCGAGGACCCCAGCATGACGCCGGCTGGCATGACGTTCTCGACGCTGGCGGGCATGGCGGGCGGCGGCTTGCAGACGCCGGGCGTGATGGGCGTGGGCAAGTACTTTTTGACCAGCCCCAAGTTCATCCGCGCCGACGGCGGGTTCAAGCGCGTGGTGTGGATGTCGTCCGTTCTCAAAGAGACCATGGCGAACGAACTGCAAACTGTGGCCGAGCGCGAAGGCGACGCCGAGCTGCTTGGCCGCATCGCCGACGAGCGCCACGCCACGACGGTGGAAGAGTTGCTGGCCTGGCTGGAGGAGCATCAGCACCCGGCGCTCACGATGCCGCCCATCTTCTAAAGGCAGAAGGATGAAATGGCAAACGCAGATCTCCGCCTTTCACCTTCATCCTTCATTCTTCCAAAATAGCCCCGGCGCTGCGCGCGAGCAAAGAGGCCGGGGTTTTTGCCTGTCAACACTTGGAGTTTAGGGTATAATTGGCTCTACCAAGACAATGGGCCAGTGGCGAGTTGCGCATTTGACGCCGCAGCGCGCCAGTGGCAATCACACCCCTTGAACATCATCGCAAAGGAGGACACCGATCATGCCTGTCACCATCGAAATCCCGAAAGAAAAGTGGACCGGCAAGGTCCGCGAAATTACGCTGGGCGCGACGGCTGCGGAGGGCGGCACGCGCGCCAAGACCGTCACCGTGGGCGGCGAAACGACGCTGCCCTTTTTGCACTTTGAGGGCGCTATTCCCAATGCTCCCAAGCTCGCCGTCGAAATCAAGAGCCGCAAGCCGGCGGCGGGCGATTGGTCGCCGCTGCTCATAGAAACCTGGGGCGCGGCGATGGACGATCCGGCGCAGTGGGCCAAAGCCGCGGAAGCGGCCGGCGCTGACCTCATCCTCCTGACGCTTACGGCTCAGGACACGCCCGACGACGCCCGCGCCGCGGTCAAAAAAGTCTTGGGGGCGACGGGTTTGCCGCTAGCCGTCTTTGGCCCAGGCCAGGCCGAAAAAGACAACGAGCTCATTGTGCCCGTGGCCGAAGTGGGTGCAGGCGAAAAACTGCTGCTGGGCGTGTGCGAGGACAAGAATTACCGCACCATCGTCGCGGCGGCGCTGGCGCATGGCCACCTGGTAGACAGCCGCACGCCGATGGACGTGAACCTGTCCAAGCAGCTCATCATCCTCATCAAGGATATGGGCATGCCGCTCGAACGTATCATCATGGATCCGAGCACCGGCGCGTTGGGCTATGGCATCGAGTACGGCTACTCGGTGATGGAGCGCCTGCGCCTGGCCGCGTTGGGTGGCGACGGCATGACGCAACAGCCCATGCTCGTCACCGTGGGCGAAGAAGCCTGGAAGGTCAAAGAGTCCAAAGTGGGCGAAGGCGTCCCGGCGGCCTGGGGCAATTGGAAGGAACGCGCCACCAACTGGGAGACGCTCACCGCGGCCTCGCTCGTCGAATCGGGCGCGGACATCCTGGTGTTGCGCCACCCCGAGACCGTCAAGCGCGTCAAGGCGATGATCGCCGAGCTGATGAAGAAATAAATGGCGTTTTGTCATTCCGAGCCGCCGAAGGCGGCGAGGAATCTCATTGACGCGAGATCAAGACCCCCCTCGCTCGGGGTGACAAACTAACGATTGGAGGCACACATGGCCGGGATGACCTGGGAGATGTTTTTCCAGATGATGGTTGCGGAAGAAAAAGCCGCACACGACAAATACAAGCTGGCGATGGAAAATGCCGAATCGCCGCAGCTCAAAAAGGTGTTTGAGCGGCTGATGAACGAAGAAGCCATCCACGCCGAGGTGTTGGAGGGCGAGTACGAAAGATTGGTCAAGAAAGCCAAGGTTTGAGGGAAAGCAATGAATGCAGTTGATGAATACAAGCGTCTGCAAGATACAGTCGAAACGATCAGCCACTATGCTCAAATCTACCACAGCGGAACCGTCGAGCTGATCGCCTTTGACGGCGAACACGTCAAGGTGAAAATGGGCGGGGCATGTGATGGTTGTCCGCTCATGCCGTGGACGCTCAAGATGACGGTCGAACGGACCATCCGCGACCTGTTCCCGCAAATCAAATCCGTCGAAGCGGTTGAAACAGGTAGACCAATAGACAAGTAATTAGTAGACAAGGCAAAAACTTGCCTACTTGTTTCCTTGTCTACCTGTCTACTGACTCACAAGGAGAAAAACATGGCACTCTCTGGACTCGAAATCTACAAGCTATTGCCCGGCGGGATCAAGCCGCCTCACCCCAAAGCCAACTGCAAGGAATGTGGCTACCCCACGTGCCTGGCATTTGCGATGAAGCTGGCCGCCAAGCAAGCAGAGCTTTCCCTGTGCAAGTACGTCAGCGACGAAGCCAAGGGCAAGCTGGAAGCCTCAGCCGCGCCGCCCATCCGGCTGGTAGCGCTTTCGGCGGGCGACCGCAAGGTGCAGGCCGGCAACGAGATCGTCCTGTTCCGCCACGAAAAGACCTTTTTCAATCGGCCCGGCCTGTTCGTCCGCGTCAAGGACACCCTGCCGGCCGCCGAGATGAAGGCGCTGGTGGATGCGGTCGCCGCTTATGAGGTTGACTATGTCGGCATCAAGTTGAGGATGGACGGGCTGGCGGTCGAAGCGGCTGTTGGCGATGCGGCCAAATTCGCCGACGCGGTCAAAGTGGCGGCTGCCGTCAAGATGCCACTCATCCTCATCGCCAAGGATAAGGCACTCATGGAAGCGGGCTTGAACGCCGCCGCGCCCATCGTCCCCCTGCTCTACGCCGCCGACGAATCCAACTGGCAGGCGATGAGCGAACTGGCCAAGGCCAAGAAAGCGCCGCTGGCCCTCAAGGGCAAAGGTGATTTGCAGGCGCTGGCCAGCCTGGCCGACCAAGTCAAAGGCGCGGGGCTGGAAAACCTGGTGCTCGATCCCGGCACACGCGGCTTTGGCGACAGTCTGCAAATCGCCACGCAGATGCGGCGGCTGGCGATCAAGGCCAACCAGCGCGCGTGCGGCTTCCCGCTCATCACTTTCCCCGGCGAAGGCCCGGACGCCGCGCTCGAAGCGCCATTGGCCGCGCAGCATGTGGCCAAGTACGGCGGATTCGTCGTGCTCGATCACTTTAGCCCGGCGCTGGTCTATCCGCTGCTCGTCTTGCGCCAGAACATTTACACCGACCCGCAAAAGCCCATCCAGGTGCAGCCGGGCATTTACGAGATCAACAGTCCCAAGCCCGACAGCCCGGTGATGATGACGACCAATTTCTCCATCACCTACTTTGCCGTCGCGAACGAGATCGAAGGCAGCGGGATGCCGGCGTGGCTGCTCATCGCCGACGCCGAAGGCATGTCCGTGCTCACCGCCTGGGCGGCTGGCAAGTTCGATGCGGACAAGATTGTCAAGACGATCAAGACGACCAACATCGAAAGTAAGATCAGCCACAAAAAGATCGTCATCCCCGGCGCAGTCGCCGTGCTCTCCGGCGAAGTCGAGGGAGAAATGCCGGGCTGGAGCATCATGGTCGGCCCGCGCGAGGCGGTGGACATTCCGTCGTACTACAAGAACGTGTGGAAGTCAGCCTAGTCAAATAGTTCGATAGTCTTGTAGTCAAATGGTCCGATCGTTCACCAACATACTACAAGACTATCGAACCATTGAGCCAGGGTTCATGCCACAACTAGGGCCACCAGCCATCGAGTATCTGAAAGGATACGCGCTGGCGGATTCAGCCGAACTGAACTAGGCAGAATTGTCGCCCCGGTCATCAAGAATCAAGAGTATTTGCGGGAGCGCTGGCATGAGTTCTTTGGCAATTGAAATCCAAGAAGCGCGGGCGCAAAATGTCGTCATGCTGACAGTTGACCTGATGGACGGTCGCACCATTACGGCTCCCCTGTTATGGTATCCGCGCCTGTGGCATGGCACGCCAAAGGAAAAAAGTAATTTCGAGATCATTGGTGATGGCACACTCATACACTGGCCCGACCTGGATGAGGACTTGAGCGTCTCGGGTATCTTGGCCGGACGTCGCTCAGGTGAGAGTCCACAGTCGTTGAAAAGGTGGCTGGCCGAGCGTGCGACGCCCGGTAATCAGACTCATTAATAGGTGTTCGTCACAAACAAGTTTAGTGATGAGAGATAAAGCAAATTCGACTAAAAGAGTGAAACGGAATGGGTGAAGGTTTTGAGGGTATTCCGCCGGAATTGCGCCCCAAGCCGTCGTGCCTGCTGTGCATGGAGGAGCGCCCGTGCAACTGGGCGTGCCTGGGGACGGATAGCGTCCTGGCCGGGGCGATGTGGATCGCCGAAGAAATGCTGGCCGACTTTGAACAAGCGGAGGCCGAAGCGCCTGCCGTCGCGTTCGTGACCAAGCGTATCACCGATAGTTTTTAGCCCATGTCGCAGGTCACACGTCGCAGACCGCACCTGACGTGCGACTTCGACCTGCGACCTGTGAGAGCTCATGCCCCAAATCATCTTCAACCCCGGCGGGAGCACGGTCAATGTCCCCGCCGGCTCACTGATTCAAGAAGCCGCTCGAAAAGCCGGCATCGAGATCGGGATGCCGTGCGGCGGGCAGGGCCGTTGCGGACGTTGCGCCGTCATCGTCGAGTCCGGCCCGGTGCGCCGTCGCTCGACCATCCGCCTTTCCGCCGCCGACGTGCAAGCCGGATATGCCTTGTCCTGCCAGACCGTGATGGACGGCGATGTGATCGTCACGGTCCCGCCGCAGGACAAGATCGAGCGGCGGCTCACCAGCGATAAATCCGCCGCCAAAGTTACACTCCCCTTCGCCTACAACTCTGAGCGCGACCAGTCGGTGCGCGCCTTTTACGTCCGCGTGGATCCGCCATCGTATGCCGATAACACCGACGACTTGGGGCGACTGTCTCGGGCGTTAGCGACTCAGCACGGCATCCAAAACGTATACGCCACGCTGGGAACACTGCAGCAACTCAGCGAGGCCTTGCGCGCCTCCGACTGGGACGTGACGGCCATCTTGGAGATGGACACCTGGCTGTCGCCCTCCGGCCCGCCCAGGCTCATCACCGTGTTCCCCGGCTATACCGAAACGACATGGGGCGTGGCGATTGACATCGGCACCACCAGCAACGTCGTCTACCTGGTCAACCTGGAATCGGGCGAGGTGGTGGACACCGCCGCCGACTATAACGGTCAAGTGACGCGCGGCGAAGACGTCATCAGCCGCATCATTTACGCCGGCAAGAATGGCGGCTTGCAGGAATTGCAGACGCTCGTCGTCGGGACGCTCAACCGGCTCATCGAGCGGATGTGCCGCCGCCAGCACATCGAGCCGACCGAGATTACCAAAGTCATCGTGGCCGGCAACACGACGATGATGCACCTGTTCCTGGCGCTGCCACCAGAGGTCATCCGCAAAAGCCCCTTTGTCCCGACGATCAATCACATTCCCCCCATGCTGGCACACGACGCGGGGCTGGCGGTTCACCCGGAGGCGTCGCTGGATTGCCTGCCGGGCGTGGCAAGTTACGTGGGCGCCGACATCACGGCGGGCGTGGTGTCCAGCGGACTGGATCGCACGGGCGTGCTGACTATGTTCATTGACATCGGCACCAACGGCGAAATCGTGCTGGGCGACGGCTCGTGGATGATCTCGTGCGCGTGCAGCGCCGGCCCGGCGTTCGAAGGCGCAGGCGTCCAGTTCGGTATGCGTGCCACCGCCGGGGCTATCGAGGAAGTCTGGATTGACCAGCGGACGCTTGAGCCGACCATCCGGGTGATCGGCAATGAAAAACCGCGCGGCATTTGCGGCAGCGGGCTGATCTCGCTGCTGTCGGAGATGTTCATCACCGGCGTGGTTGACAAAGGCGGCAACTTTAACATGATGTCCGGCAGCGAGCGCGTGCGGCCCGGCGAACATGGAGGCGAATACGTTGTGGCCTGGGGCCGCGAATCCGCCGATGGGCGCGACATTGTCATCGCCAAAGTGGATGTGGATAATTTGCTGCGCGCCAAGGCCGCCATCTACGCCGGGTTCAGCGTGCTGGCCCACAGCGTGGGCCTGCGCCTGGAGGACGTGCAAGAGTTTATCGTCGCCGGAGCGTTCGGCCAGTACCTCAACATCGAAAAAGCCATCCAGATTGGGCTGTTGCCCGACATGCCGTGGGAGCGCTTCAAGTTCCTGGGCAACACCAGCGTGCTGGGCGCGTACATGGCGCTGCTCTCCCGCCGGGCGCGGGCAGAGATCGCCGAGGCCGCCCGCAAGCTGACGTATCTGGAGCTTTCGGCGGACAACTCATTCTACGACCAGTTCACGTCGGCACTGTTCCTGCCACACACCGACATTACCAAGTTCCCATCCGTCCAAGAAGCGTTGGCCGTCAAAGAGCCGGCCCAGGCTGACCCCACATGAACACTCCGCGCCGCATCATCACTTACACGTTGCGCGACGAGAGCGGCACGTCCGACGGCTACTACCGAGCGATTGCCGCCTTTTCCGATGAGGTGCTGGCACAAGTAGAGTCTGCGCTGAGACCGGTCATTGCAAATTATCAACAGCATCTTTTGACGACTGGCGAACAGCCGCGCGATTTGCGCGAATGTGCCTTTGAGCTGCTGACGCTGGGCGTGCTGTGGCGAGCATACCAGACGCCCGACGCTCTGTATACGCTGGAGGGATTAAGTGCCCTCATTGGGACGCTCGAATTGACCGGCAAGTTCACACAAGAAATCGCGCACCTGCGAGCCTGGCATGGACACTTGAGCACATGTCTGCCTTCCAGCTCCTCGCAGTTGTTGGAACACGTGATGGCGTGCGCCGCAGATTTTCAAGAGCGCGCCGAGCGCGCGTTAGGTCGCTATACGCCGAACGTCGAACATTTCCTGGCCGGTGAATGGAGCATGGACGAAGGACGCGACGATTCGGTGTTGCGCGGACACAAGCGCGCCGAATACCACCTGAACATGGTGGGCACTGAATGGCTCAGCCGCGCGTTTCGCCCGGCGTTCCTGGCTGCGCCTCGCAAGGTGGTGCTGGCTCCACCCTGCATGAGGGCCAAGCGCGACGACGAGTGCAAAGCATTCAAAGCTGCCGAGGGCTACCTGATCTGCCAGGCTTGCACTCCAGGCTGCCGAGTGAATCAACTCAGCCGGCTCGGCCAGAAGCGCGGATTTGAAGTGTACCTGATCCCTGACGAGCTTCGAGAGTTGGCAGCGCAATCGGTCGGTGGAGGGCCAGCGGTGGGCGTGGTGGGCATCTCGTGCGTGCTGACAAACGCGCCAGGCGGTTGGGAAGCGCGGGCGCTTGACCTGCCGGCGCAGGGGCTCTTGCTGGATTACTGCGGCTGCTCGTACCACTGGGACAACGAAGGCTTCCCCACCGACACGAACTTGAGCAAGCTTTTAGAACTCCTCGGCCTCGCAATGCTCGCGGCCCGCGAGCAAACGAGCTTGCTGTAAACCCAAGTGGTAGAAAGGCGCTCTGTGCGATAAGGAGACCGACCATGCCGGGCGACGTTGGATTGCGAGTTCAAGCAGAGCCGCTCAAGAGCTTTTGCGTGCGGGTATTTCGGAGAATGGGCGTCCCACCTAAAGACGCTGGCATCACGGCCGATGTGCTGGTGGCAGCCGACCTGCGGGGGATTGCGAGTCACGGTGTGGCTCGCCTCCGTAGATATGTGGAGGGTCTGGGAAGCTGCATGATGCTCCCCCGCCCCGATGTGAAAGTGGTGCGAGAGACCGCTACTACCGCTCTCATTGATGCCGGGGCGGGGCTGGGTCAGCCGGTTTCCTACCGGGCCATGCAAAAGGCCATCCAGATGGCTCAGGACATGGGAAGTGGCTTTGTGACCGTGCGCAATTCCAACCACTATGGCATCGCCGGCTATTATGCCATGCTGGCCCTAGAGCATAACTGCATCGGCATCTCGATGACGAATGCCGATGTGCTGGTCGTGCCGACCTTCGGGCGAAATGCGATGCTCGGCACCAACGCGATGGCGATAGCCGCCCCGGCGAACCAGGAGCGACCTTTTGTGCTGGACATGGCTACCAGTACTGTGCCGCGCGGCAAACTGGAAGTGTACGACCGGTTGGAGAAACCTATGCCCCTGGGCTGGGCTACCGATGAGCACGGTCGGGCCACGAGCGACGCCCATCAAGTGTTGGAGAATTTTAAGAAACGGGCGGGCGGGGGCCTGCTGCCCCTGGGTGGCGAAGGCGAATTGTTGAGCGGTCACAAGGGGTATGGCATGGCCTTGCTGGTGGACATCCTTTGCGCGGTCCTCTCCGGCGCAGCCTATGCTGACTTGGTCTACCCCAAGACTCCCGAAGGCCAGCCTCTTCCGGCCAACCTGGGCCACTTTTTTGGCGCATGGCAGGTGGACGCCTTCCGACCGATCGAAGAATTCACGGCTACGATGGATGACCTGCAACGACGGCTCAAGAATGCTCCCAAGGTACAAGATCAGGAGCGCATTTACATTCACGGCGAGAAGGAGTACGAGAACACTGAGCGCTATCTCCGTGAGGGCATCCCGCTCAATCCCAAGGTGGCGGCGGATATGCGGGCGATTGCCAATGAGCTGAGAGTCGAATACGACCTGGAGTAGTCTCAAGCCATTGGTGCGCGTTCTGTGAGGCACACGGTATGCATTCTGCGACCTGCGACATGCAATATGCGATGTGCGTGTAAGCGTGCTATAATACCTTTGCCCCGGAGGCGCGCAATCGAAGAAAGGAAGCAGATGTCCTCAACTTGACCCTGTATGGCATTCGCGCTGTGGCAGTTCAGCATTTCCTGCAAGAAATCTGGGCAGCTTGGCCTCCCTGACATGTGGGCAGTGAGATTGAATCATGGGTGGGGTCACGTACGAAAGGAAAGGAAGGGATGAAGCATGGCGACATATGTTCTGTTGAGCACCGCGACCGACGAGGGCGCGGAGACGATCAAGAAGAATCCAGCGCGCATCAAGGCAGTCAACACAGAGATCGAGACGCTAGGCGTGAAAGTTGTCGCACAGTACGCCACGCTGGGCCAGTACGACTTTATCAACATTGTCGAAGCGCCAGATAACGCGACGATTGCCCGTGTCGCCGTCGAACTGTCGTCGCGCGGGAGCATTCGCATACAGACACTGGCGGCGATCCCGATAGACGAGTTCATCGCCAAGTTCAAGTAGCGGCTGATAAGACTGAGTCTAAGACTTGTCTCAGCGTGGCAACACCGGCAGGGGTTTCCCGACCCCACCCTACCCTGCCGGAAAGAAGGAGCTGACGCGCATTTTGCGCTATGCGTTAGAGGAGTGAGGGAAATGAGCGAGAAACAAGTCGCGCGGGTGACGCATTACTTTACCCGCCTGGGCGTAGCGGTCCTGGCACTGGCGGACACCTTGAGCGTCGGCGACCGGATCCACATCTACGGGCACAGCACAGACCTGGAACAGACCGTGGACTCGATACAGATGGAGCACAAGCCTGTGCTCAAAGTTGGCCCCGGCGACGACGTCGCGCTCAAAGTCATCGAGCCCGTGCGCCAAGGCGACGGCGTTTATCGGATGACGACCGATAGCTAAAGCGCACCGCCTTTGAAACGTCCACGTCAAACGAGTTCCATGCGGCGATGTGCGATGAGCGTGCTATAATATCTGCGGAGGTGCGCGATGGACAAAGAAAAGGAAATCAAAGAACCGCCCATGGTTTATGCCTCCCCGCTCGATTCGAGTCGCGAGAATGTTCAATCCCCCCAGCCCGCGCCAAGAGAGCCTGGAATGTCATCAGCCGCTATCATCACGGTGATGAAAATGATTGAGTCTTTGCCCGAGGCCGCGCAAGATCAGGTAGTAGAGCATCTACAGGAATACATCGAAGACTTGCGAGACGAATTCCAATGGAACGTCTCGTTTAAGAAGACGCAACCACAACTGATAACCGCGGCCCGACGTGCCAGGCAGGAAATCGCCGCAGGACAAGCCAAGCCACTAGACTTGAACCAGTTATGAAATCGGCCACCCTGCCATCTTTTTGGACAGCGTACGGGTCTCTGGATGAGGCAATCAAGCGCAATGTCAGAAAAGCCTATCGTTTATGGACGCAGAATCCCTTTCACCCCTCTTTGCGCTTCAAGTGTATCAACCGTGAGGAAAATGTCTGGTCTGTGAGAATAACGCTGGGGTGCCGCGCCGTTGGTATTTTAGAAGGTGATACGGTCACATGGTTTTGGGTGGGCCGCCACGATGATTACGAGCGATTCTTCTCGTAACTTGATCTTGAGCATGGTGATTTCGCATTATCACTAGAGGCGCATAGTACAATCGCTTGCGCATCGCACATATCGAATCTGCAATCGCACATCCAAAGGAGAACAAGATGCAAATCATAGGCGAGAATATCCACATCATTTCCCCAAAGGTGAAAGAAGCTATCGCCAACCGCGACGGCGCTTTCTTCGTAGACCTGGCGCGCCGGCAAAAGGAAGCCGGGGCCTGGGCACTCGACCTCAACATCGGCCCGCAAAAGAAGGCCGGGCCGGAAGTGATGGCTTGGCTGGTAGACGTGATGCACGAAGCGGTGGGCCCGGACGTGCCGCTTTCGCTGGACACCACCAACCTGGCCGCCATCGAAGCCGGGCTGAAAAAAGTCCCGAAAGGTCTTGCCATTATCAACTCGATCAGCGCGCACCCCGAGCGGTTAGCCACTCTTCCACCTCTGCTGGCACAGTACGGTGCGCAGGTCATTGCGCTGACGATGGCCGAATCCGGCATCCCCGTGAGCGCGGAGGCGCGTGTGAGCATTGTCCTGGAGACGCTCATGCCACGCCTGGAAGAGGCGGGCATCTCGATGGAAGACGTCATCATTGACCCGTTGGTGTTGACCGTGTCCGGCTGCCAGGAATATGTGCCGCAGTGCGTCGAGGCGGTGCGCATCCTCAAAAACGCCGGGTTGCCGTGCCGGGTGAGCGTGGGCCTTTCGAATGTGTCCAACGCCGTGCCGGCCGCCAACCGCCCGCTCCTCAACCGCGTGTATATGGTCCAGTTGATGGCTGCCGGGCTGGACATGGCGATTGCCGATCCGCTCGACAGCGACCTGGCCGAGTTCGTCCGCATCGTCGAGCAGCACGACGAATCCACGCCCGTGGGCAAGCTCCTCGTCACCCTATACGACCGCACGGCGGCGATGGAAGAACTGCAGCCCGAAGATGTAGACATGAGCGACCCGGCACAGGCCGCCATCTGGAAGACCGTCCGCATCTTGCTCAACAAGACCATCTACGCCGACGCTTATCTCACCATCTAACCGCAGTGCAGGCATCCCTATGCCCGCCACCGATGCATGGCGCGAAGCGTGCGTCGGCTACGGGCCGATCAAAGGAGAATTGTATGCCGAAAGCAGTTCATCAACTCACCGTCGAGGAGCTCAAAGCCAAGGCCGCTCAACCGATGGCCGATGCGCTCAGGCTTCACCCGTTCTATAAAGGCAAGATCGAGACGACGCTCAAGTGCTGCGTGCGTGATTTTGACGACTTTGCCATCTGGTACACGCCCGGCGTCTCCAAACCGTGCCTGGACATTCGCGATAACCCGGAGAAGGTGTATGAGCACACCAACAAGTGGAATACCGTCGCGGTTGTGTCCGACGGCACGCGCGTGCTGGGCATGGGCGACATCGGTCCCAAAGCCGGAATGCCCGTCATGGAAGGCAAGTCGTTGCTCTACAAATACCTGGGCGGCGTGGACGGCTTTCCGTTGATGATAGATAGCAAAGACCCGGAAGAGATCATCAAAGTCGTCAAACTGTTGCAGCCAGGGCTGGGCGGCGTGAACCTGGAAGACATTTCGCAGCCTAAGTGCTTTTACATCCTGGACACGCTGCGCGCCGAGTGCGAGATTCCCGTCTGGCACGACGACCAGCAGGGCACCGCGTGCGTCACGCTGGCGGGGTTGATCAATGCGCTCAAAGTGGTGGGCAAAAAGATTGGCGAGGCCAAGATCACTTTCATTGGCACGGGCGCGGCCAACGTCGCCATCAGCCGGCTGATCTTTGCCTACGGCGGGACGCCGGCGCTGTGCACCATGGTGGACAGCAAGGGCATCTTGCACAAGAGCCGCGACGACATCGAAGCGCGCAAGGCCGAGTACGTTGACAAGTGGAAGCTGTGCAACATCACGAACGCACAAGGCCGCACCGGCGGCATCGCCGAAGCGCTGGCCGGCGCGGACGTGTGCATCGCGCTCTCCAAACCGGGACCAGACACGATCCAAAAGGAATGGGTCGCCCAGATGGCCTCAGGCTCCATCGTGTTTGCCTGCGCCAATCCGATCCCGGAGATGTGGCCGTGGGATGCCAAAGAAGCCGGCGTGACCGTCTTTGCCACAGGCCGTAGCGATTTTCCGAACCAGGTCAACAACAGCCTGGGCTTTCCCGGCATTTTCCGCGGCACGCTCGACGTGCGCGCCCGGACCATCACCGACGAGATGTGCATCGCGGCAGCGGAAGAGATGGCCTGCACGGCGGGAGAAAAGGGCCTCAGCGCCGACTATATCATGCCGACAATGGACGACGTGGACGTGTTCCCGCGCGAGGCGGCGGCGGTGGCAATGAAAGCCATCGAGCAAGGCATTGCCAAGTACGCCGACATGACCTTTGAGCAAGAATACGAGAACGCCAAGAAAATCATCCTGCGCGCGCGAGGGATGGTGCAAGACGCCATGGCGACCGGATACATCGAGATGCCGAAAGGCAGCCAGGCACCCAAACCCACCAAGATGGCCCTCAAAGCCGTCGCCAAAGCAACCCAGAAACCCGTGGTTAAGCCCAAGGCCACCCAGAAGAAGGCGGCCAAGAAACCTGTCGCGCGTAAGGCTAAGGCTCGCAAGTGACTCGGCCCTTTGATATTTGAGATCTGCCGTTTGTCATGGTCACTCGAAAGGAGACTCGTATGTACGATTTGATCATCCTCGGTGGTGGGCCGGCAGGGTTGACTGCCGCTGTGTATGCTATCCGCAAACGACTGGAGGTGCTGCTCGTCTCGCCCGACCTGGGCGGCAAGACCGGGATGCACATGCATCTGCCGGACAACCTGGAACGCTTCCAGGTCATCACCGGCGACGAAGTCGTGAGCCGCTTCAAGAGCCAGATCGAGTACCTGGAGTTTGCGCGCAAGCTGGAACACGGCGAGAAAGTGGAACCGATCAGCGGCGGCTACGAGCTGACGACCAAGGAGGGCAACAAGTACCAAGCCAAAGCCGTCATCGTCGCCACAGGCGCGCGGCCCGTCAAGCTCAACGTACCCGGCGAAAGCAAGTACCGCTTGCGCGGGCTGGCTTACAGCGCCGTGTCTTACGCGCCGCTGTTCATTGACCGGACCGTGGCCGTCGTGGGCGAAGGCGAACTGGGCGTCAAGAGCGCATTGGAACTGGCACACGTCGCGCGCCAGGTGTACTTGATCGTCCCCTCGGCCAGCGCGCTGGAGAGCGCCATGGGCAAAAAGCTCAAGGCGTCCAAGAACGTCACGGTGTTGGATGGCTACAGCGTCAAGGAAATCAAGGGCGGCGAGACGTATGCCAAGAGCATCATAGTGGCCAAGGTCAGCGAAGAGAAAGAGCTGGTCGTGGATGTGACGTTCGTCGAGCTAGACCTGATTCCCGACTCGGAGCCGGTCGCCCACCTCGTCAAGCTCAATGAAAAGAAGCGGATCGTGGTGGATAGCACCAACCGCACGAGCCAGGCGGGCATCTTTGCAGCGGGCGATGTGACAGACGTTTACGCCGAACAAGTGCTCGTCTGCATCGGCGAAGGCGCCAAGGCGGCGCTTTCAGCCTACGAGTATTTGCTGACGCTGTAGAGGAGAAAGGTTGTGAAACGCTTTAGCTTGCGTCACGCCTTTGGCGGCGAGGGCAACCCCTCACAAGAGGGCATCGCGGTGGAAGGCACCGGGCTGGATGCCGTCGAGGTGGGAGTGAAAGGCGGCTGCATCACGCTGCTCGTCCCCGCCGACATGCCCGATAGCGCCGTGGCGTGCCTGGAACGGATGACACGCTTTGTCCGGTGGGAATTGGAACTGGAAGACGGCTCGACGATGATCATCAGCCTGCCGCATGGAGCACAAGACCTGGACGTGAGCATCTGGAAACCCGGAGAACACCACGCATAATCATCTAAAATCAGGAGGCCAGACATGACTGCGACCATCATTGACGGCAAAGCCGTCGCACAAGCCATTCGCAATGAAGTGAAAGCCGAAGTCGCGCAACTGCGCGCCAAAGGACTGGTGCCCGGGCTGGCAACCGTGATCGTGGGCAAACGGCCCGATAGCGTGAGCTACGTCACGAGCAAACGCCAGACCTGTGAGGAACTGGGTATCGCTTCCATCGGGCACGAGTTGCCGGAGACGGTCTCGCAAGAAGACCTTCTTGCTCTCATCCGACAGTTGGGCGAAGACCCCAAGGTGCACGGCATCCTGGTACAGTTGCCGCTGCCCAAGCACATCAACGAAGAAGTCATCCTCAACGCCGTGCCGATTGACAAGGATGTGGACGGCTTTCACCCGGTCAACGTGGGCAAGTTGGGCATGAAGGGACGCCAGCCGTTGTTCGCGCCCTGCACGCCATCCGGCGTCGTCGAGCTGCTCGATCGCGTGGGGGCCAAGATCAGCGGCAGCCGCGCGGTGGTGCTGGGGCGCAGCAACATTGTGGGCATGCCGGCGGCGCTGCTGCTCCTGGGCCGCGATGCCACCGTGACGATCTGCCACAGCAAGACGCGAAATATCGCCGAGGTGACCCGCCAGGCCGACATCCTGGTGGCGGCCATCGGCAAGCCCAAGTTTGTGACCGCCGACATGGTCAAGCCGGGCGCTTACGTCATTGACGTGGGTGTGAACGGGGTGCCGGTGCTGAACCCGGACGGCACACCCGCCATTAGCGAAAAGACCGGCAAGCCCAAGACCAAGCTGGTGGGCGACGTGGACTTTGACGCTGTGAAGGAAATCGCGGCGGCCATCACGCCGGTGCCGGGCGGCGTCGGCCCGATGACGATTGCGATGCTGATGAAGAACACGCTGCGAGGAGCCAAGCACGCCTTCGGGCTGTTGTGATTTTGGATTTCTGATTTCGGACACCTGCACTTGCGTGCGGTGCAAGTGTTGCGGATTGCCGCGCCGATAGCACGCGCAGCCGGACGAATCATCTGGTTGCACGACAGGCGTTCGTCCTCTGTCCCTCTTCGACGGACGGGGTGGAGGATGAACGCTTTTATTTTGCGCGCCAGGTCGGCCTGTTTGACTCATTGACATTTGACCCCATGCGACATACAATTCAGCCAGCGTAAGGTTTTCCCCTGACGAATCAGCCTTCGAGGCAGAAAAGGCAGTCACATGGAAGGCGTGACGATCAAGCCCGACGGGCACGGGCGGCTCCTCGTGACCTTTCCCTACTCACCTGCCCGAGTTCAAGCGATGGGCCGCATCCGCAGCCCGTTAGACAAGCTCAATCTCTCCAGCGGGAAAAGGACAGCGGAGAAAGGAGATGTGGATTGACGACACAAAAGTGACGGGAATCCACCGTGGATAGGTATGCTTCGCGACAGTTTGTGTCGTGAAATATAAGTTCCACGCCATGCCCTTTGATAATGGCAGGCGCGGATCCCCTGATTCAAAGAATGGAGGAAAATGGGGCCGGTCACTCGACAACACAAGGAGGTGTTTTATGGCGTTTTCAGAGGAGACCGTCCAACAGGCATGGAAGCGATCCGGTGGAAAATGCGAGTGCACACGTAGTACACACTCTCACCAGGGAAGGTGTAACAAAGAACTGGTTTGGGAGAATCACGGTCGAGAAACTGGGCGGGGCGCGTGGGAAGCTCATCACAAGGTAAGTGTTCAGAGCGGTGGTACCGACGCTCTCTCGAACTGCGAGATTCTCTGTTGGGATTGCCACAAGCGAACACAGTAAGATAATTGACCGGCCCCAGATACTCAATAACATAGCAACCATGCAATCCGCTCCGCTATCTCGACAGCAGAGCAGAGGATTCGTTCCGCCTAATCAGCAAACACTGTAGTTCTTAGCCCAGCATGTAGCACAGGAAACAGAAAGCACGGCGTGGAACACGCGCACGCCGACCACGCCACGCGCGCGGCTTTTTGGCATTGGCGGTTAGCACAGTTGGACGGTGACTTCATTTCGTGTGTGCCTTCGGGCGTGGCGGCGTGCTGAAGCGTATGTCGGCATTCCACAGGGAGAAATATCAGGAGGGTGACCAATGTTCTGGGCTCGACCGCTCGCCGTACTATTGATTATTTTGGCCTTGGTCTTTGCGTTGCTAGTGTGGCTCTTTGGGAATTGCATGCTGAATACCGCTTGGGGAACTGTCGCGCTGAATATCATCTCGAATTTTTACTTTCCTGTCATTTTGATTGGGTTTGTCGCCATCTTAGCCTACTTAGCCCTTAGCAAACAGAAACGGTTCTTCGGCATTTCACAACGGTGGCCACTCCAAATAGTTATATCTACGCATCCAGATCCGACCACTGCAACCAGGTCAGTTCTTACCAAGGCAGAGTACGATACCGCTGATGAATTGAGAAGTGCGCTAACACAGCATTTCCCAGGATTCCTCGCTTCTTGGGCAGAGATTTTTGGCGTGAACGTGCAAGTCCCTGCTATACTCATCAAGGGTAGCCCACTCAAACAGGTGGAAGAGTGGCCCTATCCTGGTAGCCTCATTCTCATTGGAGGCCCTACGCGTAATAAGCTCACCGAGTTCTACTTGAACAAAGGGAAACCCTGGGTGAGTTTTGACGATACTCGGAAAAAGTTCATTGTGTATAGAAATCGAGAACAGGAGTCCAGTGAGGAATGCGCAGATTCTGGCAAGCTTGCGACTCTTGAAAGGCTAATGATCGATGGCAAAGTCGTGATTATTGCTTTCGGATATGGAGAGGATGGGACTCGCGCCGCTGCCCAGTATTTGGCCAGTGAGTGGGTAACACTCGTACACAAGTATCCAGATAAGCCTTTCGCTCACCTCCTCTCCATTGCTGATAGTGGACAAGCCCGTCTCTTGGAAGAGTTTTCCTAGTCTTTAGCAGTGCCTGTCGCGATACGCGTATTTCCGAACGTCGGCAAACACGCGCACGCCAACCGCGCCACGTACGCGGCTTTCTGGCGTAGGCGGTTGGCACAGTTGGAAGGTGGCTTCATTTCGCGCGTGGCTTTGGGCGTGGTCGGCGTGCTACGGCGTTCCCAGACACGCCTTTGAGATTCAGAGTCGCGTCGCGACGCGAACATGGCACACCAAAGCACTTACGTTCACGTCCATCACTAATGCCCTGGAAGGGAGACCAACATGAAATGCCAGAATTGTGGAACAGAAAACGCAGAAGGAAACCTCTATTGCGGGAAGTGTGGCAAGCCTTTGTTGACATCGAGTGTCCCTCAACCCGAAGTTATTAATCGCCCCCCTGACCGTAACGTTTACTTCTTCGGCAGGAAGATTTCCCCTATTCTTGCCATTGGCGTTTGCTTCGTATGTTTGTGCCTTTGCTTAGCAGTTTTTGTTGCTACTCTGTCAAAGCAGACGGCTTCCTCGCCAACCGTTACGCAACAAGCAGTTGCTGTCGCAACTCAAGTAACGAAGCCCACAAACACTCCAGAAATTGTCGTCCCGACTTTGGTTCCGACAAACACACCGATACTCGCCGTGCAACCCACTGTAACACCTACGCTATCTGCCCAACCTACTAATACAACGGTACCGACTAAGACTCCGACGCGAACGAATACACCAATACCCAAGCCGACAAATACCCCTCGTCCAGTAGTACCAAATTTCGGTGACGGAATGAAGATTGTTGGTACAGACATACCACCTGGAACATACCGTTCAAATGGTGGAAGTTCCTGCTACTGGGAAAGGCTTAGAGGTTTCGGAGGAACACTAGGGGAAATCCTTGCAAATGACAACGCCATCGGCCCAGTTATTGTGACTATTGCTACAACAGACAAAGGTTTCAATTCATCAAGATGTGGTCGCTGGACTCAAGACCTATCTCCGATTACCTCAAGTCCAACTGCCCCCTTCAGTGATGGCACATTCCTAGTGAACAAGGATATTGCGCCAGGAACGTGGCGGTCTAGTGGCGGTAGCGGTTGCTATTGGGAAAGATTAAAAGGTTTTTCTGGAGAGTTGGGAGACATCATAGCCAATGATAATGCAAGCGGGGCGACAGTTGTAACAATTAGTCCAGGAGACGCTGGCTTCTCTAGCACACGATGTGGTACTTGGACTAAAATCAATTGACGCCCACACAAGCGAGAGTGCGCGTCTGGGAACACACGCACGCCGACCACGCCATCCTTCCCCTTCACTTCGTTCAGGGTCAGGACAGGCTTCCGCGACTTTTGGCGAAGTTGGTTGGCATAGTGGAAGTTGGCTTCATTTCGCGTGGCGCGTCGGGCGTGGTCGGCGTGCTACGGCGTTTGGCGGCATGCGTTTTCAACTGGATTCGCGTGCTCAAAACCCAAGGAACGATTGAATGGGAGCAGGCATGTTCTAGCATAGATTGTGCTACAGTGACTGGAAAGCAACACAATCCAAAATCAACAGCAAGGAGGAAAAGAAAATGACTGGCTATGTTGGACCTATCGAAAAGATCACCGAAAAGAACAAGTATTTTCGGCAAGTGTTGTTCACCGGCAAACATTTGCAACTTGTGGTGATGTGTTTGCAGCCGAAGGAAGAAATCGGCAACGAGGTGCATTCGGACGTTGACCAATTTTTCCGCATCGAAGAGGGCAGAGCCAAGTTCGTCCTTAATGATAGCGAGGAACATGTGGTCGGCGCAGGGGGCGCGGTGGTCGTGCCGGCTGGCACCTACCACAACGTGATCAATACCTCTCCCACCAAGCCGCTCAAACTATATACGATCTATACGCCACCGCAACATCCGGATGGAACCGTGCACAAGACGAAAGCCGAAGCCGAGGCGGCGGAACACCATTGAATGAATCCGGCCTGAGAGTGTTGCAGAATTCGGGTCGCGGGGTATCTTGTGGGGTTTGCCCCAGCGGAGTCGGGTCTTTCGGTGTAACTTTCTGCCTGTGCAACGACCTTTTTTATCCGCTCAACCGGTCACCAGGCAG
>Ga0315279_10001901_pt1 | contig 33032 bp, 24 predicted proteins | sample YL17G06_20_MG_FD_203694 | JGI IMG/M metagenome (GOLD analysis project Ga0315279, IMG submission 203694) | Sediment microbial communities from Yellowstone Lake, YNP, Wyoming, USA - YL17G06_20 | ecosystem: Environmental > Aquatic > Freshwater > Lake > Sediment | place: USA: Wyoming | collected...
CGGATGCCGGCGATGGGCAGGCGCCCCCATTGATACACCGGCCGCGCCTGGCGGCTCGCCTTGTTCCACTCGTAGACCAGCACGTTGTCCCGGTTGTACACGTTCTCGAGCTCGCCGTACACGACGAGCGACGTCCGGCCGATCGCAAACGTCCGATCGAGGCGGACGTCGAGCCGGTGGTACGGCGGATAGCTGGACCCGTTGAACGAAGCGATGCTGTAGCGTCCCGAGCCCTTCGCGATCGAATAGCGAACGTCGTACGGCGTGTAGGGGCGCCCGCTGGCGTAGCGGAACTGCGCGCCCGCCCGCCACGTGCCAAGTTTGTCGTACGCGATCTCCAGGCGCACCTGGTTCCGAATGTCGTAATCGCCGGGTCGCCCGCTGCCGAACACGGGCGGCCAGGTGCGGGTGGACTGGGTGACGCGCCACCACGAGTACGAGGCGTTCATCACCACGCGATCGTGCAGGCGCCGGCCGATTGACGTGTCGATACCCCGCGCGTGCAGCGTCCCATCCGCCTGCAGCCGCCCGACGAACGGCGATTCGAAATCCGCGGCCGCGTCCACCAGCACGTGCCACCACTCCAGCGGATCGACCACGTAGCCGCTGTACCTCTTGTCGAAGCCCTCGACGATCAGTTCCCCGAGCCCGGGCAGGCGCGTCGACACGCCGGCCAGCACCTGGACCGACCGGACGGGATCGAGAGACGCGTTGCGCACGTCGGACCCAATCCAGATGTACGGGATGTCCTGCCGATAGACGCCCGCCGCGCCGGTGATTCGCACGCGCTCGCTGGCGCGAAACGCCACGTTCACCCTCGGGCTCGCGTAGAGCCGGTCGGTGGTGCCCTTGCGATCGATGCGGATGCCGGGCGTCAGCTGCAGCCGGGCGAAGGTCGGCAGGCGAAGTTCCGCGTAGCCGGCGAGATCCGTGAACGCGTACGGGAAATGCGCGTTCACCGGCTCGCGGACCAGGTTGTACTCGGTCACGAACGACTTCGCGGCCAGGTCGAATCGCAGGTGCGCCTGCTTCATGGCGAGGCCAACCATGGCCCGGCCATCGCCGCCGACGCGCCGCGACAGCTCGCCCCGGGCGCGCAGCTCGACTTCCTTCGATCGATCGGTGCCCTGATCGACACTTTTGCCGTGCATCACGCCATCGATGGACGCACGCGTGTAGCTGACGTACAGATCGGAGACGGTCGCCGGACTCCACTGACTGTGGAGACTGACGCCGACGAGCGCCGACGCCTGGTTGTCCTCGAGGCTGTCGGTCGGCTTGTTCGGGTTCACGACTACGTCGTCGACGGCCCCCAGGGCGAGCAGCTCGATGCGATGGACCGGCGAGAGCGCGTACTCGACGCGTCCGATGACATCGGAGTAGTGCGGGATGGCCGTGTCGCCGCCGCGCACCAGCACCAGGTCGAGGAAACTGCGACGCGCCGAGGCCAGCCAGGAGCCGCGTTGACCGTTCAACGGTCCCTCCGCCTGGCCCATGGCGCCGCCGACGCTGGCGCCCACCTGCCCGCGCAGGCGGTCCTTCGCGCCGCCCTTCAGCGTGAGGTCGAGCACCGAGGAGGCGCGCTCGCCGAACTCGACCGGGAAGCCGCCCGCGCGCAGCACCGCGCGATCGATCAGCCAGGGCGCGATGAACGAGAAGCCGCCGCCCGAGCCGCCCTGCGCGCCGAAGTGACTGGGATTCGGGATGTCGAAGCCGTCCACCCGCGTGGCATTTTCGATGGCGCCGCCGCCGCGCACCAGCATGTCGTTGCGGTCGTCCTGCGACGCGGCGACGCCCGGCCGCATCTGGAACGCTCTCATCACGTCTTCCAGCGCGCCCGGTGCCACGACGACCGCTCGTCCCGCCACCGTGGTCATGGTGGAACCCGCGGCCGGTTCGTCTGGAACGATCGCCTCCGCGCGCGCCTGCACTTCGGCGGTCATTCTCAGCGGATAGCTGACCAGGAGCGCCGGCGGATCGGCGTCCCCGGTGACGACCACGTCGCCCGGATACTCGAACGGCTGGAATCCATCGAGCTCGATGACGAGCCGATAACGCCCGGCGGGCACAGCCAGGAGCCGGAACCGGCCATCTGCACCCGACAGGGTCTCCCGCCGCACGGGCAGCCCCGCATCCGGTTGCGCAGGCCGCACGTCGGCCGACCGCGCGAGAAGGCGCACGTGCACGCCGCCGATGGTGGCCCTTGCCTCCGTGTCGACAACGGTTCCCGCGACGGCGCGACCGCCGGGAGCCGGCGCCTGGGAGAAGACCGCGCCCGCGGGCGCCACGAGGAGAACGAGCGCGAAGCCGATGGTCTCGCGCAGACCCATATGGACGAGCTCTGGCGGGGGCAGGTTTGGGACGTATTGTACGGTGGACGGGGGGAAGTGGCGAGTAGTGGGTAGTGGGTGGTGGGTGGTGGGTAGTGGGTGGTGGGTAGTGGGTAGGCGATTTCCTTCTACTGTCGACTCGCTGCTGAGTACGACTCGGCGGGTTCGGCTGCGGCCGGCAGCTCTTCCTGGCGCGGCTTGAACGAGAAGAATCCACCGACGTACTCCGAGACCAGGCGCGGGAAGCTCTTGTCGAGCATCGAGCGGATCGACACGTAGCACTGGTCGCACGTGTTGTGCGCGCTGAACTCGTCGATCATCCGCTGCTGCTCGCCCAGGCGGAAACGCTCGAACTGCATCGAGCAGGGCTGCATCACGCCGTCGGCGGTGACGACGAGCCACCGGAGGCCGGCCTTGCAGCCCGGCGTGCCCTTGCTCTCGAAGTAGCGCTCGGTCGCATCGAGCGTCGCCGGGGTGGAGATGATCCAGGGCTGCGGCATGCGACGCTTCAGGCGTTCCATCTCGCTGCGCAGCACCCCGAGTTGCTCGGGCGTGTTGAGGAAGTAATCCTGGCAGCCGGTCCGGCGCGGCGAGTAGGCGCTGTAATTGATGTTGACGCCCCACTGGCGCGCACGGTCGGCCACGGCATTGATCTCACCGACGTTGTCGGCCGTGATGCACGTGTTGAGCACGATGTCGTCGTGACCGAGCACCGCCAGCCTCGGCACGAGGCGGCTGAGGTGCCCGTAGAGGCCCGGATGGCGCCGGAAGTCGTCGTGCCGTTCGTCGGGAAAATCGAGGCTCACCGAGAACTGATCGATGCCCGCCTCGCGCAGCGCCAGGTACCGATCCTCGGTCATCAACGACCAGTTCGACACGAGAATCGTGTACGGCAGGCCGCTTGACTGGTTCTTGATGCTTCGGACGATGTCCACTACGTCGCGCCGCACGAGCGGTTCGCCGCCCGACACCTGCACGACGGCCGGCTTCAGCGCGTCCATGTAGCGGCGGTAGTCGGCCGGCTTCAGGTTCTGCGAGTTGTCCTTCGGTCCGCCGTGGTCGCAGTGCTTGCACCAGCACGTGCACGAGTTGGTGACTTCGAACGACACGACCAGCGGCCGCCGGCTGAACCAGTTGACGGTGCCGCGTCCGATAACGCGAAGCGACTCGCCGAGCGGAACCTTGTGCATGCGAAAGGACCTCGGACAACGGCACGGTGCGGGTAGGGGTGACGCGGGCCTCGCCCCGCACCAGAGGACAGCGCGAGAACGTAAAGTAGCAGAAGCGCCCGGCGGAGACAAGCGCGGAACCGGCGAAAACAGGCCGTTTTTCGCGCGTTTCGACGCGGTTTCGGGGGGTCCGGACCGTTCAACCCGGCGGCCGGCCAGTTGGCCCCCGGTTTCCGCCCGGTCGGTGGCGGGACAGGGTGATCAAAAAAAATCGGCAGGAAGCCGCCCTTCGCCCCCCGCCTTCCGCCTTCCGCCTTCCGCCTATTCGCGATAGTTCCCGAACTGCAGCGCCACCCCGAAGTCCTGTTCGCGCAGCGCGCGGATCACCTCCTGCAGCTCGTCCCTCGACGCCGAGGAGATGCGCACCTCGTCGCCCTGGATCGCCGCCTGGACCTTCTTCATCTTGTGGTCCTTGAGGAACTTCACGATCGCCCGCGAGGCCTCGGTGGGAATGCCGATCTGCAGCGTGATCTCCCGCCGCACGGTGTCGTTGGCGCCGTGCTGGATCTCGCCGGGCGTGAGGTTCTTCACCGGCACTTTCCGCTTCACGAGCCGCCCTTCCAGCAGCTCCCACAGCGATCGCATCTTGAACTCATCGTCGGCGACCAGGGTAAGCGTGGCCTCGGTGCGATTGAACTCGATCGCCGCTTTCGATCCCTTGAAGTCGTAGCGCTGGGCGACCTCCTTGCGCGCCTGGTTGACGGCGTTGTCCACTTCCTGCAGGTCGATTTTCGACGTGACGTCAAAAGATGGCATGGATGGATCCTACACGCCGGCAAGCCACGCTCAGTACACGAACGGGATCAGCTTGCGGACGCGCGTCTGATACTTAGAGTAGCCCGCGAACGTTTCTCGCAGCCACTGTTCTTCGCGGCGCGACTTGATATCCAAGAACACGAAGACGAGGACGGCGTACCCGATCGTCAGGGGGCCGCGGACCCAGATGGCCCAGCCAAACGCGATCAGGAACCCACCGCTGTACATCGGATGGCGCACCAGGTGGAACGGACCCGTCTCGACCAGCGTGGACGTCGCCGTCGGGTGAGGGAGCGGCGTGAGGTTCCTCCCCAGCCACAACCCGCCAGCCGTCATGAGAACCAGGCCGCTGGCGATCAGCGCAACACCGGCAATCGACGCCAGCCACGGATCCGGGAAGGACAACAGCACGCCGCCTGGCCAGGTGCGCGGTCCGAACAGAATCAGGACGATGAAAGCGACCTGGGCGACGACATACCATTCGCCGCGTGCGCCTTGCCACCATCGTGCGTCAGACATAGGCCGCCGCTCCCGGCACGGTCGACTCTGCTCGATCATCCCGCGCGCGCTCCGTCCGGCAATTCACGCTCGGGAATCGCCAGCGCCGGCAGAGGAGCAGGTGTGAAGGGATTCATGGCGCGTCACTTCTTCGCGATGGGTTCGACCCGCCAGTCGGAGCACTCGCCACCGGAGCGCCTGCAGACCTGGAAACGCGCCGAAGCGCCATCGGCTGAGAGCGACAGGTCGGTGACCACGCGAGAGGGAGGGTACCCGTCCTGGTCGGCCAGCCAGCGATCGAGCCGCAGTCGACCGGTCGCGGCGTCGACGACCAGCAACCGCGCATCCTGCACGAGGAAGGCGACGGTCCTGCTGTCGGCGGACCAGGCGACGACGTTGCACCAGTCCTGGTCCCCGGAGAGCTTGCGCGCCCACAGGTTCTTCCCTGCGGCGGTCTCGAGATGAAGGCTCTGCTCTGGCGGATCGATGCTCGGGTGGTTCCTCACGAGCGCGACGAACTTTCCGTCCGGCGACCGGGACGACAGCTGGATCCGGGGGAGGCCGCACTCGGCAGCGGAGCATCCCGCCATGACGGCGAGCACCGACAGGGCAGCGGCCAGCGATGGAAGCCTCGGGAGCACCATGACCTTCCTATGGCGCCGCGCGGAACGTGCACAGGGTATCACCCCTGCACGCCGCGCTCGCGGCACAGTCCCGCTAACGCAAGTCGATCGACACGGGCCGCCAGGTCTTCTCGTCGTTCACCAGGCCGTGCGCCTGGCTGACGATTTCCAGCCGGTAGGGCGTGACGCGGACGAGCGCGTAGTCGTCGCCGCGGTTCTTGTCCTTGTACATCCCCGCCCAGGCCTCGTTCCAGTGCTTCGCCTTCTCCGAAGCGTCGGTCACCACGTCGGCCTTCGCGAGCAGCGTCACGTAACTCATGCGGGTGGTGTCGAAATAGAGGAGCGTCACGCGCGGGTTCTTCCTGATCTGCCCCACCTTGCGCGTGACCAGGTTCGTGCCGATCCAGACGGTCATGTCGTCCTGCGGCGCAAACGCATCCATGATCCTTGCCTGCGGCTGGCCGTCCTCGTCGATCGTGACGAGGGTGCAGAAGCGCGCCTTCTCGATGATGTCCCTGGCCGCGGCGATCACCTTCGCCTTGTCGGCGGCCGGCGGCGCCTGCTGCGCGTGCAGGGTGACCAACAGGCCAAGGGCGGCCAGACACGCCGCGACAACTTGACGTCTCATTCAGACCTCTCCTGGCAGTGAAGCTCGCACGGCACAAGCTCGCCGTGCGGACGTGGCTTTCGGAAGGCGCGTAACGTTCGGCTTCACCCGCGGCGCTTCACGATCGCACCGAGCGCCGTCGGGTGCAAGCCGTGGTTGGACGGCGCGGAATGACCCCTTCGTCCCCATCGTTCTCTGAACGCGAGGATCGACCTTTCTCAGAACGACAGAACCATCGCCATGCCCAGGCCCCGCGAGAGCAAGGGTACTGCCCGGATCGTCACAGTTCCTCGCGATGACGCATCAAACCGGATGTGTGGCTTTGAGTGTGCGCGATCGATCGCCCAGCCAGCCAGTGCGCCGAGCCCGGTGTAGATGCCGCCGATCGCAAGATAGGTGGGCCCCCACTCATCGATTTCGTTGTAGTCGACGGCAGCGGCGTGGACGAACATCGCGAGCGAAACACCCCCGCCAATGCCTGCGCCGATGAGCGCGCCGTTCCGTGAAGAGTCGCGAGGCCGCTCAAGCGACTGAATCGCGCTGAGCGGGATCTTCAGATCCAGGGGACGTCGCTGTTCCGGGGGAGCCTGCTGGGTCTCGGCTTGGAGGTCGAGGTCGGTGTCCCCGAACCGCCGCAACCGCCCCCTGACCGAGTCTCCCGTCGTCTGGACGACTGAGATGAAATCGCCGGGGCTCAACTCTCGACGTAGCGCGTCCAGCGTGGCTACCCGCACTTCGCGATCCGCGCGACTTGTCGTCTGTGACTGACCCGCCAGCGCCGTTGCCGGAGCGACGAAGAAGCAAGCGAGCACACCAACGACCAGAGTCTTCATCTTCCACCTTCCTTTCCGCATCCACGATCGAATGCGAAAAAGGGATGGCTTCAGGCTCACTGCTTCCGGGCCCCGGATTTCGCCCGTCCAACCTGGTAGTCGGTTGTCCCCACGCGCTCGGGCGCCAGTCAAATACGTGCAGGTGACCACGGACGTGGGGGTGGGAAAGGCGACGGCAAACCACGCGTTGACGGAATGATAGCACCGGATTCCGCAGGCGGGTGCTCTGGATACCTGCAAGGTTTGCGGGTAACCAAGAAGCCTTTGTCGAGACCTGCGGGGTGGTTGGCTGCAACCCCTTGCAGGTGTCCGCGGGCCACGGCGGGATTCACCCGCGCCCGGAAGTCGCTGAACAATCCACAGTTGTCGTGGGAAGCAACACGCGACGCGGGCACGGTTGCCTGCGGGGGTCGCGCAGGTAACCAGGCCGAAGAGGCCGCCGCCTAAAGACGATCCGCCGGGCTCTTCACCCCCGGCCCGCCGCGCTTGATCACGCGGAGGTAGGTCATCGTCGTGCTCACGTCCCGGTGGCCGAGCAGTTCCTGCACCGTGCGGATATCATGCCCGCCTTCGAAACGATGGCCGGACGTCGTGGCGAACAGCACCGGCCGACGGTTGTGACGGATGCCGGCTAAGAGAAGTCGTGCGATTCGACGTCGATGCGCGCGCCGGGCAGCGGCTCGAAGCGCTCGGCGCGAACCGAGGTGATGCCGTCCTGATTCTGCAGCCGGCCTTCGACCAGCAGGAAGCGCTCCTCGATGACCGTGAGCCGCTCGCGGGCGAACAGATCGGGCCGGACGATGATGTTGGCGATGCCGGTCTCGTCTTCGAGCGTGAGAAAGACGAAGCCTTTCGCGGTGCCGGGGCGCTGGCGCGTGATGACGGCGCCGGCCACGCGCACGCGGCGCCCGTCGCGCTCGCGCGGCAGATCGATCGCCCGCAGCACGCCGCGCAGCGCCATCTCGCGGCGGCGCATCGCCATCGGGTGCGGGCCGATCGTGAGGCTCGTGCCGGAATAATCGGCGGCGATGCGCTCGACGGGCGTCATGGGGGGCAAGGGACAAGTCGCATCGTCCGGAGTCCGGTGTCCGGTGTCCGAAGTCCCGGCAAGGCCGAAGCCTTGCCCTACCGCCCTACCCGCCCCACCCGCCCCACCTGCCCCATCCTCGAATAGTTCGCCTGCGGGGCGGATGGCGCGCTCCACCTGCCACAGCGCTTCGCGGCGGTCGTAGCCGAACGAGTTGAGCGCGCCGATCTCGGCAAGCTTGGAGAGTTCCTCGCGGTTGATGCCGGTCGTCGCAATGAGATCGTCAACCGACGCGAACCGCCGGTTGCGGGCGCTTTCCTTCCAGTCGTGCGCGCAGTTGTTGCAGAAGAACGTCGTGACCGGGCCGTCCACAGACGATTCGACGAGCGAGCGATCGTCGCAGCCGCACTTCGGACACCGGTGCGCCCAGACTGAAGACCCGGGGCGCACCACTGTCCGTCCGGAGTTCGAAGTCCGAAGTCCGGAGTCGCCCGAAAAGCCAGATGCGAGATGTCCGACGCCGGACACCGGACGCCGGACACCGGACGCGGACGCGATCGCGCGGCCGACTTCCGCCCGGAGGCCGTTCACGTAGCACAGTCCCAGGCGCACCGAGCCGTCCGGCTCGATCACGCACAGCCAGTCGGAGCGTTGCGCGTCGATCGGCGCGAACCGGACGCCGCGGCGCTGCGCGTCCTTCACCAGCGTGGCCGGGTGATAGAACCCCATCGGCTGGTTGTTCAGCAGGCCGGCATAGAAGGCCGCGGGGAAATGCGCCTTCAGGTACGCGCTCGCGTAGACGAGCAGCGCGAAGCTCGCCGCGTGTGATTCGGGAAAGCCGTAGAGCGCGAACGACGTGATCGAGCGGATGATGTCCTCGCACGCCTGCCCGGTGATTCCCTTGCGCGCCATGCCCTCGCGCAGCTGCACCTCGATCTGCTGCATGCGCCGCTCGGACCGCTTGAAGCCGAACGCGCGGCGCAGCTCCTCGGCCTGGCCGCCGGTGAAGCCCGCCGCCACCATCGCCAGCCGCAGCAGCTGCTCCTGGAACAGCGGCACGCCGAGCGTCCGCCGGAGGATCGGTTCGAGCGACGCGTGCGGATAGACGACCGGTTCGCGGCCGGCGCGGCGATTGAGATACGGGTGCACCATCTGGCCGACAATCGGGCCGGGCCGGATGATGGCCACCTCCACGACGATGTCGTAGAAGCGCGCGGGCTTGAGCCGGGGCAGCGTGGCCATCTGCGCGCGCGATTCCACCTGGAAGACGCCCATCGTGTCGGCCTGCTGCAACATGCGGTAGACATCCGAGTCGTCTGCCGGCATGTTCCACAATTCAAGCCGACGGTTCGTCCCGGCCTGAAGGCCGGAACCTACCGGATGATCGGAAGTGGCCACGCGGGCCCCGAGCTGAAGCTCGGGGCCTACGAGTACATCGGGGCCTACAGGTACATCGGGGCCTACAGGTGCATTTCTCTGATTGATCATCTCCAGCGAGTCCTGCAGCACCGCCATCATGCCCAGGCCGAGCAGGTCGATCTTCACGATCCCCATGTCGGCGCAGTCGTCCTTGTCCCACTGCACGACGACGCGCCCGGGCATGCTGGCGTTCTCGAGCGGCACGACCGCGTCGAGCTGCCCCTGGCAGATGACCATGCCGCCCGAGTGCTGACCGAGATGGCGCGGCAGATCCTGAATCCGCTGCCATAGCTCGCCGAACAGGCGGATGCGCGGGTGCCGGCGATCGAGACCGACCGCCTCGAGGTGCTGCGCGATGTTCTCGTCGGGATCGCGGAACTCGAAGTGGTTGATCACCTTCGCGAGCCGATCGATCTGGTCCGGCTCGAGGCCGAGCGCCTTCCCCACCTCGCGCGCCGCGCTGCGCCCGCGATAGGTGATGACGTTGGCCGTCATCGCCGCGCCGTGCCGGCCGTACTTCTCGTAGACGTGCCGGATCACGCGCTCGCGGCGGTCGCCGCTCGGCAGATCGAGATCGATGTCCGGCCACTCGCCGCGCTCCTCCGACAGGAAGCGCTCGAACAGCAGGTCCATGCCGACCGGGTCGACCGCGGTGATGCCGAGGCTGTAACAGACGGCGCTGTTGGCCGCCGATCCCCGCCCCTGCGCGAGAATCGACTGCTGGCGGCAGAAATTCACGATGTCCCAGACGATCAGGAAGTAGCCGGCGAGGCCGAGCTTCTCGATCAGGTCGAGCTCGCGCACCACCTGCGCCCGCGCGCGCTCGTGATACGGCCGGTACCGCTCGCGCGCGCCGACGTCCGCGATCTTCCGCAGGAACGAGTTCATCGTCTCGCCCGGCGGCACGGGGTACTCGGGAAACCGGTAGCCGAGATCCGCCATCGTGTAGCGGAGGCGATCGGCGAGGGCCGCGGTCGCGGCGATCGCGTCCGGACAATCGCGAAACAACCCGGCCATCGCGGCCGGCGGCTTGAGGTAGCGCTCGGCGTTGACGGCCAGGCGCCGGCCCGCATGCTCGAGATCCGTCTTGTGGCGCACGCAGGTGAGCACGTCGAACAGCGGCCGGTCGCCCGGCAAGGCGAACCGCACGCCGTTGGTGGCCACGACGGGAACGTGGAACGCGGAGGCGAGCGAGGCGAGCGCCTGGTTGTCGGCTTCCTCGTCGCGCTGCAGGTGGCGCTGCAGCTCGACGTACACGTTCTCGCGACCGAACACGTCGATGAGACGCTGGACGAGCCCGCCCACGCCGTGACGCGACGCCACCAGCGCTTCGCGGCCGGCGAGCGCGACCAGCCCGCCGGTGCATCCCTCGAACTCGTCCAGGGCGAGCGCGCCCTCGCCTTTCGGCGATCGCAGCTTCATCTGCGTGACCAGGCGGCAGAGATTCTGGTAGCCCTGCTGCGATTCGACGAGGACGGGAAGGCGCCAGGTACCGGGTGCGCGGGCCCCGGGCTGAAGCCCGGTGCCTACGGGCCCACCCGCCCCGGCGATCGTCAGTTCCGCGCCGACGATCGGCCTGATGCCCGCGGCGAGCGCCGCCTTGTGGAAGCGCGGGATGCCGTAGACGCCGTCGCGATCGACCAGGGCGATCGCCCGATAACCCAGCTCCGCCGCGCGGTCCACGAGCACTTCGGGCAACGAGGCGCCCTCGAGGAAACTGAAGGCCGAGGCGGCGTGGAGTTCGATGTACATAGGACTGGTGGGGCTGGTGGGGCGGGTAGGGCTGGTGGGGGTCGGGCCGCCCTAGCTCCCATACCCGCCTTACCTGCCATACCCGCCCTACTGCCCTAGTCGATCACTCCATCCACGAACCACCGATCCCGTTCGCGGTCGCGATAGATGCGGTACACGCCGCCGTCAGAAAGGTTCACGTCCCATTCGTCGCGGTTCCAGGCCACCTCCGGGGGCCGGGGGCTGGGGGCCGGGGGCTGGGGGCTCGAGGCTGGGCGCTCGATCTGCACGCGTGCGTCGGCCACGCGCCACCACTCGCCCGAGGTCCGCCACGGCCCCACGCACCCTTCCACGCAACCGCCGCGCAGGCCCTGGCGGTCGGTGATGACGCGCGCCGGCCGGCCATCCTTCACGGCCACTGACGCGGGAACCGGGATGCGAAAGCGGCGGATGACGAGGCTGGGCTGATCCTGCTGCCACCGGCCTGAAGGCCGGCGGTCCCACATGGGATTGATGGCAATGGCTCCCTTGTGCCAATCGGCCGAAAACGGTTGCATCGCGAACGCGCCGGGGCGGTGCGAGTCGACGAGCGCGGCCATACCGCAGCGGCCGTCCCCCATGACCGCGCCGAGGCGCGCGAGCAGCGTGCACAGCTGCTCGGGCAAGGGCAGCGCGCGCGTGAGCAGCGAGTGCTGGATGACGCGGCCGGGAACCGGATCGGCCGCGACCGTGACGCGATCGATGCCGGCGGTGACGGGATGCGCTTCGAGATGGAGCAGGGCGAGCGTCCGCAGCGCACGCGCGTCGCGCATCGGGGCGGGCAGCTGCAGGCTGCGGCGGTCGACCTCGCGCGTCACCAGCTGCAGCTGGATGTGCAGCACCGCCGCGGCGCGATCGCGGTCGATCAGGCGCGCCGACAGCGCGTCGAACAACCGGCCGAAGGCGAACGACAGCGGCTGCAGCCCTTCGATCGGCCACTCGAGATCGAGCGTTTCCTCGAAGCGCTCCTCGGGCGCGTCGGGCACGAGCGGCGCCCGCTCTTCGCCGCGCGCCACGGCCTGCCACGCGAGCCCCTGCTGGCCGAGCCGCTCGGACAGGTCGAGCGGCGGCAGCCGGGTGAACTCACCGAGCGTCGCCAATCCCCATCGCTTCAACAGGGCGACGAGCGCGGACGCAGGCCCGGCAGGATCCTGTCCGATGTCGACTTCGGACGGCCGCCCGCCAGCCCCGGGCCCCAGGCCGTGGGCGGCCAGCTGCTCGAGCACGTGAAGCGGAAGCGGCGACAGCCATCGCTGTTGCTCGCCCGCAGGGACGATGGTGAGCCCGGCGCGCGCGTGAGCCAGCAGCCAGGCGGCCGGGCGCGTCGCGGCGATCACGATACGCGCCGGCAGCCCGCGATCCGCGGCCGCACGGCGCAGCTCGTCGCCCAGCCTGTTCGCATCGCCGAACAGGCGCTCCAGCCCCCGCGCGTCGATCGTGACGAGGCCGGGACCGTGGACTTCGACGCGCGGCGAGAACTCGCGCGCCAGAGCGGCGAGACTGCTCCGCGCACTACACCTGACGTCGTCGTCCGAAGTCCGAAGTCCGAGGTCCGAGGTCGACGGCCGGAGTCCGGCGATCAAATCCGGCTGAAGCCGGATCCCACGCGACCCGGCGAGCGGCGGAATGTAGAGACAGGCGAACATAAACGAATCTCGTCGTCCGATGTCCGATGTCCGATGTCCGGTGTCCGGTGTCCGGTGTCCAGCCTTCGCTCGCCTTCGGCGAGCTATGGCTAGGCAAGCCGCTATGCGAAGGCTGCCTCGCCGTAGCTGGCTCATTATTGATAGCCAGCGAAGGCGGGCGTCGGCCCGTCGCCGGGCGAAGCAAGCTTCGCCCCTACGGTTTCGCCCTGCATTCGAACGTGCACGCTTCGGCCACGCCGCGCGCGCGGCCGAGGCGCGCCTCCACCTCGAAGCCGGTAAACAACGACCCCCCTGACCGCGTCGCAGGTGGAGCGTGTGACACACGTTGCAGCGCCACGGTCACGCCCCCTGCGCTGCGCGCGACGGGCTCGCTCGCCAGGATCACGCACGCGGTCGAACTGCCTTCGATCGGACGCTGCAGGCGGAACCACGTGGTGAACGGCAGGCGCCGGATCGCCAACGGCGGCGCATCGGCGAGATCGAGGACGACCAGATCGAAGCCGCCAGCCTGCAGGATCAGGTTGCAGGCCTTGAGCGCGCGGTCAATGCTTTGCGCACAGACGTCGTCCGATGTCCGGTGTCCGATGTCCGATGTCAACCTCGGACTTCGGACCTCGGACTTCGGACTTCGGACTTCGGACCTCGGACGATCCCGATCGACGGACCGCCCCCGCACCCAGAGCAGGCGGGTCAGGTCCACGCCGCACGCGCGGGCCGAGGGCGGATCCAACGTGTCGAAGGTGTCGATGAAGGCGACCAGCTCGCCGCGCGACGCGGTACCAGCCAGCGTAGACAGGACCACCGCGGTTCGCCCGGACGATCGCGGGCCGACCACCTCCGACAGCTGGCCGCGCGCGAAGCCTCCACCCAGCCGCGCATCGAGAGCGGCAATGCCGGTCGTGACGACGTATTGCTGGTCGGCCGGATCCCCCGCGGCGGCTCCGGATGTCTCGAACGGGTGCGTGGAGGTGAGCGTCGTATCCAGCTTGCGTGCCCGAAGAAGGGCTTCGATTTCCGCGCGCGCCGCCATTGCCATTGGGGTGCTCCAACCAGGAGTCGATGGCCGATGGTCGATAGTTCATCGTTGACCGTGCCGACCAAGCGCAACGATTGACTATCAACTATCGACTATCAACTGTTCTGTTTCGCCTTTTCTTCGCCTACGACTATAGCGCAAGGCCATCAGGCGATCAAGAGGCGAAACAAGGCCTGAACGCACGAAAATATGCTCGTGAAGGCGGCCGCGATGGGCATCGTCACGCCGGTTCGAGACCCGGTGTGCGGGATGGAGATCGACCAGGGCAAGGCGTCGGCCGCGGGCAGGACCGCGATCTACTGCGGCGAAGAAATGACCGCTACTTCCGTTCGGCGCGCAGCGTTTCGCCGCCCTCGGCGGAAAGCACCAAGGTCAGCGGCACGCCAGTGGGAGCGACCTCGAAGCGAGCGCGGACGATCCGGCCCGGCAGTCGAAAGCGCGCAAACTCGACAGGCTGCGCCCGGGAAGCCCCGGACGAGAGGGTCGAGGTGGGCAGCAACCGCGCCGCGGGCAGCGCCTCGAGCGGACGCATCATCATCATCTCGCCGCCCTCCCAGCCGAACTGCACGAACTCGCTGCCCCGCTCCCCGGTAATCCGCACGTACACCACGCGGCCCTCGGGGCCACGCCCGCCGCCCATGACCTCCACGCTGCGGAACTCGCCGATCCGTTGGCGGCGGTCCGTCCACATGGCTCCCTGGTTCTGCCTGATGCGCTCGATCGGCCGGTCGGTCCCCATTGCCTCGCGGACCGCGCCGAAGTCGCCGCGCGCTCCTGCTTCGACGATCGTGCGCGACCGGCGCTCGATGTCCGAGAACCGCGCATCACCGGGCGGGTCGAGGAAATTGAGCAGGGCGAACGCGCGGGGATCGGCACTGGTGACCAGCAGGCCGTCGCGATCGACAGAAACAGTGATGCTCCCGGGCTGAAGCCCGGAAGTCCCACCGGTGACGGCTGTGGTTCCACCGGTGACGGTTCCACCGGCTGCCGTTGTGGGACCGCCGGTCTTTAGACCGCCTGCTGTGGGACCGCCGGTCTTTAGACCGGTGGCACCCATCAGCTGGTACTCACCGGCCAGCCGTGTGAGGGCCTCGGGGGAAAGCGTCGTCACTTCTGGCGGCATGACGAACGGCTGATCGAAGCAGATCGCGTCGAGCACGGGGGTGAGGTCGATGGCCGGCACCTCACCGTTCGACATCGCGATGACGACGGTCTTCTCGTCGATGTAGCGCCGGAAGTCGGCCGCGAACACGCCGTTGCCGCCGTTGTGCGCGACGAGCGTCGTCTTCCGGGGCGTGGTGAAGACGGCCCACCCGTACGCGTAGAACGACCGCGCCTGCGGCCCTTCGGCCACGTACGGTTTCGTGTATTTCTCGCGCGCGGCCGCCGACAGGACCGTATCGCCCTGAAGCGCCAGGTGCCACTTGTACAAATCGCCAACCGTGGAGTGCAGCCCGCCATTCGCCTTCAGGTACCATCCCGGGCCGTCCTCGCGCCAGCCCTTCTCTCTCATCGTGCCCCAGTCGTCGGCTTCGGTGTAGCCGTGCGCGACTTGCTCCGGGCTCCAGCGGGGAAGGACGTACCCGGTGTCGTTCATGCCCGCGGGTTTCAGGATGTTCTCGCGCAGGTATTGCTCGTAGGACTGCCGCGACACGCGTTCGACGATGGCGCCAAGCAGGCTGTAGCCCTCGTTCGAGTACTCGTGGCGGGCGCCGGGCGCGGATGCGAGCGGCGTCGTCAACACGAGCTTCACGAGATCATCGCGAGACACCGGGTCCGAATCACGTCCGCCATAGTCGGCGCGCAGGCCGGCGGTGTGTGTCAGCAGCTGATGGATCGTGATGGCACTCTTGTCAGACGGGACATCGGGCAGGTACTTCGCGATCGGGTCTTCGACGTGCAGTTGCCCCTGCATCTCGAGCTTCAGGATCGCGGCCGCCGTGAACATCTTCGTGATCGAGCCAATCGTCGAGATGGTGTCGGCGGTGTAGGGTGTGCGGCTTTCGCGGTTGGCCAGGCCGTAACCTTTCTGGAGCACCACCCGGCCGTCCTGCGCAACGAGCACCGCGCCCGAGAAGCCGAACGGGGCCAGGCGCGAGAGGTACTGGGCGGCGCGCGCACCGAGCGCGCTGTTTGCCGGGCCGGAAGAAAGCGGTCTCTGGACCAATCCGAGACCGGCGGCAAGGGCGGCGATCACGATGCCGGTGCGATGAGCGCTCATGTGTGGCGCTTCCCGCCTACCGCCTACCGCCTTCCGCCTTGAGCGTCACCTCCATCAGCGAGATGCTCATCGCCGGCACGACCCACGCCTTCGAGAGCGGCGCGGCCGCCGTCTCCTGGACCGTGACGGCCGGCGGCTTGCCGGGTTCGTTGAAGGCCTTCGGGTCCGTGCCCGCGATGCGCCACAGGTGACCGGTGGCCGGCACGCGCGGCCCCGCGAAGTCCAGCGCCAGCGTCTGCGCGTCGGAGGTCGGGTTCACGATCGACAGGACGAGCGCCGTGCCGTCCTCCTTCCACGCGGCCGCCACATCCAGCGGCTCGGGCGCGCCGCGCACCTCCACGGGGATCGCCCCGAAGTGCTCGCGATACAACTTCAGGACAACGCCCGTCGCATCGAGCGCCGCGGCTGTCTTCGTCGTCTTGATCGCGCCGATGACGTTCACCGTCTGCGCGTAGTTGGCCATGAAGATGATGTCGCTCTGCCGCGCGTACTCGTTGAAGCCGGCCGCGATGCCGAGCGCATCCTTCAGGAAGTAGCGCGTGCCCAGTTCGCCGTACAGGTGCGGTCCGTACCAGTAGTTCCACTCGTCCATCGCGATCCGCAGGTCCTGGCCGGCGAGCGCCGGGATCGTCTGCCGGTACTTGCGGACCGCGTCGGCGATGCGGCGGATCTGGCCCGGGATTTGGGCGACGTGGCCCATCAGGCCGGGCGATTCACCGCAGTAGAAGTGCTCGCTCACCAGGTCCATCTGCGCGGCGGCGCCCGCCAGCATCGTCTCGTCCCACTTCCCCACTTCGCCCACGCCGATCAGTCGGATGCCGGCGTCTCTGGCCTTCATCGCCTTCGCCAGCTCGAGGTGCTTGCGGACGTAGTCGGCGGCCGGCATGTGACCGAGCTGCCAGTTGCCGTACATCTCGTTGCCGATCGACCACCACTTGCAGCCGAACGGCTGCTCGTGTTCGTTGGCCGCGCGCAGCCGGCCCATCGGCGTCGAGGCCGCGCCGTTCACGTACTCCACCTCGTCGGCCGCCATCGCGGCGTCGCCGAACCCGCTGTTCACCGCGATGTAGGGCTCGGCCCCGAGCAGCTCGCAGAGCGCCATGAACTCGTGGACGCCGACGTCGTTGTGCTCGACACCCTGCCACGCCGGGTTCTTGCGCGGCGGCCGTCGGTCGCGGTCGCCGATGCCGTCCGTCCACTTGTAGCCGCTGACGAAGTTCCCACCCGGCCAGCGATAGACCGGCGCGTTCAATTCGCGCAGCAGCTGAAGCGTGTCGGCACGGAAGCCTTGCACGTTGTCGCCGGGCATCAGCGAGACGGTGCCGACGCGAAACGCGCCGCGACCTGCGCTGACGATTTCCAACCGGCCGCGCTCGGTATCCGCCTTCGGGGTGAACGACAGCCCGTACGTGCGATAGCGGTGTTCGAGCGCGCTCACGGTCATCGTCTCCCGGTCGCCCGGACCATCGCCCCACGCGAGCGTGATGCGGATGGGCGCCGCGTCGGGACTTCCCGCGAGGACGATGCGGCCGGTGTAGGCCTTGCCCGAAACCAGGCCGAGACCGTCCTGCGCGATGCCGCCCACCGTGTCGCCGCGCAGCCGGATTTCAGGCGACTGCGTGCCGACGAACGCCTCGATCGGGTTCATCAGCACGGCCGCCGGATCGCCGGCCGCTCTCCACGGCGATTCCTTGGCGCCGACGGCGTAGTAGAACTTCCGGTCGTCGAGCATCTCGGCCCAGATGCCGCCGTAGATGCAGCGCCCCAGGTGCTCGATGAACTGCCCGTAGATGTACTTCGACAGCGGCGGCCGCCGCCGGGCCGCATCGACGGTTGCCTGCGGCTTCAGCTCGCGCGTCGACAACAGTTCCAGCTTCACGTCGTCGAACCACGCGGTCCCGGTCGACCTCCCCCATCCGCCCAGCAGGCAGTTCACCTGCACGGCGTCGTAGCCGTTGGTGTCGAAGGTGAGTTCAACCGGCGTCCAGTCGCTGGTGCCCGTTACAGCGTTGGTTTTCTGCGGTGGCTGCATGTTGTGGATGTTGAGCAGCGCACCGCTCCCGGTGCCCACCTGCACGTTCTCGGTCTTGATCCAGGCGCTCAGGCGGTACTTCGAATACGGCCTGACGGCGACCACCGTCGTCCAGGCAAAGTCCGCCGCTTCGCGCGCCGTGATGCGGGCGCTGTGTTGCCCGGTGTGCGCAACGCCGTCGATGGCGGCCTCGGCGGCCGGTCCCGAGAACCGCGCGGCCCTCCAGCCGGCCGGCGTGGTGCCGTCGACGGTTTCGAACGACGGGTTCTGAATCGGCGCGACGCCGAGAGGCGGAGATACGCGCTGCGCCGCGGGCTTCTGCGGGACGGCACGAAGACCGCCATCGGCGGACACGAGACCGAAAACGGTCCCGACGATGATGGCCAGTAACCAGGCGAACGGGCGTGTAGTTCTCATGTGCCCTCACAACGCGGGGTCAGGTCTTGCATCGCAGCATTTTGCACGTCTGACCCCACCTTCCGCCAGGTGGTGCCAGACGTGCAAAAAGTGGGCATGCAAGACCTGACCCCGCGATCACGTGTGCGGGCACACAGTAGCACGTTGTGGGGGCGCGCGGTGTCACAGACGAGCCGGCAGCCGGCGCGGCGCGTGCTAAGATGAAACGTCTTCTCCCTGTGAGACCGCCAACCCGGGCAGGTTGATCCCCTTGGCCGAACCGCTCAACACCACCGACGCCGACGTTTCGGCCATCGTTTTCCCGGTCTCGACCCTGCGACGCGTCGCGGCGGCCCTCGGGTACCGCGACTTCCGGGTGCTCTGGTTCGGCGCCTGCACCTCGAGCATCGGCACGTGGATGCAGGGCGTCGCGGAGAACTGGCTGGTCCTCAGCCTCACCGGCTCGGCGTTCTTCCTCGGCCTCGACGCGTTCCTTGCCCAGCTGCCGATCATGCTCTTCACGCTGATCGGCGGCGTGGTCGCCGATCGCCGGGATCGGCGGCACATGCTGCTCGGTTCCCAGTACATCCAGATGGCGACGGCGTTCACGCTGGCGGCGCTCGTCTACTTCAACATCGTCCACATCTGGCAGATCCTGGCGCTGTCGTTCATCACCGGCCTGGCGCAGGCCTTCGGGGGACCGGCCTACCAGTCGCTCATCCCGTCACTGGTGGACAAGAAGGACCTGCCGAACGCGATCGCGCTCAATTCGATCCAGTTCAACCTCGCCCGCGTCATCGGCCCGCTGCTCGCCGGCGTCGCGCTGGCGACGCTCGGCATGGTGTCGTGCTTCACGCTGAACGGCCTGTCGTTCCTCGCCGTCATCGTCGCGCTGCTCTCGCTGCGCATCCGGCACACGCCGGTCGTGACCACCGAGCGCGTGTTGACGCAGATGCGCGGCGGCCTCTCGTACGTCCGTCACCACCACGCGCTGTTCGCGCTCACGCTGCTCGCCTTCGCCACGACGTTCCTGGGAATGCCGCTGCTGACGCTGCTGCCCGTGTTCACGCAGAACGTGTTTCACCAGGGCGTCGGGGCGTACAGCCGCCTGATGGCGTTCTCGGGTGCGGGCGCCGTTGCGGGCGCGCTGGTGATCGCGTGGCTGGGACGCTTCAGGCAGATGGGCACGGCGGCGCTGTTCGTGCAGGGACTGTTCGGCCTGCTCATCATCGGGTTTGGCGTGTCGCGCTCGCTACCGCTGAGCGCCGCGATCCTCTTCGTCAGCGGCGCCGCCATGATGACGGCCTTCTCGACGATCACCTCGCTGGTGCAGCTCATCGCTCCCAACGAGATGCGCGGCCGCGTGATGAGCATCTTCATGGTCGCCTTCCGGGGAGGCATGCCGCTCGGAAGCCTGACCGCCGGCTACTTCGCCAACGTCTGGTCTGCTCCGACCACGCTCGTCGTCGACGGCGCGCTCCTCACGCTGGTGGCGGTGTATTTCCTGGCGAGGTACCGGGTGCTGGGAGAGGACTGGGGACTGGGGACGTAGGTTCTTAGGCCTTGGGCCTTGGGCCTTGGGCCTTGAGGGTGCCCTTCGTGCCGCCGTCCACGCGCGCCGTGTCGTTTTCATGATCGCGACATTCTCGGAGGACATGATGCAAACGCGTCGGCTCGGGCAGGTAACCGTCCTGCTGCTGCTCACGGTCCTGGCGCCTGCCACGGTCTTCGCGCAAGCGCCGTTCACCGTCGGCAAGGTCACCGCGCAGCCGGGGACGATGGCGTCGGGCGAGCTGATGGTTACCTATCGGGTCCCGGCCACGGGCGACAGTGCCACCTGCCCCATCCCCTTCACGATCGTCAACGGGGCGAAGCCCGGCCCGGTGCTCGCGCTGACCGCGGGCGTCCACGGCGCCGAGTACCCGCCGATTCTCGCGCTGCAGCGGCTGCGCAGCGCGATCGATCCGAAGGAGCTCGCCGGCACGCTGATCCTCGTGCACGTGGCCAACACTCCGTCGTATTTCAAGCGAACCGTCTACTATTCGCCGATCGACGGGCAGAACCTGAACCGCGTGTTCCCGGGCAAGCCGGACGGCACGCTCTCCGAGCGCATCGCGTACGCGCTGACCCGGGACGTGATCGAGCGCGCCGGCTACGTCGTCGATCTGCACGCGGGAGATGCGAACGAATCGCTGCGCCCCTACAGTTACTGGATGACCACCGGGACGCCCGCGGTCGCCGACGAGAGCCGCCAGCTGGCGCTCGCCTTCGGCCTCGATCACATCGTCATCGACCGCAGTCGCCCCACCGATCCGGCTGCGTCGGTCTACCTGGCGAACACCGCGATCACGCGCGGCAAGCCGGCCGTGACGATCGAATCGGGGGGCCTGGGCATGAGCGACGAGGAGTCGATCGCGCGCATCGAATGGGGCATCGCAGGCGTGATGCGCCACCTGAAGATGCAGGCGAACGGGCCGGAGCCGATCGCGCACCCGGTCTGGATCGGCAGGAGCCAGGTGCTGACGAGCCCCGCCACCGGCATCTTCTACCCGGCGGTCGAACGCGGACACACGGTGGCGGCCGGCACGCTCATCGGCCACATCACCGATTTCATCGGCAAGACGATCGCCGAGGTCCGCGCGCCGTTTGCCGGCGAAGTGCTCTACGTGATCGGCACGCCGGCCACGAGCCAGGGCGAACCGATCGCGTTCATCGGAGCGGTCGGTAGTCAGTAGTAGGACGTAGGGGCGGAGCTTGCTCCGCCCGATGACAGTCGCAGGGGCCGGGCCTGGCTCGGCCCGACTGCCGTTCGACGTGGTCTACCGATGTGGAGGCCGACATGCTCAGCCTGCGGGCGCATCCCGTTCTCGTGGCGCTGGTGCTCTCGGCGTGGCTGGCGCCGCGTGCCGCCCTGGCGCAGGCGCCGTTCAGCCTCGGCGGCGTGACGGCGCAGCCGGGCACGATCGCCTCCGGGGAGTTGACCGTCGCCGCGCTGGGCGGCGACCCCGGCACGACGATCCCCTTCACGATCGTCAACGGCGCCAGGCCCGGCCCGGTGCTCGTGCTCACGGCCGGCGTTCATGGCGCCGAGTATCCGCCGATCCTGGCGCTGCAGCGGCTGCGCCGGACGATCGACCCGACGGCGGTTTCGGGCACCGTGATCATGGTGCACGTCGCCAACATGCCGTCGTACCTGAAGCGCACGATCTACTATTCGCCCGTCGACGGCAAGAACCTCAATCGCGTGTTCCCGGGAAAGGCGGACGGCACGATCTCCGAGCGCATCGCGTACGTGCTGACGACGGAAGTGATCGCACGCGCCGACGCGCTCGTCGATCTGCACTGCGGCGACGCAAACGAGTCGCTGCGGCCGTACGTCTACTGGGAGACCGTCGGCGCGGCGCCGGACGTCGCCGAACGCGGCCGGCAGATGACGCTCGCCTTCGGCATCGACCACATCGTGATCGATCGCGACCGGCCCACGGATCCGAACGCCTGCCTCTACCTGTCGAATACCGCGATCACGCGCGGCAAGCCGGCGCTCTCGATCGAGTCGGGCGGCCTCGGGTCGACCGACGAGGAGTCGATCGCGCGCATCGAGCGCGGCGTGGCAGGCGTGATGCGCTACCTGAAGATGCGCGCGACCGGGCCCGACCCTGTCGCGCATCCGATCTGGATCGCCAGGGCGCAGGTGCTCAACAGCCCGGCCACCGGCATCTTCTACCCGGCGGTCGAGCGCGGGCACACGGTCGCCGAAGGAACCCTCGTCGGCCACATCACCGACCTGGTCGGCAGGACGATCGCCGAGGTCCGCGCGCCGTTTGCGGGCGAAGTGCTCTACGTGATTGGCACGCCGGCAACCAGCCTGGGCGAACCGATCGCGTTCATCGGGGCACGGGCGAAGGAGTGAGCTCCCGATCGGACGACGACCTGCGCGCGGCGGTCTGCGACGGAAACGTGATGACGCTCAACGGCACCGCCCGCGGCGTCTCGAGGGGCTGAGGCCCGGGCCACAGGAGGCGGCATGGTTTCTCGCGCGACGATTGACGATTTCCTGGCGCAGAAGACCCTTGCGCTCGCCGGCGTGTCGCGCAGCGGCAAGGGATTCGGCAACGCGGTACGCAAGGAGCTGACCGCCAACGGGTACACGGTGCTGCTCGTGCATCCCGAGGCGGACACGATCGACGGTCACGCCTGTGCGCGATCCCTGCGGGAGGTCGCATCGCGGGTGGGTGGCGTCGTCCTCGTAACGCCGCCCGAGGCCACCTCGAGGCTCGTGCGCGAGGCCGCGGCGGCGGGCATCCGCCGCGTCTGGATGCAGCAGGGAGCGGAATGCGCGGATGCCGTGCGGTTCTGCCAGGAGCACGCCGTCGCGGCCGTGCACCACCAGTGCATCCTGATGTTCAACGAGCCCGGGGCCTGGCCGCACCGGTTTCACCGCCGCCTGCGCGCGCTCTTCGGCAGGTTGCCAAAGTAGGCACCTTCACTTCACCAGCGGCGCGTTGTCGCGGCTTTGCCACAGGTACCACGAGGCGACCGAACGATAGGGCCGCCATTTCTCGCCGATCCGGCGGATCCGATCGGGGCCGGGGTCCTTTCGCAGCCGGTAGGCCGCGCGGATCGCCTTGACGATGCCCAGATCGTCCACCGGGAGCACGTCGGGCCGCTGCAGCTTGAACATGAGGACCATCTCCGCGGTCCATCGCCCGATGCCCTTCACGTGTGTCAGCGCCTCGATCACCTCGTCGTCGTTCATCTGGTCGAGCCGGTCGAACGGCAGCACGCCCGCCTTCAGCTTCGCGCACAGATCGCGCAGGTACCCGATCTTCTGGCGGCTGAACCCGATCGCGCGCAGCTCCGCGTCCGGGGTGGCCTCGACCTGCCCGGGCGTCGGGAACCGGTGATCCGGAAACAGGCCCAGGAACCGGCCGAAGATCGTCGCGGCCGCTTTTCCCGACAACTGCTGCCAGACGATCGCCTCGATGATGGCGCGGAACGGATCCTCGTGCTGGGCATCGGCCAGCCGGCACCGGCCGTGCTGCCTGATGAGCGCACCGAGCACGGGATCGCGGCGCGCGAGGAAGCGTTCGGCCCGCGCGTAGTCGACCTGTTCCATGGATCCCCTTTCGCGAAGGACGCGATTCCCATGATAATGCACGTTTCTGCACCCGCGGGAGCACCTGGCCCCGGAACACCGCGCGTGCATCGGAATGGAGTTCCATGCGCAACAGACCCATGCCTATTCGCACCCTGGTCGTGCTCGCGCTGCTCGGCTCGTGCGTGGCGTCACCGGCCGCCGCGCAGGAACTGAGCGAACAGCCCATTACCCGCTACGTGGTCGATGTCCGCGGCGCGCTGCCGAAGGTGCCCGGTGACAAGGACCTCGCCAAGCCCTACGGCCTGACGGGAACGGAGCTGCCCGGCTTCGGCCTCGGCGCGGATATCGGCGGGCACGTGTACCCGCTCCGGTGGAAATCGATCACCTTCGGGATCGGCATCAGCGCCGTCATCGGCCGCGCGCACGCGGGCGCCGTCAAGCAGAACGACGGCACGATGGTCGGCAAGGACGTCACCGCCCGCTTCACGGCCGTGTCACCGCAGATCTCGTTCAATTTCGGATCCGCGGCGGGCTGGAGCTATCTGAGCGGAGGCCTGGGGACGTCGCGGCTGGAGATCGTCACGCCCGACACGACCGGCACGGAGTACCCGAGGAGGAAGACCATCAACTACGGCGGCGGCGGCCGCTGGTTCGTGCGCGATCGCATGGCCGTCACCTTCGACATCCGCTTCTACGCGATGAATCCCATCGCCGCGACCGACACCGTCAAGCAGTCGCCGCGCCTGCGGATGCTGGTGATCTCGGTGGGGGTGTCGTTGAGGTGATGGTCGACAGTGGATAGTGGATAGTGGGTAGTGGGTGGTGGGTAGTGGGTGCAACTATCGAATTCCAACCACGCCGAGCAGATAGAACATCGCCGCGGCGAGGCCCGCGGCGGCGGGAATCGTCAGCACCCACGCCCACACGATCTGGCTGGCCACGCCCCACCGCACGGCTGACAGGCGCTTGGTCGACCCCACCCCGACAATCGCGCCGGTGATGGCGTGCGTCGTGCTGACCGGGATGCCGAAGAGCGTGGCGAGGCCCACCGCGGTCGCCGCCCCGGTCTCGGCCGCGAACCCGCTCACCGGCTGCAGCTTGGTGATCTTCGATCCCATCGTATGGATGATGCGCCACCCGCCGGCGAGCGTGCCGCACGCGATGGCGGCATGGGCCGCCAAGATCACCCACAGCGAGATGTAGAAGTGATCGATGTATTTCGCCGCGAGCAGCACGCCGGCGATGATCCCCATCGTCTTCTGCGCGTCGTTGCCGCCGTGGGTCAGGCTGAAGAAGGCCGCCGAGAGCAGCTGCAGCCGCCGGAACCACTGGTCCACGCGGCCGGGCGGCATCGATCGGAACAGCCAGTAGATGAGCACCATCAGCGACAGCCCGGCGCCCAGGCCGATCATCGGCGAGACGACGATGAAGATCAGGGTCTTGATCCAGCCGCTCGGGATGATCACGCTCAGGCCGGCCTTCGCGATGGCGGCGCCCCCGTAGCCGCCGATGAGCGCGTGCGAGGAACTGGTCGGCAGACCGAAGTACCACGTGATCAGATCCCACGCGATTGCGCCGAACAGCCCCGCGAAGATGACCGTGAAGGTGACCACCTTCACGTCCACCATGCCGGCGCCGATCGTCTTCGCCACGGCGACGCCGAAGACGAACGCCGCGATGAAGTTGAAGAAGGCCGCCCAGACGACCGCCTTGCCCGGCGACAGCACGCGCGTCGACACGACGGTGGCGATGGAGTTGGCGGCGTCGTGGAAACCGTTGATGAAGTCGAACGCAAGGGCGACGGCGACGAGGACGAAGACCACGAACAGCTCGGAGTGCATCGCGCGGATCACCCGTGCTTCAACACGACGCCCTCGAGCAGGTCCGCCACGTCTTCGCAGCGGTCGGTCGTGTCTTCAAGATAGTCCAGGATCTCCTTCCACTTGATGAGCGTGATCGGGTCCTTCTCGTCCTCGAACAGCTCCTTGATCGCCTCCTGGTGCACGCGGTCCGCCTCGTTCTCGAGGCGGTTCACCTCGACGAGGTGGCCGGCCATGTCCTTGCGCGACTCCAGGCGCTGCATCGCCAGGCACAGCGAGCCGGTCGCATCGCTGATGATGTGCGCCAGTTCGCGGACGCGGGGCCGCACTTTCTCGATGCGGTACGTCCGGATATAGGCCGCCGTCGCGTCGATGCTGTCCATCACGTCATCGAGCGACCGCGCCAGCGAATGGATGTCCTCCCGGTCGATCGGGGTGACGAACGTCCGGTGCAGCCGCTGATAGATCGCATGGGCCAGGAAGTCGCACTTGTGCTCGAGTTCCTTGATCTCCTCCGCCTTGTCCCAGATGGGCGGATCGGTGCTCAGCATCTCCTCGAGCATGCGGGCGCCCACCTTCAACTCGTCGGTAATGGCGATGAAATCCGCGTAGAACTTCTCTTCCCTCGGAATCAGACGAAACCGCGCCACGTCCCCCCCTTCCGCACCACAACGGCGCCGGGATCTTACCAGAATCTGCTGAGCTCTGCATGGAACCAGGAGTGTTGAGGCGGCTGGCGCGGCCGTCGGCGCCACGATGCTGTCACCGCTGCCCGACCGGCCGATACAGGTCGCGTTCCCCCCACGTGCCGAGCTTCTCCAGGCCAAGCGTTTCGACCGCGAACTCAATGAGCGGGCGGCTGGCGCGCGAGCGGTCCACCACGACGTAACCAAGCCGTGCGCCATGCACGAACGACGCCGCCACGCTCTTGAGCGCCTGCCGCCGCTCGTCGGAGATTTCCCGCCCCTCGCTGAGCTCGATGAGCGCGTTGAGGATCGGACGCCGCCGCACGGCGGCGACGCGGCGCGGCGAGACGCGCGAGAGGTAGCCGCCGACCAGGCGTTTGTGGTGGAACGTCTGGTAGAACTGCGTGGCGGCGGTGAAGTTGCCGACCGACGAGAGGCCGCTGCGGATCCCGAACGGCAGTTCCAGCACGCGAACCTCGCGCGGATCGGCCGCGATCTGCCGATAGAGACCGGGCACCTCCGCCGAGTAGAGCGTGCGCGGCGCGGGGAACAGTTCGAAGAGCAGGACCAGGGAGATGACCGTGAGGGCCCATCGCCGGCGCCCGGGAAACCGCTCGCCCAGCGCCTTGAGCGCCAGCGCGAAGAGCACCGCCACGGCCATCATGACGATCACGATGAAGCGCGCCGGCGCGCGGGCGCCGCCGATGATCGGCGCATACCGCAGAAGCGCCCATGGCGTCGGCACGTACGTGAACAGGCCCGCGAGCCTGAAGAACGGGCCGGCGGCCAGCGCAGCCGACACCAGCCCGAGCGCCAGGAAGTAGCGCGGCGGCCGGAATCCCGCCCAGCGAACCGCGACGACGACCAGCAGCAGCGCCACCAGCGAGATCGACGCCACGTTCCCGGCGTAGCCGCCCGGTTGCCCGGTGAGCCACGCCTCGCTGAACGCGCGGAACAGCGGATGATTGGGGTTCGGCAGCAGCAGCGCCAGCAGGTCGATGCCCGGCGTGCTGGTGCGCCAGAGCACGGGCGGCGATACGTAACGGCCGCTGGCCACCCGCGTGCCGAGCACGTAGAGCAACGGCGACAGCACGGCGGCGCAGCTCGCCAGTGCGTACGGCGCCAGCCCGACCAGCGGCCGCGCGCGCGGGAACTGGCGCAGGCTGAGGCGCGGCCGCAGCCAGCAGGCCAGCCTCACCAGCACGAGCACGGTCAGCGCCAGCACGGGCGTGTACAGGGTCCTGACATCCAGCGGGCGCCCGAAGACGCGCGTGCTCACGCCGCCGGTCACGGCGATCCACGCGATCAGCGCCAGCACGAGGCCGATGGCGGCGCTCAGCAGTCGCGCCGCTCGCGGCGGGTCCCCCTCGCGGCGCGCGAACCGCACGGTCGCGCAGCGCCAGGTCAGATGCCAGGCGCCGAGCATCAGGCAGTACACCCCGTAGTAGGGATCGCAGAGGGTCGCCCACGCGATGACGACGCCCGCGGCGATACCCGTCGTCCCGCGTGGTTGCCGATCGGCGCGGTGCAGGAGCCACACGAACACGACGATCGGCGCCGCCATCACCAGGCTGAAGTGCGCGGTGCTGCGGGCCACCAGGCACGGCGCGAACGCGAAGAGCACCCCTCCCAGCCACGCTTCCCACTTCCCCGCGCCCAGCTCGCGCGCGAGCAGGAACATCGCGTAGCCGTTGACGACGACCATCAGCAGGTACAGCAGGTTGAACGTGCCCACGGCGCCAAGGAGCGGCAGCAGCGGCACCGCGAGCAGGTCCGCGAACACCGTGTAGTTGTGCAGGCTCAGGTCGGCCTGGGAGTCGAGCGAGAAGATGGTCGAGGTGAAGAAGGGCAGGTGACCGTTCTCCACCAGCTCGTGCCGGAAGACCCAGAGATTCCACACGTAGACGCCGGTGTCTCCGCCCGTTCCCCCGAGCAGGTGCGTCCGGAGGTGAAGCGGCAGCGGCCACGAGAAGGCGGCCGCGAGCACGCCATAGCCGGCCACGGCCCGCACGTGGACGCAGTGAAACAGGCGTCGCATGGCAATTGGGCGGACGATAGCACAATTGCCGTGCTCGCGCACCGGGTGTCGGTGGGCATGTCTCTTTTCGGCTCATCCCGGCAGGCGCACGCGGCGGCCGAGCAGCAACCGCGCCCCGGCGTTGGCGACCAGCACGAAGGCGAGCAGGACGAGGCCGGCGGCCCACGCTTGCCGGTGCCATTCGTCGTAGGGCCCGGTCGCGTAGGTGAAGATCATCACCGGCAGCGACGCGGTCGGCTGGGCCACGCCCGGGCTCCAGAAGCGGTTGCCGAGCGCCGTGAAGAGTAGCGGCGCCGTCTCGCCCGCCACGCGCGCCAGGCCGAGCATCGCCGCCGTCAGGATGCCGCGCGATGCGGCCGGGACGACGACGCGCGCAATCGTGGTGACGCGGCTGGCGCCCAGCGCCAGCGACGCGTCGCGCAGCGAACCCGGCACGGCGCGCAGGAACTCCTCGGTGCTGCGCGTCATGATCGGGATCATCATCACGCCGAGCGCCAGGCCGCCCGCAAGCGCCGAGAAGTGCCCCATGCGCAGGACGACGAGCGTGTAGACGAAGATGCCGATCACGATCGACGGCACGCCGTTCAGCAGGTCGGCGGCGTACCGGACGGCGGACGCCATCGGCTTCGAGGCGAACTCCGACAGGTACAGCCCGGCGAGAAAACCCACCGGCAGGCCGGTGAGCGCCGCCAGCAGCAGCAGCTTGGCGCTGCCCGCGATCGCGTTGGCCATGCCACCGCCGGCTTCGCCAACCGGCTTCGGCAGCTCGGTGAAAAACGCGAAGTTCAGCGACGAGCCGCCCTTGTAGATCAGGAACCCGAGCAGGAAGAACAGGATCGAGACGCTGAGCACCGTTGCCACGCCCGTCAGGCCGAGCATCACGACGTTGGTGACGCGGCGGCGCAGGCGTCGCGCGCTCATGCCGCCGACGCCTTTCGCGACGTCGCGACGATCAGCAGCCGCGCCGCCGCGTTGATGATCATCGTCAGCACGAACAGCACGAGGCCGATCTCGACGAGCGCGCTCAGGTACAGATCGCCGGTGGCCTCAGTGAACTCGTTGGCGATGACCGCCGCCATGCTGTAGCCGGGCGCGAACAGCGAGGCCGCGATCTCCGGGCGATTCCCGATCACCATCGTCACCGCCATCGTCTCGCCGAGCGCGCGGCCGAGCGCCAGGAAGATGGCGCCGTACAGTCCCGGCCGCGCATAGGGCACCACGACGCGCCATACGCTCTCCCACCGGGTCGAGCCGAGCGCGAGCGCCGCCTCGCGCTGTTCTCTCGGGACCGCGAGGAGCACTTCGCGCCCCATCGACACGATGAACGGGATGACCATGACGGCGAGGACGAGGCCGGCCGTGAGGAAGCCGACGCCCAGGTCGGGACCGCGGAAGAGGGGGACGCCGGGAGCCAGCATGCGCAGGCCCGGCTCGATCCACGTGCGCATCAGCGGCACGAGCACGGAGACGCCCACCAGCCCGTACACGACGCTGGGAACGGCGGCGAGCAGCTCGAGCAGCAGGCCGGCGCCGTCCGACAGCGCCGGCGGGGCGAGCTCCGCGAGGAAGATCGAGACGCCGATGCCCAGCGGCACCGCGACGAGCAGCGCGATCGCCGAGGTGACGAGCGTCCCGTAAATGAACGGCGCCGCGCCGAAATCGCCCGCGACCGGGTCCCAGCTTCCTGTGAGGAGGAACGCCCAGCCGAATTTCGTCCGCGACGCCGCCGAGTTCGCCCACAGCTGGTACGCCAGCAGCCCCGTCAGCGCCAGGACGCACGCGCCGAAGGCGAAGGCGACGACTCCAGCGGATCGATCGCTGACCAACACTCCCCTTCGTTTCTTGAATCGGGGAGCCATCAGCCCTGCTTCGCGCGTCGTCACCGGCTCGCCCCGATCCCGATCTGCTTGATCGCCTCCAGTTCCTTCTGCACAACCGCCTTCGGCAGCGGCGCGTACGACAACGGCTCCGCGGACTTCTGCCCGTCGGTCACCATCCAGCGCAGGAAGTCGGTGATGATCCTCCCCTTGATGGCATCCGGCCACCGCGCCGGCACGAGCAGATAGGTGAAGCTGCAGATCGGGTACGCGTCCTTGCCGGCGGCATCGGTGATCGACACGCGAAAATCGGCGGGCATGTCGGCCACGGCGGCGGCCGCCTGGGTGACGCTCGCCAGGTCGGCCTTGATGAAGGCGCCGGCCCGGTTCTGCACCAGCCCGTACGGGAGCCTGGTCTGGATGGCGTAGATGAGCTCCACGTATCCGATCGCGTTCGGCGTCTGCTTGACCAGGGCGGCCACGCCTTCGTTCCCCTTGCCGCCCAGTCCGACCGGCCACCTCACCGAGGTGTTGCTGCCAACCTTCGTCTTCCACTCGGGGCTCACCTTCGACAGGTAGTCGGTCCACACGAAGGTCGTCCCGCTGCCGTCCGATCGGTGCACGACGACGATGTCGGCCGCGGGCAGTTTCACGCCCGGGTTGGCCTGCGCAATCGCCGGGTCGTTCCAACGTGCGATGCTCCCGAGAAAGATGCCCGCCAGGACGGCCGGCGTGAACTTGAGCGGCTGCGAAATGCCGGCGACGTTGCAGGCCGGGACCACCGCGCCGACAACCGTCGGGAAGTGCAGGATCGGGACCTTCGCCTGCTTGAGTTGCTCGTCGCGCATCGGCATGTCGCTCGCCCCGAAGTCCACCGTGCCGGCCAGCAACTGCTGAATGCCCGCGCCCGAGCCCAGCGACTGGTAGTTGATCTGGATGTCCGGGTGCAGCGCGTGGTACTGGTCGAACCACTTCGAGTAGATCGGATACGGGAACGTCGCTCCTGCGCCGTTCAGCGTGGTCTGGGCGAAGGCCGACCCGCCGAGTGTGAGAACCGCCGCGACCGCAGTGATTGTGCGCCTCATGATTCTCCAGTGGGTGCCCCGCGCCCTGATCCCCGATCCCTGATCCCTACACGCGTCAGCTCCTAGAACTGCACGTGCGTCTGCGCCAGCAGCCGGTTCTCGTTCGGCTTCCCCACCGTCGCGCCATACCGCACGTCTTCGTCGTTGAACACGAAGCCGACGCGGACCTTCTCGTACTTCAGCCAGCAGGCGATGCCGGCAATCGTGCGCCGGTCCTGGTTGTCGGTGAGCGCCGTGTTCGGGTTGAAATGGTCGTAGCGGAAGAAACCGGCCAGCCCCTCGAGGCCTTGACGGACTTCGAGGAACGTCGAGTACCCGCGGCGCTGCAGGTCGACGTTCACCGGCACCGTGGCCGGACTCTCGGTGGCCGACAACCACTGTGCGGTTGCGACGAGGTTGGCGTGCTCGAAGCTCGCCATGACGACGGCGTGGCGGCGCGGACGATTGGCGGCGTACCACCCGAGGTCGTAGAACCCCGAGAGCCTGAGCCCCCGGATCGCGCCGCCGCCCGGAAACGGCCGGATCGTGACGCGTCCCTGGACGCTCTTGTACTTGTTGGCGTCGGTCTGCGTGTAGCCCTCGCCGTTGTAGACGCCGACCTGGATCTCGCCGTACTTCGCGGGCAGTGGCGCGAAGTAGCCGGCGCCGAAATCCGAGGAGCCGGGCGTGATGGCTTCGCGTTCGGCGAACATCGTCCCCTGCACGCGGTAGCGATTGATGCCTTCCTCGAAGTCGAGCCAGGGTGTCTGGTGGAGGCCGAAGCGCAGCCACGAGCCCTTCACCCAGAGGTTGTCGAAGTCGATGTACCCGTATTTCAATCGCAGCGCCAGGCTGCCCGCGAGGCTGCCGTCGGTCACGCGCTTGACGTCCGGCGTGATGCGGAAGCGCACGTTCTTCATCAGGTCGCCCATGACGTTGATGTAGCCGCGCGTGACGTCGAACGCGTTGAAGCCGTCCCGGTTCTTCAGCTCCGCGTCGTACTGCAAGTACGTCAGGGTACCGACGCTGATCGTCGGGTAGGTCGGTGCGGACGGCGGCTGGCTCGGGCCGGTGAGCAACCACGTCACGAGAAATATCGTTGGGTCCACAGATCTTCCTTTCGGCCGAGAATGCGTACGGACGGGCTCGCTCCGCTCTCCAATCGCCCTCACGCCTGACGATATGCGTGGGCAGTTTCCGGTGCGTATCTGGGATGTTAAATCGGGGTAAAGAAGTGATTCCCAAAACACCGCGAGCGACCCGGCCGGCCACCGCGTTGGCGCCAGGACCGGCGCCGGCCGCCGGGACGCGGGGCTCGTCCCGGCAGGTCGCCAATCGCGCCTATCGTCAAGGCAGGATCACTGCCGCTCATCATCCACGATGCGCCCGGCGGCGACCGGCGACGCGATCGTGGGAGCCGTCAGTGTCCGGCTCGTTGAGCCGCGCAGGCCACGGGCTCTGTCGGCGACGGGATCCTTGACGAGCAATGACGTGGGTGAGACACTCGCGGTTGCCACGTACTCCCCAACGCGGCCAAGGACTGCCTGAGGAGTCCGAAGGAGGACTCTTGCGGACCGTCGCCAGCACGCCGTGGGCGGCGATTCCCCCCTTCTGGCTCGCCCGTAGTCTCCGACCTGTAGGGCCGATGAGCTCCTCGCTCAGGTCGCGCCCGGTTACCTACCTCAGTCAATCGTTGTTTCGTTGCGCCTTGACGGAAGCTGGAGGACCATCCCGGCGCCCCTGAGCAGGAGCGCCAGGTGTTTCGGCCGAGGAGGCGATCATGAAGCCGCGAACCCTGATCCTGGCGCTTCTCGCCGCGTGGATACTGGTTCCCTCGCCGGTTCCGGCCCAGTCGCTCGCCGACGAGGTCGCGCGCGTCGAGCGGCTGATCGCGGAGAAACACCCGCAAGAAGCGCTTGACGTCGCCAAGCGCCTGGTCGGCGAAAACCCGGCAAGCGATCAGGCCTGGTGGGCGCAAGCGAGGGCCCGCCGGGCGCTTGGCGACACCCGCGGGGCCTTGGGCGATTACTCCAAGGCGATCGAAATCAATCCCGTCAACGCACGGGCCTACACCGGCCGGGCAACA
>Ga0315279_10001902_pt1 | contig 33023 bp, 27 predicted proteins | sample YL17G06_20_MG_FD_203694 | JGI IMG/M metagenome (GOLD analysis project Ga0315279, IMG submission 203694) | Sediment microbial communities from Yellowstone Lake, YNP, Wyoming, USA - YL17G06_20 | ecosystem: Environmental > Aquatic > Freshwater > Lake > Sediment | place: USA: Wyoming | collected...
ACCGTTCTTCATGACGACAGCGTCCTTGATCTTGCCCGCGCAAGCTTGGGAGATGACGACCTGGGTCCCGGGTTTGCGAATGAACCCGACGGCTTCCGCGTCCAGATGGTCGAAATGCTCATGGGTGATGAGGATGAGATCGGCCTTGGGAAAGCTCCGGTAGTCTCCTTCTCCGCTCACCGGGTCGACATGGACGACCTTGCCGTCGAACGCGAAGAACAGGGAGGCGTGGCCAACGAAGGAGATCCTCAGGTCTCCCCTGGACGTCGGGATGGAGTCCTCTTCGAGCTTCTGGAGGACGGCGCCCACCATGGTGAAACCCACGGTTAAAAGGACTAACAGCAGCCAGGTTTTACTCATGTGTTTCCTCCTCTCTAATAACGGAGACCATTATAACCCAGGGATGAACACTCGGCAATCTTCCCGCCGGATTCCGGGATATGACCGGAATTCCCTAATGCCAGATCGCTTTGCGGGAATTAGGGCTTGGATATTTCCCCGAAATAGACTATATAATATCATCAAAAGATGAGCCTTTCGAGGCCCCAAAAATGAGCGCGACGATCGCCGTTCTTGACGACGAGGAAGACATCCTGGAGCTCCTTGTCGTTCATCTTCGAGGAGCGGGATTTCGAGTTGAGCCGTTCACGGACCCCGAACGGTTTCTGAAATACCTTAAGGGCCATATCCCGGACCTCGTCCTCCTCGACCTGATGCTCCCCGGAATGGACGGGGTGGAGATCTGCCGGCTCATGAAGAGGTCGGACGTCTGGGGTGCGATCCCCATCATCATGCTCACGGCCAAGGCCGCAGAGGTGGATAAGGTGATCGGCTTGGAAATGGGGGCCGATGACTACGTCACCAAACCGTTCTCCGCCAGGGAGCTCGTCGCCCGGGTCAAGGCCGTCCTGAGAAGGTCGGCCCGGGGCGAAGATGTGCGGACGATTGCAGTCAGCGATGCCCTGGTTCTGGACACGGAAAAGCATGAGGTCCGGCTGGGGGGAGCGAAACTGGACCTGACATCGACGGAATTCAACATCCTTAAGCTCTTAGCTGCGAAGAAAGGCCGAGTCTTGACGAGGGAACAGATCCTGGACCATCTCTGGGGCGACGAGAAGATCGTCATCGACAGGACCGTCGACGTCCACATCCGGAACCTGCGGCACAAGCTCGGGCCCGAAGCGGGTGTCATCAAGAACGTCAGGGGAGTGGGGTATAAGGTCGAAACATGAGAAAATCCCTCTTTTGGAAGATCTTCGGGGGCTATCTGATCATCATCGCCCTGTTCGGCGCGGTCCTGCTCGGGCTTTCCTTTAAGACCATCCGGACGGCCTACATCGAGGACCAGGTCCTTCACCTAAAAGGCTTGAACGAGGTCCTTATGGCGCGCGTCATGACCGTTCTCAAAGATGATGGTCCCGAAAACCTCGAACCCTTCATCAAGGATATCGGAAAACGGACCAAAGTCAGGATCACGGTCATCCGGCCCGACGGAACCGTCCTGGCGGATTCCGAAGAGGTCCCCGAACGCATGGACAGCCACCAATACCGCCCGGAGGTCTTCCAGGCTCTCCAGGGGCAGACGGGGAGGTCGGTGCGGCGAAGCTCGACCGTTCAGGCGGATATGCTCTACATGGGATTTCCGATGTTCGAGGAGGGGAGGGTCACCGGCGTCCTCCGCCTGAGCATGTTCATGAAGGACATCGACGCGCTCCTCTCCGGCCTCCAGAGGAGGATGTTCCAGACCGCCGCCGCGATCCTGGCCCTGGTCCTTCTGGTGATGATCGTCTTTTCCAGGTCCATCTCCCGGCCGATCCGGGAGTTCATCACGACCTCTCGAAGAGTGGCCGGCGGAGACTTCGACGCCAAGGTCTCCCTCGGTTACCGGGGAGAGATGGGGGATTTCGCCCGGAGCTTCAACGCCATGACCGGCGACCTGAAAACGATGTTCCTGGAAACCCGACGCCGGACGGAGGAACTCGACAGCATCCTCTCTGCGATCCACGACGGCCTCCTCGTCATCGATACGAAAGATGAGGTCGTCCTGAGCAACGAGGCTTTCCGGGGGATCGTTCAGGACCTGCCGCCGGGGCGGCGCTTTTACTGGGAAGTTCTCAGAAGTCCCTCGTTCGCTGAACTGGTCAGGGAAGCGCGGGAGTCCAGGACGAACAGAACCAGAGAAGTCCGGATAAAAGACGGCCAATTCCTATGCAACGCCGTTTTCCTTCCCTTGCAGGAACGACTCGTGGTCACGCTCCATGATCTCAGCGAGGCCAGGAACGTCGAACGCATGAAAAAAGATTTCGTTCTTAATGTCTCCCATGAGCTGAGGACTCCGCTCACGGCCATCAAGGGATTCGCCGAGACCCTCGAAGGAAGGCTGGAGGGGGAAGACAAGGGATATGCCTCGATCATTCACAGGAACACCGACCGACTGATCGGGATCGTCCAGGACCTGCTCTCCTTGGCCCAGCTCGAGGAAAAGGGCGCCTCCATGGAGATCAAAAAAACGGACCTCAGACTCCTGGCGGAGAACGTCCTGAAACTCTTCGGGAACAGGGCGGCGGACAAGGGCGTCGGGTTGGAGTTGAAGGCCGAAGCTGGGCTTCTCCCTCTCGCAGGGGATTCCTTCCAGCTTGAACAGATGCTCGTCAACCTTATCGACAATGCCGTCAAGAACACGGAAAAAGGAACCGTCGCGGTCTCCTTGAAGATGAAGGACCGGGACATCGTCATCGATGTTCGGGACACGGGCATCGGGATTCCCGAGGAGCACCTGACTCACATTTTCGAACGCTTCTATGTCGTCGATAAATCGAGATCGAGGAAATTGGGGGGAACGGGCCTCGGGCTTTCCATCGTCAAGCACATCGTCCTGGCCCACCGGGGGAAGATCTCGGTCCGGAGCCGGCTCGGCGAAGGGACGATATTCACGGTTGAGCTCCCCATAAAATGATCGTGATGCCCCCAGATTGACGTTCCAAAGACGCCGCCGGGACCTTGCGACCATTTTCCTGATTAGAAGAGCCTGTTAAGCCAGGCGTGACATCCGGGTCCACAGACACGCAGGCTATAGGCCGTTGATATATGCCGACGGGTTCGCGCCGAGGGGATTGATCCGGACTGCTAACGAAAACAGGAAGGGATAGCTCCCCTTGAGGTGTTCCAGGTACGCCAGCCACTCCATCGTGATGTGCGTGTAAGCCCTTTTGGCGTCACCCATAAGATGATTATGATCGGCCGGCGGGAGCCCTTCGAGCGTTCCTTCCCGGAAGGACAGTTCCTCGGCCAAGTGGAATACAGCCCAGAGGAGGTCCGTGAACCGGTCATGTTCGAGCAGGCTGGGGTTTTCCAGAAGCCGGACCAGGAAGTCGCGCTTTTGGGCCAAGAAGTCCTTGATCTCAAGCAGAGAGGGCGGATCGATGTTGAGATCATAGGAAAACCTCTTGGCGGCGGCGGTCGCTTTCTGAAAGTCCTTCCGCGTCCAGTTCGGCCTGACGTCCAGACGTTCCTTGAGCGCGTCGGCATTCGCGACACGGGCGGAGAACCGCTTGAGCAGCTCCAATCCCACCTCGCTGAAAAACGTGCCGATGACCATATTGAGCTTCTGGAACACCGCCTGCCGCTCCCTCTGGGCGAGCAAGCGTTCGATGAAGATGATGACGACGAGGACGTTCAAGAAGAGGAAAGCGATGTCCAAGACCATATAAAAAAAGATATGATAGGCATCGCGGAATACGAGAAAGTGGACGCCGTAAACCAAGACCGAAGCGGCAATCAATAGAAGAGATACAGGAAGGAGCCAACTCGTTCTTTGTTTCATCGGCGACCAAGACCTCTATCTTCATCATAGCATATCTTCGTCGCCCGGCGTGTGTCGTTCCAAAATTGTCGATAGGACGTGAACCGGAATTCAGGGGATCACCGGACGTCTGGATCATCGTTTGAGAAGAAATAATCAAATCGGCAATCATGAATGTCATTCGCGTTTTGTTGAATCGCAAGACGCCTGAGAGACCGGAAAAAACGGGGCGGCCCAACATTCAGCCTTGGCACGAGCGGTCGCTTCCGGATATAATAGCCCTTCATTTCACGCGAAGGAGACGCTCGTGCCGATCATCGAGGATAACGACAAGAAGATCGAGGTCAACGAGGAAGGGTTCATGGCCCGCCCCGCAGAATGGTCGAAGGACGCGGCAGTGGTCCTGGCCAAGGTCGAAGAAGGGATCGAGAACCTGACCGGGGAGCATTGGGCTGTCATCGACTTCATCCGGAACCACTATCTCGATAAGGGGATGGCCCCGATGGTCCGCAAGATGTGTCAGGCCACGGGCTTTCCGCTTAAGAGAATTTACGAACTTTTTCCCTCAGGCCCCGCCAAGGGCGCTTGCAAGGTCGCGGGTCTGCCGAAGCCGGACGGCTGCGTCTAGGACCAGAGCCGGAGCTCTTGACGCCGGGCACACCGCGGCGCGAAGAGGTCCGGGCCGACCCCACTTCCCAAAATCGGCGTTAGGACGTCGAATGTGTGGCGTGTCCCTGGAAATCCTAATACGAACGCAATAAAAGAAGTTCAAATGTATGAACGGCACTGAATGCCGTCCTCGAGCCCCCGTAGCGGAGGGGGGACCCGCGCCCTATGAGGGCTCTCTCGGCGACGCGCCCAAGACTTTGTTCATATTTCTTGCCACCCCCTACCCTCTCCGATAATCGGAGGGTGGCTCTGAGATCGTCCGTGTCGCCGACAGAGGTGCGACGGGGGGAACCGACGGGACTGGTTCCCCGGGGGCCGGGGGAGTGAGGGCGGCTTCAGGCCGGCTAAAGTCAGATGTCAAACTATCTAATGCGTTCGTATTAGTTTCGCCAGAAGCCGGCGTCATCGCTTGAGCAGAAAAAACCTTATCGGCAATTTGGGGTTACTTGATGCGTTTGGCCGCCATCTCGGCGATCTCTCGGACCGCGCCGATGGCGGTGTCAATGTGCTCATCCGTGTTGAACGGACCGATCCCGAACCTGACCGCTCCGTGGACCTTGTCCGTCCCGAGCCCTTCGTGGACGAGGGGAGCGCAGTGGAGCCCGGTCCGACAGGCGATATTGTGGTCCACGTCGAGGATGGTCCCGACGTTCAACGCTTCCATGCCGGCCACGTTGAAGGGCAGAACGCTGATATGGTCCGCGAGGTCGTCTTGACAATACATCGTGACGCCGTCGATCCCCTTCAGCCCGTCTTGGAGCTTCGTCGTGAGCGTCATCTCATGCCGGTGGACGGCTTCGGGGCCCTTATTGAGAATCCACTTGAGACCGGCGTGCAAGCCGGCGACGCCGAGCACGTTAAGCGTCCCGTATTCGAGCCTGTAGGGATACTCCTCGAGGTGTGTCCGCACAGCGGAGCGGACCCCGGTTCCCCCGGCTCTTGTCAGGCGGATTTCGATCCCTTCCCGGACGTAAAGGCCTCCGATGCCGGTTGGTCCGAGGAGCGATTTGTGGCCCGTGAAAGCGACAACGTCCACAAAGGCGTTTTCGATGTCGACCGGGACTTTTCCTGCCGATTGAGAGGCGTCGATCGCGAACGGGACGCCGTGCTCCCGGCAGCGCCTTCCGATCTCCTTGATGGGCTGGACCGTGCCGATCACGTTGGAGGCGTGATTGACGATAACGAGCTTCGTGTTCTTCTTGAACCGTTTGGGGAAATCATCGGGGTCAACGAACCCGGCCTTGTCGAAGGGAACGTAGTCGACCTCGACGCCGGCCTGGGAGAGATGGTAGAGCGGCCGGAGAACGGAGTTGTGTTCGAGCGTCGTGGTCACGGCGTGGTCGCCGGGCTTGAGCATCCCGAAGATGATCAGGTTCAGGGCGTCGGTGGAATTATAGCCGAAGCACAGACGGTTCGGGTCAGCGCCGTTAAAGAACCGGGTCAGCATCTTCCGCGTATTCTCGACGAGTTCGCCCGTCTCGACGCAGAGATCATAGCCGGAACGGCCGGGATTGACCCCGAAGTTCCTGTAAAAATGGTCCATGAAGTCGTAGACTTCCGGGGGCTTGGGAAAGGATGTGGCCCCGTTGTCCATGTAGATGAGCTTGCTCATGCGAACCTCCGACCGAGAAGTTCTCATACTAATGAAACGGTCGGCGGAAATCAAACGGAAATTCGGGGACATATCACGACCTTGAATACCATGAAAACGGTGTTAATATAGATATCCTCTGATCGTGAGAAAAGATGAGATACTTTCTGTCTCTGGGCGTCAACCTAGGCAACCGGAAAAAGAACTTGGCCTTGGCCTGTTCCCTGCTTGAAGAAAAGGGCGTGGAGGTCCTCCGCGCCTCCTCCATCTACCGGACCCAGCCGGTGGATGTCCCCGACCAGCCCTGGTTTTACAACCAGGTCGTAGAGGTCGACGCGGAATATGACCCGTTGGCCCTCCTGAACCTGGTCAAGGCCATTGAACAGAAGATGAAGCGCGTCCCGACCATCGATAAGGGGCCCCGGACGATCGATATCGACATCCTGCTGGCCGGGAACACGGTGATCCAGTCCCGCCGGCTGATGATCCCGCATCCACGGATGGCCGAGCGGAACTTCGTTCTCGTCCCTCTTCGGGAGATTGCGCCCCATGCGGTCCACCCGCTCCTACATAAGAGGGTCCTCGACCTGATCAAGGCGTCCGCGGACCTTGCCGTCGTGCGAAAGCTCAGGCCTGGCCCCGTCAGGAAACAGGACCAGGAACCGGCCCCAAGAAAAAAGCTGGGCGTTGGGCTTCGGACCAGTTGACACGCGTGTTCCCGTCAATTAGAATTTTCCGTATGAAAAGAACCGTCTTCATTCCAATACTTCTATTCTCTCTTTCGATCGTGGCGTCGGCCTTCGAGGTCCGCGGGACGGTTATCACACCGGGGGGGAAGCCCATTGAGGGGGCCGTTGTCCTCCACAGGTCGAGCGGCGCGCAAGCCATCTCGGACAGCGGGGGAGCGTTCACCCTTGATGTGCCCGACGAGGACCGCGTCCGGCTTGAGGTCATCCACTCCGATTATTATGAGCAGGTCTTCGCCTTCACAAAGAAAACGGCCGCCCGCGGCGTGACGCTCACCCTGGTTCCCTTGATCAGCCAAAACGAAGAGATCGTGGTCACGGCCCTGCGCTATCCGGAGGCCTCGGCGAGCGTCCCCGCGGCAGAGACCGTCATTGGGAACGCCGCGTTGACGGAAGAGATGGCGCCGAACATTACGGAAGGGCTGGCCTCGACGCCCGGGGTTTCGGCCCTGGGCTCGGGTGGATTCTCACTCGTTCCGTCGGTCCGCGGGCTGGCCAGGCGCCGTGTCCTCTACCTCGTCGACAACGCCCGGTTATCGAGCGAGCGTCGGACGGGGCCGAACGCCTCGTTCATCAACCCCGAGGACATCGACCGGATCGAGGTCCTAAGGAGCCCTGCCTCCGTCCTCTATGGATCGGACGCGATCGGCGGCGTCATCCATATTCTGACCAAAGACCCTGACCTCCAGGAAGGCCTCCGCGGACGTCTCTTGACACGGTATGGAACGGTTAACGATGAGAAAGGCGCGGGCCTCTCTTTGCGGGGGACCAAGGGGTCTACGGGATTCTACCTGTCTTTCCAGGGACTGGACGCGGGGAATTACTCGTCGCCTTCGGGAAAGGTCCTGCAGTCCCAATATACCCAGGGCAGCCTGCTCGGCAAGATCGTCCACCGCACCGACAAGAGAGAGGTCACTGCGGCCTTCCTGGGGGGGCGCGGAAAGGACATCGGAAAACCCAACCGAAACAGCCTGACCAAGCCGACCTGGTACCCGGAGGAGGATCAGAACCTCTTCCAGTTGCGTTGGGTCGAAAAGGAGATCGTGGGCGGGCAGTTGTCGTTCCAGGCGTACGCCGATCCGAATTCCCTGGAAACCCGGACGGACAGCATCGATGGCTATAAGACAAAAAGTTCCACCAGCAAGACCCGGAGCACGGAGTACGGATTTCAGCTCTCCTATGGAAAGAAGATCGGGGAATTCTTCAGGCTGGAGGGGGGCGCCGACCTGTTTGGTCAGGCGGGCGCCGGGGCCCGGAACGTGGATACGAGCTATGGTCCGAACGGCAGCATCACCAAGGTCGGCGAGGAACTCCCCTATACAAGGGGGAAGAGGACGGACGTCGGCGTCTTCATTTCCGGCGATTATTCGGGGATCAGGAACCTCGATCTCCTCGGCGGCCTCCGTTGGGACCATCTTGTCATGCAGGCGGCGCCCGGGGATGGGGCGGCCGTCAGGACGAATAACGACAAGTTGACCGGGTTCATGGCCGCTTCATACAAGCTAGCGGAACGCTTTGTCGCCTTCGCCAATTTAGCCCGGTCCTACCGTGTGCCCAGCCTGAACGAGCGTTTCTACACCGGGATCAGCGGCCGCGGCTTCATCATCGCCCAGCCGGGTTTGAGGTCCGAGACGGCCCTGAACCTGGATGGGGGAGTGAGATATACCGGCCGCCGGCTCTTTGCCGGACTTTACGCCTTCTCCTATACGATCGACGACATGATCGAGAGGTACACGAGGTCCCCGGGAATTTATACCTACGGCAACATCGATAAGGGAAGGATCCGCGGGCTGGAATTCGAAATCGAATATTTTCCCCTTCCGGGATGGAAGGTTTTCGGCAACCTCTTTTCGATCGACGGCAGAAGCGTCAAAACTCGGGCGCCGCTGAACGATGTCCCGTCGTTCCATGTCTACGCGGGGACAAGGGTCTGGCTGGGGCGTTTCTCGGCCGAAATCAACGGCACGTTCCAGCTCAAGAAGAACGACCCTGGCCCGGCCGAGGTCGCCATCCCCGGCTCGGAGCTCATTAACGTCAAGGCCAACATCATGCTGAATCCGTCGCTGAGCTTCTATGTCCTCGTGTCCAACCTGCTGGACAAGGCTTACTTTGCCAGGCCCGACTCCGAGGCCATGCTCGAACCTGGACGGAGCCTTAACGTCGGGATCGCCTTCTCATTTTGACCGGGCTTGCTTCGCGCCATCGATGTCAACAACGGCCTTAATCCTGTCGGAGACGGAAGTGACCCGCTTAAGGTCATCCAGGGCCTGTTTGTAATCGGCCAAGTGGTCATCGTCTCCCACCTTGAAACCGAGAATATCCTCGGGCTCGGGGATGATATGAGATCCTAAAAAGCGTCTTCGAAATGGGTGATGACCGGTCCGTCATCACCATGGATCAGGATCGACAGAACGTCGAACCGGCAGTCGGGGTCGCCGAGTCCCCGCTCCATAAGGTACCCCTGGGCGATCCTCTTGATCTGATTTTGCTTGGCGGGGGTCACGGCCTCCTCGGGAAGCCCGAACTCCGTCCCCGCCCGCGTCTTGACCTCGACGAACACGAGCGTCGCCCTGTCATAGGCAATGATGTCGAGCTCGCCGCGAAAGAGCCTGTAGCCGCGCTCGACGATCCTGAATTTCTTTTTTTGTAAATAATCGACGGCGATCTCCTCGCCCTTCTTGCCCAGGACGTGGCCCGAATATTCGTCTTCCGTCATCCGTTCGCCCGGCCGGACTGTTTCGTCCTCTTCCACCGGAGGCCATCCTTGGTGTCCTCCAGGATGATTCCTTCCTCGATGAGTTCCCGCCTGAGCCTGTCGGCCAGCTTGAAGTCCTTCTCTTGTCGGGCCTTCTGGCGGGCTTCGATCTTTGAGGCAAGCTCCGGGGGGAGGGCGTCCTCTTTGAGTTTCTTCGGGGGGAGGACGGCCAGGACACCGTCTACCTCACGGAGAAGCGCCGCGGACGCTTCCGCGTCACCGGCGCCGAGCTTTTCCGAGGCGATGAGGGTATTGACCTCCCTCACGAACTCGAACAAAGCGGAGAGCGAGTTCGAAATGTTCAGGTCGTCGGCGAGGCCTTCGACAAACCCCTGCCGGGCTTTCCCGATGAGGTCCGAGACGACCGGGTCCGGCCCTTCCGGCCCGAAGTCCCCGTGCTCCAGCTCAAAGAGGAAGTCCAGCACACGCCTGCGGGAGGCTTTGGCCTGGGCCAGGGCGTCGGAGGTGAAATTGAGCATCTTCCGGTAATGGGTCGAGAGGAGGAGGAACCTCAGATCCATGGGGTCGGCGCCTTTGCTCACAAGATCCCTCAGGGTGAACTGGTTGCCCTTGGACTTGGACATCTTCTCGCCGTCGACGACGAGATGGTGGCAGTGCATCCATGTCCTGACGAATGGCTTGCCCGTGAATGCCTCGGATTGAGCGATCTCGTTCTCGTGGTGGGGGAAGATGTTGTCCACCCCACCGCAGTGGATGTCGAACGTCTCCCCGAGGTACTTCGAGCTCATGGCCGAGCATTCGATGTGCCAGCCCGGCCGGCCCGGACCGACTTCGGTCTCCCAGAAAGGCTCACCTTCCTTTGGCTTTTTCCAGAGGGCGAAGTCGTGGACGTTCTCCTTCTCATACTCGTCGGTTTCCACCCGCTGCCCCGGCTTGAGTTCGTCCAGACGGATCTTGGAGAGCCTCCCGTAGGTGGGGAACTTGGCGATGCTGAAGTAGATGGAACCTTCCTTGCGGTAGGCATATCCCTTTTCCAAAAGGCCCCGGATGATCGCCACCATCTCGGGGATATGCTCTGTGGCCCGGGGGTAGACGTCCGCGGCCAGGATCCTGAGCGTCCGGATGTCCTCGAAGAAAGCGTCCTGGTATTTTCGCGTGTAATCGCCGAGGGCGACCCCCTGGAGGTTGGCCCCGCGGATCGTTTTGTCGTCGACATCGGTGATATTCATGACGTGGGTGGTCCTAAGGCCCATGAAAAGGAGGAACCTCTTGAGCAGGTCCTCGAAGACGTAGGCACGGTAGTTCCCGATGTGCGGGTAGTCGTAGACCGTGGGACCGCAGGTATAAAGCTTGACGGCCCCAGCGGAAAGCGGTTCGAACGGCTCCACCCGGCCGTTCATCGTGTTGAAGAACCTGATCATAATTTCTTATTATGGCTAATCCCCGGCGTCCCCGTCAAATAAATATTCGATCGGCCCCCTTTTATTGACCATTGGCTGCGCTTTGTGCCATAATAAATACTCTCATAATCCATGATTTTTAGGGGGTTCAAAATGTTACAAAAGAGAATCGGCATCCGGCGGGAAGACATCAACAAGTGGGAACGCAGGGTCCCCTTGATCCCCACCCATGTCCGGGAGCTTATCCGGGGTCACTCCCTCGAGATTTACGTCCAGCCGTCGGATATCAGGGTTTTTCCGGACGGCGATTACCTCATGGAAGGGGTCCGCGTCCAGGAGGACATCTCTCCCTGTCCGTTCATTTTTGCCATTAAGGAGATCCCGATCGAAACGCTCGAAAAAGACAAGGTCTACACCTTCTTCTCCCATACGGCCAAGGGACAACCGCATAATATGCCCATGCTCAAGAGAATGATGGAGCTCGGCTGTTCGATCATCGATTATGAGAAGATCGTGAACGAAAAGGGACAGAGGCTCCTGTTCTTCGGTGGATACGCCGGCCAGGCGGGCATGATTGATACGCTCTGGGCCTTGGGCCGACGGCTGAAACTGGAAGGGATCGAGACCCCTTTCCTGCGCCTCGAGAAAGCCGTGAACTATTCGAGCCTCGTCGAAGCCAAGGAGGAGGTCGCCGAGGTCGGGAGGCTCATCCAAAAAAAAGGGCTCCCGCCCCAAATGACCCCCTTCGTCTGCGGCTTCATGGGTTACGGGCACGTCTCCCAGGGGGCGCAGGAGATGTTCGACCTCCTTCCGTCCGAGGAGGTTTCTCCCCGGGACCTGCCGGGGCTGTTCACGAACGGGAGACCTGCGGCGAGGGGGCTCTACAAGGTCGTCTTCAAGGAAGAGGACATCGTCAAGCCCATCGATTCCGGGAGGGCGTTCGATCTCCAAGATTATTACGTCAATCCGCAGAACTATACTCCCGTAATGGAGGGCCATCTCCAATACTTGACCGTTCTTATTGTCGGTATTTATTGGACGCCGAAGTTCCCGAAGTTCATCACCAAACCGTTCCTCAGGAAAATTTACGGGGGGGAAAGCGCCCCTCGCCTGCGGGTCATCGGCGACATCACCTGCGACATCGACGGCTCGGTGGAATGCACGGTCCAGGCTACCGACTCCGAGAACCCGGTCTATGTTTTCGATGCCGAGACCGACAGAGCCCTGACAGGTATCGAAGGGAAAGGGCCCGTCGTCATGGCCGTCTACAACCTTCCGGCCGAACTGCCGCTCGAGTCGTCGACATACTTCAGCGGCGGCCTCAAGAAATACGTCCCGGCCATCGTTGCGGCTGATTTCCGCGGCGAGTTCAGCCGTTGCGAGCTCCCCCCCGAGGTGCAAAAAGCGGTCATCCTCTACCGGGGGAAACTGACTCCGGCTTATGCGTACCTCAGTCCATTCGTTTCATGAAGGAGAAAGGGGACCAACCATGAAAAAGATCTTCGTTGCGGGCGCCGGGCTCGTCGCCCGTCCTCTCGTGAAATATCTCCTGGACCAGCCCGGGTTCCTGGTCGAAGTTGCGGACGTGGAACCGGGAAGGGCTGAAAAGATTGTCGGGCACCACCTGCGCGGGACGGCCGTCAAACTTGACATCCAGGACGAAGTGTCGCTGGCGGCCCGGATCGCCGGGGCCGACCTGGCAATCAGCATGGTCCCATATACATTTCATCCGATGCTCGGCAGGATCTGTATCGCCCACGGCAAGCCCATGGTCACCGCTTCCTACGTCAGCCCTTCCATGAAAGCTCTGGATGAGGACGCCAGGCGAAAAGGCGTCATTCTCCTGAACGAGCTCGGCCTTGATCCGGGCATCGACCATATGGAAGCGATGCGGGTCATCCACGGGATCAAGGCAGAGGGAGGGCAGGTCGTCAGCTTCATTTCTTATTGCGGGGGTCTGCCGGCGCCTGAGGCGAACACCAACCCCTTCGGCTACAAATTCTCGTGGAGTCCCAAGGGCGTGCTGCTGGCCGGTAAGAACTCGGCCCGCTTCCTCGAGGACGGCAAGATCGTCTTTGTCCCGGCGGAGAAGCTCTTCGAAAGCTACAAGATGTTCCCAGTCGCCGGACTGGGAGAGTTCGAGGCCTACCCGAACCGCGACTCCGTTCCTTATGCCGAAGCCTACGGTATTCCGGAGGCTAAGACCATGCTCCGGGGCACGCTGCGATATCCCGGCTGGTGCCTGACCATGAAAAAGATCGGGGACCTGGGGCTTCTCGACCAGACGGAAAGGGACTTTTCAGGAATGACCTATGCCGCTCTCCTGAGAGAGCTTGTCCACGGAGCTTCCGGAGAAGACCTGAAGCAGGCGCTCGGCCGGGCCATTGGCCTGGAAAAGGGGTCCGAGGTGATCGGGAGACTGGCTTGGCTGGGACTTCTCGATGAAGATTCGATCCGGGCGGAGAAAAGCACCGCCCTCGACGTCTTGGCCGGACGCATGATCGAGCGGCTCCAATACGCGGAGGGCGAAAGGGACATGATCATCCTCCGGCATGAATTCCTGACCGAATGGCCGGGCGGGAAAAAGGAGAAGATCACCTCGACCCTTATCGATTTCGGCGTGCCCCACGGCGATTCTTCCATGTCCAGAACGGTGGGACTGCCGGCGGCCATCGGCGCGCGTTTCATCCTGGAGGGCAGGATCCGGAAGACGGGCGTCCGGACCCCGCTCGATCCGGAGATCTATGAGCCCATCCTCGATGAGCTGAAGAACCACGGCGTCGAGTTCAAGGAAGAACGAACGATCTTATAAGCGTTCGTGCGGAGGGCGAACATGAAACGGAAGCCTTTCGTCGCTGGGCAATTCTATCCGGGAGGGGCGGCGGAGCTCAGGGGGATGATCAAGAGGTTGATCGACCCCCGGGCCCGTAAAAAAAAGGCGATCGCCGTCGTCTCCCCTCATGCGGGTTACGTCTATTCGGGCCCGGTGGCGGGCGCGGTCTTCTCCTCCGTCGAGCTCCCGCGGACCTGCATCATCCTGGGGCCGGCCCATCGAGAGATCGCCCCCGTGTTCGCCATCCAGAGGTCGGGTTCCTGGTCGACACCGCTCGGCGAAGTACCTGTCAAGACGGACCTTGCCGACGCGATCATGAGCTCCGCCCCTCTTGTCAAGGAGGATGCCGGCGCCCACCTCCACGAGCACTCCCTCGAAGTGCAGGTCCCGTTCCTCCAGTTTTTCAGAGAGGATATCGCCATCGTCCCTGTTTGCGTCTCCTCCGAAGCTTCCTATGAGGACCTTGCCGGGCTTGGGAGGGCCGTGGCGGCGGCGGTCCGGGGATTCGGCAGCGATGTCCTTATCGTGGCCAGCACCGATATGAGCCATTACATCAGCCGGGAAGCGGCGGAGAAGAAGGACAACCTGGCCATCGACCGGGTCCTGGCGCTTGACGCCGAAGGCCTCTACCGGACGGTCGTCCGCGAGAACATCAGCATGTGTGGCTTTCAGCCGGTCACCGCCGCCCTGGCCGCCGCGATAAACCTCGGCGCCGCGAAGGCCGAGCTCATCCGCTACCAAACCTCCGGAGACGTGACGGGGGATTACCGCGAGGTCGTCGGATATGCCGGGATAAGAATAGCCTTATAGCCCGATTAACCCGCTTTATTTGACAACTTTCCGGGTCCCATGCTATAAATTCTTATAGAAACACGATGGATAAGTTTACATTGAAAGAAAAGGACAGGCGCATCCTGAACCTTATCGTGGAGAACTACCTCGGGCTTGGAAAACCCGTCAGCTCGGGGCTCATCTTCCAAAAAATACCGTTCTCAGGCTCTCCGGCGACCATCCGCAGCATCATGGCCCGGCTCGAAGAAAAGGGCTACCTGTCGCAGCCCCACACCTCGGCGGGGCGCGTTCCGACGGACAAGGGACTGCGTTTCTACGTCAACAGCCTCCTGGCGGAGATGCTCTTTTCGAAGGAGGAAACGCCGCTCGTTCCCGAAGGCCCAGCGGCGAGGAAAGGGGATTTCGACTCCCTGCTCATCCATGTCTCCAGGGTCCTCGCGGAGCATTCCGACAACCTGGGTTTCGTCATCTCCCCCCGGATTTCGCAGATCCATATCCGCCACCTTCGGTTCATGAAGATCTCGGAGAACAAGGTCATGGCCATCCTGGTCACGCCGTTCCAAATGGTCCTGACCCAGATCGTCGAGACCAGAACGCCTTTCACCCAGGTCGAACTGGACAACGCGGCCCAATACATCAACATGAACTTCCGGGGCAAGAACTTGCTCATCATCCGGGACTTCCTCCTCCAGGAGCTCCCAAAATACAAGCTGAAATACGAGGATATCATCAACAAGCTATCCATCCTGGTGAGGGCCTATATCAACCAGGAGGAGTCGGAAAGCCGGATCTTCTTCCAGGGGACGTCCAGGCTCCTGAACAAGGCTGAGCTCTTCGACGCCGCGAAGCTGGGGTCGCTCTTCAAGAACTTTGAGGAGAAGGCCAACCTAGCCAGATTGCTTTCCGACTTCATCAGCCTGGACCGGGTCAAGGTCCTCATTGGGTCCGAGGTCGACTTTCCTGATATCCAGGACTGCTCCCTTGTCCTTTCGCACTACGGCTACAGCAACCAGGTCCTAGGCTCGTTGGGGATCATCGGTCCGAAGAGGATTCCCTACGAAAAAATCATCCCTCTGGTCGACAACGTCGCCAAGCGGCTGAGCCGGGCCATCACGTCCGCGGATCAAGAGGTTTCCAAATGAGCAAACCCGACGAAGAAAAGAAAAGCGCAGAGATCGAATACATCACGGAAAAGCCCGAAGCTCCCGAGAAGACTGAAAAAAAGGAAGAAGTCCCCGGGGAACCTGCCGTCGGGGAGACGGTGAAGGAAGGGCACAAGCCGGAATCCGAAGAAGGCAGGAACATCAAGAGCAAACTCAAGAAGCGGGACACCGAGATCAAACAGCTGAAGAAAGAAAAGGAAGAACTCCGGGACCAGTTCCTTCGCAAGCTGGCTGAGATGGAGAACCTGAAGAAGAGGCTGGAGCGGGAAAAAACCGATTACCTCCAGTACGCCTTGAGCGAGCTTCTGCTGGAACTCCTCGGGGTCCTGGACAACTTCGAAAGGGCCCTGAGTGTCGCAGAACAGGGAGCGGACGGGAAGCCCTTCCGTGACGGCATCGAATTGATCTACCGGATGTACCTGAACGTCCTGCTCAAGAAGGGAGTTCAGCCCATCGAGATCAAGGACGGAGCCTTTGACCCCAACCTCCACCACGCCATGGCCACGGAGGAATCCGACCAGGTCAAGGATCCCGAAGTTGCCGAGGTCCTCCAAAAAGGGTACATGCTCCACAACAGGCTGTTGCGGCCCTCCCTGGTCCGGGTGCTCATGCCGAGGAAGGGTTGACGGACATGGGGCGGGTCATCGGAATCGACCTGGGAACCACTTTTTCCTGCGTTGCCCACATTGAGGGCGAAAGCCCTGTCGTCATCCCCAACCTCGAGGGATTTTCCACGACGCCTTCGGTCGTTTCGTTCACGACCGCCGGCGAGCGCCTGATCGGCAACTTGGCCCTGAGGCAGGCGATCACGAACCCCGGGAACACGATTTTCGCCGTCAAGCGGCTCATTGGCCGGAAGTATGGATCGCCCGAGATCGTCGAGGCCATGAAGAGGCTGCCTTACAGGCTGATCGAGGCCGGGAACGGGGACGTTATGATCTCCTTGGATTCGCAGGTCCTGACCCCCCAGGAGGTCTCGGCTATGATCCTGAGTTACCTCAAGCGCTGCGCCGAGTCCTTCTTGGGGGACCTGGTCACCGACGCGGTGATCACCGTGCCCGCCCATTTCAACGATCATCAGAGGCAGGCCACCAAGGACGCCGGCCAGATCAGCGGCCTCGGCGTCCTGCGCGTCATCAACGAACCCACGGCCGCCGGCCTGGCCTACGGCCTGAATACGAAGAAGAACGTCACGGCCGCCGTCTTTGATATGGGAGGCGGAACCTTCGACGTCACCATCCTCGAGATCAATGACGGGGTCTTCCACGTCCTCGCGACAAACGGGGATTCCTACCTGGGCGGCGAGGACTTCGACAACCGCATCGTCGAATGGCTGGTCGAGGAATTTAAGAAGGACGGCGGGGCCGATTTCTACGAGGACAAGCTGGCCCTGCAGAGGGTCAAGGAAGCCTGCGAGCGGGCCAAAAGAGAGCTGTCCTTTACGGTGGAGACCGAGATCAACCTGCCGTTCATATCTAACAAGGGGACCGGGTCCAAACATATCCGGAGGTCGATGACCCGCAGGCTTTTGGAGGAGCTGACCGGAGACCTCGTGGATAGGACCATCCCGCTCATCGACAGGGCGCTCGACGACTGCCGGCTGAACATCGGGGACATCGGCGAGGTCATCCTGGTGGGCGGTCAGACGCGCATGCCTCTGATCAAGGAAAAGGTCTCGAAGCATTTCAACAAAAGGCCTGCCGAGCACGTCAACCCGGATGAGATCGTGGCCATGGGCGCGGCCATCCAGTCGGGGATCATTAATGGGTCCATTAATGACCTCGTCCTTCTCCTGGACGTCACGCCTTTCTCCCTGGGGATAGAGACCGAGAACCAAACCTACCAGAAGATCATCGAGCGGAACACGACCATCCCTGCTAAAAAGACCATGCCGTTCACGACCGTGGAGCATAACCAAAGGCGGGTCCGGATCCATGTCCTCCAGGGGGAAAGTGAGTTCGCCACTCAGAACAAGTCCCTGGCCACGTTCGAGCTTGTGGGGATCGAGTCCGCCCCTGCCGGGGTGCCCCAGATCGACGTCACGTTCGAGATCAACGCGGACGGGATCGTCAAGGTGTCGGCGAAGGACGTCGCTTCCGGCCGCCAGCAGAGGATCCAAGTCAGGGCCTCTTCGGGCCTCTCTTCCGCGGACATCGAGAAGATCATGGAAAAGGAAAAGGCGGTCGCTTTAAGGAAATAGAAAAAATGACCGGAAAGGATTACTATGAGGTTCTAGAAATTTCGCGAGGGGCAGCCCCGGAAGAGATAAAAAAGGCTTATCGGCAGGCGGCGCTCAAGCACCATCCCGACAAGAACCCTGGGAACAAGGAGGCCGAGGAGAAATTCAAGGAAGCCGCCGAGGCCTACAGCGTCCTCATCGACCCGGACAAGAGGGCGATCTATGACCAATATGGGCCCGACGGACTGAGGAGCCAGGGCTATTCGGGCTTCGATTCGTCCGTGTTCGAAGACTTCGAGGATATCCTGGGAAATTTCTTCGGTTTCAGTTTCGGGAATTTCTTCGGGACCGGGGAGCGGAACCGGACTCGGCAGCCCGAAAGGGGCAGGGACCTGGCCTTGGAGATGGAGATCAGTCTCGAGGAAGCGGCTATGGGCTTGGAAAAGGAGATCAAGCTCACCCGCCACGAGAGATGCCCTTCCTGCGACGGCTCGAAGCTCCGCCCCGGCAGCCGAAAATCGGTCTGCCCGGCTTGCCAGGGAAGGGGCCAGATCCGTTATCAGCAGGGTTTCTTCACCCTATCCAGGACCTGCTCCCACTGCAGGGGAGCGGGCGAGATCATTGCTTCTCCCTGCGGCGAGTGCCAGGGGACCGGGATGGTCAAGGAAAAGGCCTCGCTGAAGATCAAGATTCCCGCCGGGATGGACAACGGCACAAGGTTGAGGGTCCCCAGAGAAGGGGAAGCTGGCGAAAAAGGCATGCCCCGCGGCGATCTCTATGTCATCACGCGAATCCGGAAGCACGCTTTTTTTGACCGGGAAAAGAACGATCTCTCCTGCGAGGTCCCCCTGTCCTTTGCCCAGGCGGCCCTTGGGGCCAGGATCGAGATCCCGACGTTTGAGGGCAACGAAGTCCTCAAAGTCCCCTCCGGTGTCCAGTCCGGGGAGGTCTTCCGCTTGAAGGGCAAAGGCATCAGGGACGTGGACGGCCGCCGGAAAGGGGACCTCTACGTGAAGGTGATCGTGATGACGCCCGCGGATCTGACGAAGGAACAGAGGTCTCTCCTTCTCAAGCTGGCCGAGCTCAGGGGGGAAACCATCGACGACGTGGACAAAAGCGTCGTTCTTAAGGTCAGAAATCTATTCCATTAATTCGTTTAGGGCAGAGAGGTTGACCTCAAACCAGTTTTACGCCGTCGAGATCGATCAGAAGAGCTCCAGGGCCTTTGTGGACGTCGTGGGAATGATTTCCCACTTTAGGAATTCGTGACATGTTCCTGCAAGGACAGAAGGTCGGCAAGTATGAGATCCTCAGGTCCCTGGGAAGCGGGGGCTTCGGCTCGGTGTTCTTGGCCAAGGACACTTGGCTGGACATCAAAGTGGCCATCAAAGTCCCCCACAAGCAATCCGTCGAACTCTATAAACTTCTCAAGGAGCCGAGGCTCCAGGCCGCCCTGAACCACCCTAACATCGTCCGGATGATCTCAGCCGAGAAGGAGAAGAACATCTTCTTCATGGTCATGGAGTACGTCAAAGGGAGGACATTGGAGAAGATCCTGGAGAAGGAGAAGGTCCTGGACTGCGAACAGGCCATGGACTTCATCAAGCAGGTCTCGTACGGGATCGACCATGCCCACAAGAACAAGATCATCCATCGCGACCTCCGGCCTTCCAACATCATGGTCTCGGAAGACGGGACGGTCAAGATCGCCGACTTCGGGACTTCGGCCTGGCTCCATACCGTCCCCTATGCTTCGACGCGCATCGGTTCTCCGCCCTACATGGCCCCCGAGCAGTTCATGGGAAAGGCGTCCTATGCCTCGGACATCTATTCCATCGGCTGCATCTTCTATGAGATGATCATCGGCCGGCCGCCCATCTTCGATCCCGATCCCTTCAAGATCCTGGAGAAGGCCCAGCAGGGGAAGATCACGCCGCCCAGGATCCGCAACAACAAGGTTCCTAAGGAGGTCGACGAGATCATCATGAAGTGCCTGGCCGCCAAGATCGAGGAACGATACCAAAGCGCCGGCGACATCATCCGCGGTCTCTCTGTTTACAGGGGGCATAATACCAAAAACACCGAAATCGAGGATATCTTTACCAGGATCAAGGCCCGGGAGAACCGCAAGGCCGACCTCTGCTGGAACTGCCGCCGGCCGCTTCCCCTGAAGTCGAAGACCTGTCCCCACTGCGGGGAATCAGCCTGATCCGGGAGGCTGGATTGACTTATTCGGGTTCCTTTGTATAAAATAAACTAAAAAGGTGTTGAAGTTTTGTCAAAGAGATGGGAATGAGTCCTTTCAACGAGAACGGCATGGTGTGGATGAACGGGAAACTGGTTCTCTGGAAGGATGCCACGATCCATGTTGCCTCGCATGTGGTGCACTACGGGAGTTCGCTCTTCGAAGGACTACGTGCCTATGAGACGCCCAAGGGGACGGCCGTCTTCCGCCTCAAGGACCACACCCGGCGTCTTTTCAACTCGTGTAAGATCTATAGGATGGACGTCCCTTACAGCCAGGACGAACTCAATCAAGCGGTCCTCGAGACCATCAAGGCCAACGGGTTCCGGTCCTGCTATGTCCGTCCCATCGTCTACCGGGGATATAAGACCCTCGGCGTGGACCCTTTCCCGAACCCGGTGGACTGTGCCATTCTCGTCTGGGAATGGGGCAAATATCTGGGCCCGGAAGCCCTCGAGAATGGGATCGATGTCAAGGTCTCGACCTGGTGGCGCATGGCCCCCAACACGTTTCCGGCCCTGGCCAAGTCCGGCGCCAATTACATGAATTCCCAGCTCATCAAGATGGAGGCCGTCCTGGACGGTTATACGGAAGGGATCGCCCTGAACATCCGGGGGCACGTTAGCGAGGGGAGCGGGGAGAACATCTTCCTGGTCATGAACGGGACGGTCTATACTCCGCCTCTTTCGGCGTCGGTCCTTCCGGGGATCACCAGGGACACGATCATGACCATCGTCCGGGACCTGGGCATCAAGCTCGCCGAGGAGACGATCCCGCGGGAGATGCTCTATACGGCCGACGAGGTCTTTTTCACGGGATCGGCGGCCGAAGTGACCCCGATCCGGTCCATCGACAAGATCATGGTCGGGAGCGGACGGCGCGGGCCGGTCACCGGGAAGCTCCAGGAAGAGTTCTTCGCCTACGTCAACGGCGAGCGCGAGGACACATACCATTGGTTGACATATCTCTAAAAAATCTTATTTAAGGAGATGGCCATGGTCATCGACGAATTCTTGAAGATCGCGATAGAGAGGGACGCTTCGGACATTCACCTGAAGGCTGGGAACCATCCCATAATCCGCATCAACGGGACGCTGACGCCCCTGACAGGTTTCCCGCGGCTCACGATCCAGGACACCGAGGACCTCGGGAACCAGATGATGACGGACCATCAAAAAAAGAAGCTCCAGGAGGACCTGGACATCGACCTGGCCTACAGCCTTCCCGGATTCGGCCGCTTCCGCGGCAGCATATTTCACCAGCGCGGCTCGCTGGCCATCGCCCTGCGGATCATCCCGCTCGAGGTCATGACCATCCGCCAGCTCCTCCTGCCCGAAGTCCTGGAAAAGATCGCCTTCTCCCAGCGCGGCCTCGTCCTGGTCACGGGCACGACGGGGAGCGGCAAGACGACGACACTGGCCGCCATGCTGGATTACATCAACACCTACCGCCGGGAAAATATCATCACCATCGAGGACCCAATCGAGTACTTGCACAAGGACAAGAAGAGCACGATCAGCCAAAGGGAAGTAGGTATGGACGTCAGCGGGTTCGGCAGGGGCCTGCGCGCCTGCCTTCGCGAGGACCCCGATGTCATCCTGGTAGGCGAGATGCGCGACCTCGATACCATCGACACGGCCCTCCTGGCGGCTGAGACCGGCCACCTGGTCTTCAGCACTCTGCACACCCTGGATGCTCCGGAGAGCATCAACCGCATCGTCTCGGTCTTCGCGCCCCACCACCAGCGCCAAGTCCGGCTCCAGCTGGCCGGGATCCTGAAGGCGGTCATCTCGATGCGCCTGATCCCGCGGATGGACGGACAGGGCCGCGTCCCGGCCGTCGAGGTCATGATCTCCACCCCCTACATTGCCGAGTGCATCTTGGAACGAGAAAAGACAACCCTCATCAAGGACGCTGTCGCGGCCGGCGTTTCCCAGTACAGCATGCAGACGTTCGACCAGTCAATCTACCAGCTCTACCGGGACGGCTACATCTCCTTCGAACAGGGCATGAAATACTCGTCCAACCCGGACAACTTCAAGCTCCGGGTCATGGGGATCCAATCCACGCTGGACATCGCCATGGAAGAGATGGAAAAGCAGATGAGCAAGGTCGAACGGGTGGAAGGGGGACCGGAAGAAGAGACCCGATGACATCGCACGAGATCCGGGAAACGTTTCTCGAGTACTTCTCCCACCGGGGCCACCGGGTCGTCAAGAGTTCGTCGCTCCTTCCCAAGGACGACCCGACCATTCTTTTCACCAACGCCGGGATGAACCAGTTTAAGAGCGTCTTCCTCGGACTGGAGACCCGGAGCTACAAGCGTGCCGTCTCCGTTCAGAAGTGCATGCGCGTCAGCGGGAAGCACAACGACCTGGAAACGGTCGGCCGGACCGGCAAGCACCACACCTTCTTCGAGATGCTCGGCAATTTCTCCTTCGGCGATTACTTCAAGAAAGAGGCCATCGCCTTTGCCTGGGAGCTCGTGACCGGGGTCTTCCGGATCGACAAGGACCGGCTTTACGCCACCATCTTCGAGGATGACGAGGAAGCCTTCCGGATCTGGGCGGGGGACGTCGGGGTCCCGGCCGGCAGGATCTTCCGCTACGGCAAAAAGGACAACTATTGGTCCATGGGAGAGACGGGTCCCTGCGGCCCCTGCTCGGAGATCCACTACGACCTTGGGGCCGGGATCGAGAGCGGCGACCCGTTCGCCCTCATTGAAAAGGGAAGCGACCGGTTCGTCGAGCTTTGGAACCTCGTCTTCATGGAAAATAACCAGGAGGAGGGGGGAGTCCTCAAACCGCTCCCTTCGCCGTCCATCGACACGGGGATGGGCCTGGAGCGAATGGCGGCCGTCCTCCAGGGGAAAAAGAGCAACTACGACACTGACCTCTTCATGCCGCTCATCGAGGCGATCTGCGAGGTCGCCGGGCGCGAGTACCCGGCGGGTGACAAAGGGGACATTTCGGTCCGCATCATCGCCGATCACATCCGGGCCGTGTCCTTTCTCATCGGGGACGGCGTGACTCCGGCCAACGATGGCCGGGGATACGTTCTGAGACGTCTCATCCGCAGGGCTTACCGGCACGGCAACATCTTGGGGATCGAAAAGCCCTTCCTGTACAAGCTTACGGGCGGCGTCGGGGACGTCATGAAGGACGCCTATCCCGAACTCCTGACATCCATGAACTACATTTCCCGGGTCTGTCTGTCCGAGGAGGCGCGGTTCTCGGCAACTCTGGCCTCCGGGCTCCGCACTTTCGATCAGGTTGTCGCGGAGACCCTGAACGAAGGCCGGACGACCATCCCCGGCGAAAAAGCCTTCAAGCTCTACGACACCTTCGGGTTTCCCCTTGACCTCTCCCAGGAACTGGCTGCGGAAAAGAAGATGGCGGTCGATAAGGAGGGCTTTGCCCGCGAGCTCGAGGAACAGCGGGAAAGGGCCCGGCAGTCCTGGAAGGGCGAGATCAAGCAGAAGGCGAAGAGGATCACCGAGGACTTGAAGGACCTCAAGGTTCGTTCCGTCGCTTACGAGTCGGCCGAGGTCCAGGATGCGGAGGTCCTGGCCATCCTCAAGAACGGGAGACCGGCCCCGGCGCTCGGCCCCGAAGAGGAAGGCGAGGTCGTTCTTGACCGGACGCCCTTTTACGCCGAAGCCGGGGGGCAGGTGGGGGACACGGGTGTCCTCAAGAACGCCCGTTTTTCCGGCCTCGTCGGGAATGCCTACTATCTCACTCCGGAGCTCATCGCCCACAGGGTCAAGACCCTGGCTGGGACCCTGGGCGCGGGAGACGCGGTGGACGCCGCGGCCGACCTGGCCCGCCGGAGTTCGATCTCCAATAACCACACCGCGACCCATCTCCTCCATGCCGCCCTGCGTCAGGTCCTGGGCGATCATGTCAAGCAGGCCGGCTCGCTCGTTTCGGACAAGCGCTTGAGGTTCGATTTCACCCATTTCGCCGCTTTGGGTCGGGAGGAGGTCCGAAGGGTCGAGAGCTTGGTCAACGAGAAGATCAGGGAGGACGTGGGCGTCGACACCAAGGTCACGTCGCTCGAAGAAGGGATCCGGGAAGGCGCCATGGCCATCTTCGAGGAGAAATATGGAGAGACCGTTCGACTCGTCCGGGTCGGGGACTTCAGCAAGGAGCTCTGCGGGGGGATCCACGTCCGTTCCACCGGCGAGATCGGGCTGTTCAAGGTCCTTTCGGAATCCAGCGTCGCCGCCGGCATGCGGAGGATTGAGGCTGTGACCGGAGAGGAGGCCTTCCGCTATCTCCAGGAGCTCGAGGACCTGATGATGGGCGTTGAGCAGGGCCTGGGCGTCTCCCGGAAAGAGGTCCTTTCCAGAATCGACAAGATGATGGGGTCCCTAGAGGCCGCCCATAGGGAGAACAAGGCCTTGCGGCAGAAGATGGCCCGCCAAAAACTTCAGAACGAAGAAGGTGTCGTCCGAACGGTCAAGGGCATTCCCGTCATGGCCCAAAAAGTGGAAGGTCTGGACATGGGTGGGCTCAGGGACCTCGCCGATTCGCTGAAGCAAAAAATGGGGTCCGGCATCGTGGTCCTGGGCGCCGCGGACGGCGGGAAGGTCTATCTGGTCGTCTCGGTGACCAAGGACCTGACGTCCAAGGTCCAGGCCCGGGTGGTCATCCAGGAATTGGCCCCCATCGTCGGCGGGGGAGGCGGGGGCCGGTCGGATTTCGCGCAGGCGGGAGGGTCGAAGCCTGAGGCCCTGGACTCAGCCCTCGAAAAGAGCTATGCTCTCATCGAGAGGATCATCGGGGACCGAACGAAAAATCACCCCTAAGGGGGATTGCCAAATAGGCCTTTTTTTGTCAAGCTGAGGTCAAAGGGCCTTATGAGAACTGCAAGAATCACCGTAACCATCGTTGCGACACTGGGATGGGCCCTCTCTCTCTGCGCTCTTTCGCAGGACATTGGCAGGAAGACGTACGACCACGTCGTCCGGAAGATCGCCCAAAAACACGGTGTAGAGCCTGACCTCATCCATGCCATCATCCGGGCGGAATCCAATTACGACAGCTTCGCCGTCTCCGTGAAGGGCGCCATGGGCCTCATGCAGCTCATGCCGGCCACGGCCAAGGCCTACGGGGTCAATAACTTCTACGACCCCGAAGAGAACATCGAAGGCGGCACCAAGTACCTGAAGGACCTGATCAAGCTCTATGGAGGGAAGACGAATTTTGTCTTGGCCGCCTACAACGCCGGCCAGGAGGCCGTGAAAAAATATAAAGGCATCCCTCCCTATCCGGAAACAAGAGACTACATCAATCGGATCCAAGCCTCGTACCGGAAGTCCACCATCCGGACGCGGACCATCATCTACAGGTTCTACGACGGAAGCGGGAACCTGGTCCTCACCAACAATCCGCGGTTGTATGCCTTGAATAAGGCCAATTAGCCTGCCGGATACCCTTTGACGAGCATATTCCGAGGGACGACCTCGAACGAAGCCGGCAGGGTCCCCAACTGTTCTCCATCCAGTTCCAGGAGCACGGTTTCATCCGGACGACAGAAAGCTTCCATTCTCTTGCCGCGGACGAGACTAATCTTGGGGTGGGAAAGGTGGCTGCCGTTGATGAGCTTCCAGCCGTGGCGGCAGAACTCAAGGAACCTCATGCCTTTGACGAGGACGATGTCGAAGAGGCCGTCATCCAGCCGGGCCTGAGGGGCGACCTTCATGCCCTTGCCGAAGACACGGCCATTGGCCACGGCGCCGATCAGGTAGTCCTCTTCCGGCAAATCGCTTCCGTCAATCCGGATCCGCAGCCTTTTATTCCGGTATTGGATCATGGTCGAGATCAGGCACCGGACATAGGACGATGCCTTCCGTTCCAGACGGCGGTCGTTGACCTTCTTGACGACCTCGCCGCCGACCCCGAAGTCGGCGATGTTGAGGAAAAACCTTCCCATGGGCTGGCCCGAAGACCCCTGGAAGCTCACCCGGCCCACGTCGATTCTCGCGGACGGGGCCTCGGTGATGACCTTGAGGGCGTTCTTCAGTCCGTTGGGAATGTTCAAGCTCCGGGTGAAATCGCACCCCGTCCCGGAGGGGACGATCCCCAGGCTCGTCTCGGGGTTGATGATCCGCTTGTCCTCGTAGAAGCCGTTGGCGATCTCGTTCATCGTCCCATCGCCGCCGACGCCGATGATGAGCTCGGACCCGCCCTTGATGGCCTCTCGGGCGATCTCCGTGGCCTGGAGGGGTTTCTCGGTGAAATCGTACCGGAACTCCTTGATGAAGTGGCGCAGACCTTCCTTGATCTCGGTCCACCTTTTGCGTGTCCGGCCCTGATTGGATTCGGGATTGACGATCACCTGGGTTTTAATGTGCAATGTCGGCTCCTTGGGCCTTCTTTTTTCCGAACAGAGACGCGCCGATAATCCCTCCCAAGGCCCCCAAAGCGGCAAAGACGGCCGCGGAAATGAAGAGCCCCATGAAGAACATGGCGATTGAAGCCCCTCCTCCCGTCCGATCGAGCCAGTTTTCCCAGCCGGAGGGCATCTCATCGGCGAATTCCGACAGACGCTCCATCATCCGGCGCATCACGGCCACGTTGAGTCCGTGGAGGGGGATGCCGACGAGGGAATCGACGACGGCGGCCGAGATCCCGGCGAGCGTCCCGACGATGGCCCCGTCGCCAGGGGTGAGGGAGACGGGTGAATCCTTGGCCAGCAGGTACGAGGCCAGGACGGCCCCACCGATGATCCAGAGACAACAGAAGCAGTTCAGGAAGGGAATGCCCGAGAGGACACCGGCGACCGCGCCTCCGATGAGCGCGGGCGCTAGCATGTTGGGCTTATGGTCGTTCATTGGTCCGTCTCCTTGGTCAAACCATTCTATTTCGTTTGCCCCGTCGATTTCAAGCGCAATTTCCCGCCAAAAAGCCGAAGGACCTCGTAGAGCCCTGTGATCAAATAAAAGGGAAGGACCGATCCCCAGGCCAGACCGGCCGTGATGCGGAGCCAGATCGGGCTGGCCCAAAGGCCCAGAAAGTTGCCGGCCGTGTCGAGGCCGATAGGCAGACTGACGAGAACGAAGATCGATGTCGCGGGCAGGAATGGCCTTGAGAACCGGCGGAGGAAAGGGTAGAGGATCGTCCCTGCCGAAAAACCGAGATAGATTCCGAGACAGCGGCCGCAGACGGCCAGGGGAAATCCGCGAAAGAAGAAACTGCGTTCCGGGATCTGGTGGCAGACGGGGGAAAAGACCGCGTAGATCATCGCTGAGACCCGGGGTGCATGATGTCTCAAGGCCGGGGCGGCTAAGAGGGCGGCGTTCCACAAGAGGCCTCCGAGAAATACCAGGAGCCAGGTCATCAGAACCGTGTTTTGGTCCTTTTTCATGTCCGGTGCTCCCATCCTTTCGTTTCCTCTTTCAGGCCCGGCCCCTCACTCGCAGCTTTGCCAGAAAAGTGGCGAGGACAAGGAAATTCACCGTGATGATGGAGAGGGCCATGAACCTGCCGTAAAGGGCCCGCCCCATGAGATCGTAAGCAGACAAGCCGGCCACGGCCAGGTCCAGGATGAGGAGGGCCCTGGCCGGCCGGGAAAAGGCGTCGAAGTCGTTCAGGACGAGCATGACCGCCGGCACGGATGAAAGCAGGGTGTAATCCCAACCGAGCGGCGAAACGATCGGGATAAGGGTCAGGAGAAGCGCCGACTCGAGGACGATGCCCCGAGGGATGCTCCGCCCCCGGATCATGAGAAACAGGAAGACGAGCGCGAGCATGGCCACGGTCACGAGGTAGAGGGTGCGCGCGAGTTGGGGCCGGCCCGTCCATTTCGTGAACAGGGCGATAAGCGAGACGTTGTCCTGCGTGCCCAGGAGGGCGGGTGTCGACCGCGACAGCGAATCCAACCATTCTCCGTGGACCTGGATGTTCCCGGAAGGCCCGTAATATATGGCCGGCCCGAGGAAGGCCAGGACGAGCATGAAGATGCCCCCGGCGAGGACCAGCCATTTTTTTTTAAGGACCCAGTAAGGGAGAAAGATCAACGCGTAAGGTTTCAGGGCGGAAGACGCGCCCCACAGGACCCCCGCCCAACCTTCGCGGGCGCCCCCGGGACGGTCCTCATTCTTGATCAGAACGGTGACCATGAGGAGGAGCAGGGCCGTGATCAGGGCATTGATCTGGCCGAGCTGGAGTTCCCGCAGGAAGAACTTGGCCAGGATGAGTGGTGGGAAGACGCGCAGGACCCAGGCCTTCTTCGTCTCCGGGCGAACGAGGCCGTAGGATAATTGGAAGACTAGGACCGAAGAACCGAGGACGAGGAGGAACCAGGCGAATTTGGCCGCCGCGAGCGGCAGAAAGGACACCGGCACGTAAAGGAAAGCGGCGAAAGGAGGGTACTTGAATTGGTAATGGCCGTCCTCCTGCCGGTAGAGCGTCTCTCCGGCCCGGATCCTTTTGCCGGCCGTGTTGTTGACCTCGAAGTCGATCATGCCCTTCTGGCCCTTCCAAAGGAACAAGCCCGTCAGCATAAGGAGCACGACGATGAGAATGCCGGCCGGAAGGCGTTTCGTCCACATGCCGATTCAACGCTACTAGACGGACATTCGTTTGTCAATGATGCCTTTTATTGACAGCGCATGTCCGGGTGAGTAAAGTTAAAGCAAGCATGGGTTTGCGGCTTTCTTCATAAAGGAGGTCAAAGATGAAATCTGGGAAGGCGATGGGGATTCTCTTGGTGGCGGGTTTGTTGGTCATTCCGAAGGCGGTCCCGGCGCAGACGGAAGAAGCGACCAGGATTTTCAGCCAGAACAGCCCGAACGTCGTTACGCTCATCGTTTATGGCAAGGACAAACAGGAACTTGCCAAGGGCACGGCCTTTGCGGTCGCCGAAAACGTGGTGGCTGCGAGCTATCATCTTGTCGGCCGGGCCTTCGACGCCGAGGCGGTCACTGCGAAGGGAAAAAAGATCAAGGTCGAAGGGATCATGGCCGTCTCCAAGCTCTACGATATCGCCTTCCTGAAGCTCAAGGGCAAGGTCCAGGCCCTGGCCGCGGGCGGCCCGGAGGGGCTTGCTCAGGGCGCCAGGATATTCGCCATCGGCGCCAACGAAACCGGCCAGCTCATGCCTTCCGAAGGGACCATCCGGAGGTTCCTCGAACTGGCGCCGGACCAGAAATTCATGGAGGTCTCCCTGGCCATCCCTGACTCCTTCACGGGCGGTCCGGTTTTCGATCTTAACGGCAAGGTCGTGGGCATGGTCCTGGTGATGGACAAAGGATTGCGGTGCGTCGTCCCGTCGAACCTTTTTCTGAACCCGCCCCTGGCGGGCAAGATCGTCTCACTCAAGGATTCCGCTCGCGAGGACTATTTTTCCTCCCTCGAAGGGGCTTACCTGGCCGGCCGGCTAGCGGCCATGATGGACGATACGACGACGGCCCGCGCCCATCTGGAAACGGCCGTCAAGCTCGATCCGTCCCTGATCGTCGCCCAGAGCCTCCTGGCTGACGTCTATTCAGCGCAAAGGGATTATAACGCCGCTGCCGCGGCTTACAAAAAGGTCATTGAACTGGACGCCGACCGTATCGACGCCCACCATGGCCTCGGGTCCATCTATCTCAGGATGCAGCGCTTCAGCGACGCCATCGGGCCCCTGGAGAGGACCGTCGCCCTGGACCCGAACCGGAAGGAAGCCTATAACGACCTCGGCACGGCCCGGGAAGAGGCTAAGGACTTCGCCCAGGCCGCCGAGGCTTACGAGAAATACATCAGTCTGAAACCGGACAACCCCTGGTACGGCTATCTGCGGCTCGGGCTGTGCCGGATGGAGACGAACGAGTTGGACGCGGCCGTATCCGCCCTTCAGGAAGCCCAAAAGCTCCAGCCCAACGACGTGAAGACGAACTTCAAGCTCGCCGAGGCCTATACGCGGACTCGCCGGTTGGACATGGCCGAGGAGACCTACAAGGACCTTTCTGGGATCAATCCCGAGGGGGCCACCACGTACTACGGGAAGATCATCACGATGTACGATGAGGCCGGGCAGTATGATAAGGCCATCGAAGCCGCCAGGAAGATCATTGAATTCAATCCCAAGAACGAGCTGGCCTTCTTCAACCTGGGGATCATGTTCCTCAAGCTCCAGCGATATGATGAGGCGGTCGGGGCATTCAAGGACGCCTTGGACCTCAAGCCGGGCTATGCCTCCGCCTTGTACAATATCGGATACAGCTATTCCCTGGCTAATAAATACAAGGAGGCGGTCGAGGGGTTCCAGAAGTACGCGGAATTCATGCCCGAGGACCCGGTGGGCTGGCTCAACATCGGCGTCGCCTATATGATGCTCAAGAACTTCGAGGCCGCCTTGGAGCCCCTGAGAAAAAGTATCGAGCTCAAGCCCGACAACGCCGTGGCCCATTACAACCTGGCCATCGTCTACCTCAACCTGAAGGACAACTACAGCGCGACGGAGGTCTACAAGACCCTCTTGGGCCTCAACCAGGAACTTGCCGGCAAGCTGAAGAAACTCCTGAGATAAAATTGACAATAGGGCCCGGTTTATGGTAAATTTATTGACCAATTCACCGGAGGCCCCCGCCAGAGTCATTGTCAATTCCTGATAAGTGCGAAGATACGGGCAGGTGGCGGAATTGGCAGACGCACTAGGCTTAGGACCTAGTTCCTGATGAAGGAGTGCGGGTTCGAACCCCGCTCTGCCCATTTCCCTCGCTCAGGATTACCCGCGGTCGGGCCCCGCGGGGCGGAACGAGGGACGAACAGGACTTGAAAGAAGGGACTAACCCATGAACAACGCAGGCCAAGAAAAGATCAAGATCGTGAGCCCCACCCGCCGGGAGTTGGACCTCGATGTCCCTCCCGCCGCGGTTGGAGAGGAGTTTGATAAGATCCTCGCGGGAATCGCGTCCAAGGCAAAGTTGGCCGGTTTCCGGATGGGAAAAGCCCCCAAAGACCTTGTCCAAAGGATGTTTTTTGCCGAGATCCAGAAGGATGTCGTGGATTCCCTTGTCCCCAAGGCCCTCGGTGAGGAGTTGAAGGCAAGCGGACTGCAACCGGTCAGCGTCCCGGTCATCCTGGACGCCCATTTCGAAGAGGACCGGACACTGCACGCCCGCGTGGCTTTCGAGGTCCTGCCCGAGTTCGAACTTCCGGTCTACAAGAAGGTCCGGTTGGCGCGCCGCGAAGCGGCCGTCGAGGACAAGGAGGTCGAGCAGGCCCTTGAGGATTTGAGGCAGAGGGCGGCCGAATACGTGCCTATGGAGGGCAGGGGAGTGACGGACGGGGACTATGTCGTCGTCGAGGCCCAGGGCCGGGACCTGATGACGAAAAAGTCCTTCCCGGTCGAAAAAACAGTCGTCCTGGCCGGCCATGCCGAGAATGAGCCGGCCCTGAACGAAAACCTCTCCGGCTTGAAGGTCGGCGAGGAAAAAACGTATTCCGTGACCTATCCGAAGGACCACGCCAACAAGAAGCTGGCCGGAAAAAACGTCGAGTACCGGCTCAAAGTGCAGTCCATCAAGGAAAAAAAGGTCCCGCCCCTGAACGACGACCTGGCCAAGACCCTTGGCGATTATCAGGGGCTGGAGGACCTGAGGGAGAAGATTCGAGCCCGGCTCCTCGCCTCCAAGGAGATCTCCGGCCGGAACAAGGCGGCCTCCGAACTGCTGGAAAAGATCTCGGCGGGGGTGACTGTCGAGCTTCCGGAAAGCCTGGTCGAGGATGAGACCCGGGTCGTCCTCAGGCGGATCCTGAGCAGCTACCCGCAAACCCAGCTGGGAAAGGGCCAGGCCGAGCACCTGGCCGCCGAGGGCAGGAAACAGGCGGAGCGGAACATCAAGAACAACCTCATCCTGACCAGGATTGCCGAGAAGGAAGCGATTACGGTCACCGACGCGGAGATCGAAGAGGAAATGAAGGGGTTGGCGCAGGCCAATAACGTTCCCATGAAAAAGGTGGTCGAAACGGTGGACAAGGATGGGAAGAGGGGAGACCTCGAAGAGAACATCCTCTTCCGGAAGACAGTTGACTTTTTGCTCGGACAGGCTATAATAGAGTGACAAGCTTCCGCTTTAACCTGCCCTCGAACAAGAAGGCCCGGGCGATCGAGATCACCCGGGAAATGGTCGAAGAAAACGAACTCAGCTTCGAAAAATTCAGCGAGGCGATCGGAGCATGACCTATGCCGGAAACTGAACACAACGAAGTCATCCGGAACATCCCCCTGATTCCGCTCCGGGACCTGGTGGTCTTCCCAGCCACCTTGGTGCCCTTCATCGTCGGGAGGCCGTCCTCCATCCAGGCCCTGGAAAAGGCCGCCGAAAAAGACAAGATGATTTTCCTCTCCGCCCAGATGGATGCCTCGATCGACAACCCCACGCCCCGGGACATCTACTCCATGGGCGTGACGGCCAAGATCATCCGCACGGTCAAAACCGACGAGAAGAACATGAAGGTCATTGTGGAGGGCAAAAGCCGGGCGAGGATCGTCGAATATCTCAGCACCTACCCCTATTACCAGATCCTGGCCAAAGTGCTCAAGGAGGCCGAGGACCACACCCAGGACGCCAAGGAGCTTCTCAAAAGGGTCTTATCCCTCTTCGAAGAGTACCTGAAACTCAACCAGAACGCGAACCTCGACTCCATCATCCCGGCCCTCAGGGAGAACACGGCTGACCGCATCGCCGACATCATTGCCTCCCACCTTTACCTGCCCCTCGACGAGAAACAGAACCTCCTCGAGACGATCAACAGCATAGAGCGCTTGAGGCGCCTGAACTATGTCCTGGAGAACGAGATCCTGAAGATCCACTCCACCTACCAGAGGGACGGCCAAAAACAAGGGAGGCGCCGGCCGCCGCTCAAGGACCTCGGACAAAAGAATTTCCCGGCCGG
>Ga0315279_10001903_pt1 | contig 32995 bp, 31 predicted proteins | sample YL17G06_20_MG_FD_203694 | JGI IMG/M metagenome (GOLD analysis project Ga0315279, IMG submission 203694) | Sediment microbial communities from Yellowstone Lake, YNP, Wyoming, USA - YL17G06_20 | ecosystem: Environmental > Aquatic > Freshwater > Lake > Sediment | place: USA: Wyoming | collected...
AACCCTCACTCTTGATGCTTCCGGCCAGATCCTTTTTTCATGATGAAGCGAGCAGGCAATCTCACATTTGCGGCATCCGCTGCATTTCGAAAGGTCTCTCGCTATCCAAATAGGTTCTTTCCTCGTTGTCAAGCTAACTAGCCTTCCCTAAAACTCTCGAGAAAATGCTTTTAGAGTCTGCCTCATTTAAACATGACGTTTTCTTGTGGCAAGGTTCCCGCTGAACCCTGCTGTGCTGATTGATGGTAAAAAAACCTTAAGCAAGCTGTACTGGGAGCGCGCAGGAGTTTTTTCCGCAAAGCAGAATTGTAAGATTTAAACGTCAGTCTAAACCTAGCTGGCCCCATCAAAAGCCCCCTTTTCGCAACTTCAACGGGACATCTTTTTTATGGCGGAGTCTTATTCTTGAGGAAACGCTTGGTCAAATGTTTGAGTATTACAAACACATTGTGAAAACGTGGTTTTCTTCACCTTCAAAGCTTCGTCAGTTCACCCAATTCTGAGAATGATTATTGGGTACTTACTACTTCAGGCTAATCTTCTCTCCACTTGAATAACTTCGCTGCAGCTACAAAGACAATAATCGTGATTGCTGTGACCACGACAAGGTCTATCACTGCCTGCCCATAGTTTCCGTATATCATAACCGCGTTTAGTCCCTCGATTATGTAGAAAAGGGGCAGGACATGCGCGAATGATTGCAGATAAATAGGCATGAGGCTAATGGGGAAGAATGTGCCGGCGAGAAACATCATTGGGAAAGTTATGACCTGACCTACTAGGCTGGCTGTCTCGGTGCTTCTAGTTACAGTTCCAACCAGCATGCCCAACGAAGAGAAAAGCATCGGTCCCAGGATAAGGAATGGTATGAGCCAAAGTGTTAGCGTGACGTGAGCGCCAAAGGCAAGAACTCCCACGGCAACCATCAGCAAGAAGGAAAGCGCTGACAACAGAATGTACCAGAGCACTTTGGAGGCTAGCCACTCGATCTTGGAGAGGGGAGTCAGGGATAACTGCTTGAACAGCTTTGTCTTCTTGTATTCTGAGGATATGTTAACGAGAGAAAACATCGGGCTCACGAGTATAGAAAAACCGATTAGGCCAGGAATTAAGAAATCGACGTATTTGTACACTTGAGCGTTTACCGTCGTCTGGGTTAAGCCTATGATCATTGAACCATTGTAATGTCGCAAGTTGAACACATTTGCCACTCCTGTGACGGTTCCGCTTACGACGGCACTGGAGCTTGAGGATGGGTTGCCGTAGACGGTTACGTTAACAGGGTTGCCCGCTATATAGTTCGAAGAGAAATCGGCAGGGATAATCATTCCGTCGGATGCCGAATGGACCGAGAGGTACTGTGAGAAGTTTTCAGAAGTACTAACCAATACTACGCGAACTGTGCTCGTGCTGTTAAGCGCATTCACGAATGAAGTGGAGATCTGACCAGCGTCTTGGTTCTGAACGTAGACCGTTATGGTTCCGGAAGAGCTTCCAGAAAAAATGGCACCGAAAATAAGTATGAGAATCACAGGAAATATTAGACCAAAGAACAGCCCCACCCTGTTTCTCAGATATCCGCGACCGAACAAACGAAGGTCGGCCATGATTCTTTTTGCACTAGCCATCCTTCCTAGCGCCTCCGCCTATCAGTGGAATTAACACCGTTATTTTCAGCTTTGATTTCGCCCTGCGCATCCATGGGTCCCCTCACCAGCTTAACGAACACATCGTCCAAACTGTCACGGCGCGTGTGAATCTCGCCCCAGTTTAATCCTGACTGTTCGACAGCCGCCAAGGCTGTCAACGCGTCAATTTTCCGATTGAGCGCTATGCCAATCAAACCCTTGCCCTTGTACTCAACCTTCAGATCCGTGTTTGCCCTTACATAAGAGGCCAGCTCCTCGGTCCCATGAATCTCAAGTCTTTCCCCTGAACCATAAGCTTCAATGATTTCATCTGAAGTTCCCATCGCCACTATATTCCCATGATTCATGATGGCGACCCTATCGGAAAGCTGCTGGGCCTCATCGAGGTAATGAGTAGTCAGAATTACGGTCTTATCCTTATTCTTCAACCCTCTTATCACGTCCCAAATCGCCCTTCTCGCGTTTGGGTCAAGTCCCGTAGTTGGTTCGTCGAGGAAAAGAAGCTCAGGAGAATTCACGAGTGAGAGGGCAAGTCCCATCTTCTGCTTTTGCCCGCTCGAAAGATTCTCGAAAAGGACACCTGCTGAATCCTCTAGCAAAACTTCTTTCAGGATCTCATCCGGGTTGACGCTGACGCCAAAAAGATCTGCGTAGTATTTCAACGCTTCCCTCGGGGTTGCCTTGTCAAAGAAAGTGAAGTCCTGCGGTATTACCCCAATTCTTTTATGAAGCACGTAGCCGTTTTCCCACGGATCAAGACCGAGTACCTTCACGGCACCACTGTCTCTTTTCCGCAAACCCTCCAAAATCTCTATCAGTGTTGTCTTGCCTGCACCGTTCGGGCCGAGAAGAGCGAAGACTTCACCCTCGCTAACTGAGAATGAAACTCCATTAACTGCCTTTAAATCGCCGTAGGACTTTGTGACGAAGGATATTTCAACTGGTATCATTCGAAGCGCAACCTCATTCAGCCCTCTCCCCAGAACATTTCTGGAAATTGGCACATTCACAATTATGCGTTGCTGTTCTGCATAAGGAAATGCGATGTTCTAAATATGATTTTCGGATAACCCAACGAACTTTTTCGTGGCTCAAACCATTGCGTTCCGTATGATTGGCTCAACCACATGATTTTTGAAGTCTTGCATCTGTTCTATTCTTAAAAAGCGAAAATGCTAAGTGATCTAAGTAACGAAATCAGCAAGATCAGCAGACAACTTCATGAGGACAGAATTCCTCAACTTCTGTCTCAAATGGAGCAGGCAAGTGCCATCCGCGGCAAATACTTCTACTTGACACTGATATTTATTGCCACTCCTCTTTTCATCAATCTCTTAATCCTACCACAACTATCTGAAACCACTGTGGTGTTCTTCAAACAAATCATCTCAATAACGAGCCTATTGAGCGTCATGGGAGTCATTTTTCTGCTTCTATACATTAACAAAATCCTCAACGTATAAGCACACCCTCTGCAAGATCTGAAAGCAAGTCTACGCTTTTTCGTTCGAGCGATTCACCTGCGATCTAGTTAGCCTTTGAACGATGCAGGCAGGTTCAAGAACGTGAAATCGGAGCCAAATAGTGGTTCAGTCATATGTAGATATATATTTTAGATGCTCAGAATGGTGATGTGGTGCTGCACTTGCCACTGCCACTTGTTGAACGATCAAAGGAAGAGCTTGCTCAGATTATCCGTAGGAAGGTTGAAGCCACAAAGGGCATCAGAGGTTGCAGCCAGTTGAATGTGCGCGTAAGCGGAAAAAAGCTTGACGTCAACATGCATGTTCTCGTTGATGGTAATCTCAGATTTGAGGAAACACACAAAATCGCATTGAGTATTGAGAAAGGAGTGAAAGCCATCATTCCAAATGCTAGAGTCACAATCGACACCGAACCCTTTGGAAACGGCAAAGAGAGCGTCTGGAAACTCGTTAAGGACATAGCCGAAGGAGCGCCTGGTTCCAGAGGCGTTCACAACATACACATTCAAAAGATCAGCGGAAAACTGTGTATCGACATGCACCTTGAGGTCAGCGCGAACCTAACCGTGAAACAAGCTCATGATGTCGCTGATCACGTCGAAAAGACGATAAAAGCAGCAGCTCCCAACATCTCGGAAGTCACCGTTCACATTGAATCTGCATCAGACCGCATATCTAGGGAACTGGCGGGAATAGAGACTGAGCTGGAGTCAGATATTGAACACATTGCCGAGCGCTTCCCCGAAATCAAGAGAGTCTGCGAAATCAGAGTCCGCAGATTCGGCGACTCTTTACACTTGGTGCTTCAATGTAGCTTCGATCCGAAACTGAGCATTAAAAGAGCGCATGAGATCTCAAGCCAACTTGAAAGTGCGATCAAAAGCGCATTCCCCAACGTTACCAGAATAGACATTCATGAAGAACCAGTCTAGGGCCACTTTGGAGCTGATTAGGCTAGGGAAACGTGACATAAGACCTAAATATCGCTTCATCCGTAAAAAAGGAGCAACAAACGTCGTACATATCAAGAGGACCAATCTTGAGGCGGATTCAAAAACACGTCAAGGCGGGAAAACGTCAACAATCGCAGGAATTACTGGTCTTTTCATCCTACGGAAGTCTATGAAGCTCTTGAAACCAGTGAACATGGGCTGTCAGAACAGGAAGCTCAACGGCGCCTAAAGATCTACGGGCATAACGAATTGCCCACTCATGCTTTCAGCATGATCCAAGTGCTTCTTAGGCAATTGAAGAACCCGATTTTCGCCATTCTAATCGCATGCGCTTTCGCCGCAGGCTTTTACTCGGAACTCAAGCAGGCGATAATAATACTCTCAATGATCGCTCTCAGCGTCATTTTGGGATTCTACAACGAGTACAAGGCAGAAAAGATTGTTGAGAATTTGCGACAAAACGTGTCAATTAAAGCCATAGTAGTCAGAGACGGCAAATCATCGCAGATCGATTCAAAACAGTTGGTTCCGGGAGATTTGGTGTCAGTCTATGTCGGGGACATTGCTCCGGCAGACATGCGAATCGTGAAGTCAAAAGAGCTTCAGGCTGATGAGGCAACGTTTACTGGCGAATCTTTTCCAGTTGAGAAGATCTCAGATGAACTCAGTCTTGAGCACCCGATGCCTCAGCAGTTGGCGAACTACCTATTCATGGGCACAGCGATCGTGCATGGCAGCGGTCAGGGCCTTGTTATCTCTACTGGGAAGAATACAGAGCTTGGGGCCATTTCCAAGAGTTTGGTTCGAACGCATCCTGAAACCGAATTTCAAAGAGGAATTAAGAAGTATGGAACGATGCTTCTTACGCTTACTCTCGCGCTCACGATCGGGATTTTCTCGTTGAACGCAGCCATCGGCCATCCGTTAATCGATTCGTTGCTTTTCTCTCTTGCCGTTGCTGTTGGACTAGTGCCGGAATTAATGCCAGCCATAGTCACGATTAGTTTAGCTCAAGGTGCTGGCAGAATGGCAAAGGTCAAGGTTATTGTGAAACGCTTGGTCTCAATAGAGGATTTCGGCAACATGGACGTTCTCTGTACTGACAAGACGGGGACGCTTACTGAAGGGAAGATCTTTCTCAGCGACTGTCGTTCGTTTGGCGAAGAGGAAGATCAGAGAGTTCTGACTTACTCACTGCTCTGCAACTCTGCGATTGTAGGGGACACTATTGTTGGCAATCCCATGGACATTGCGATTTGGGATTACGCCATCAAGAATGATGCAGGGAAGAGCATCGAATCCTATGTCAAAGTTGACGAGATTCCTTTCGACTATCAACGGCGGATAATGTCGGTAGTGGTTCAAGAAGATGATACGTACACTCTGATCAGCAAGGGCGCTCCAGAATCAATTCTGGCCAGATGCAGTTCTGCTGAGATCAGCGGAAGAATCGAGCCCATGGACGCCGTTCAGGAAGCAATCAATAGCAAATTCGTCAACCTTTCCCAGCTTGGGTATCGCATCCTGGCAGTTGCCAGCCGACGCGTGGACATCAAAACCTCATACTCGGTTGAAGACGAAAAGGATCTGACGCTTCTCGGCTTTCTGATTTTCACTGACCCTCCGAAGAAGGACGCTCATGAAGCCATTACTAGGCTTGAGAGGATGGGAGTTGACGTAAAAATACTGACCGGGGACAACGAGCTCGTGGCAAAAACGGTCTGTGAGAAACTCAAAGTCCCAGTCAAAAGAGTAGTTTGCGGTTCAGACCTCGTGCAAATGAGTTGGACCGAGATCAAGAAAACAGTGGAAGAGACCACCATCTTCGCCCGAATTACGCCTGAGCAGAAGCTGGACATCATAAAAGCTCTAAAAGAGAACGGGCACGTGGTGGGTTTCATGGGAGACGGCGTGAATGATGCCCCTGCCCTTTACGAAGCAGACGTGGGGTTGTCTGTTGACACTGCCGTGGACGTTTCAAAGGAAGCAGCAGACATCGTTCTTCTCGAAAAGGACCTGCTCGTGCTCGCAGACGGAATAAATGAGGGACGCAAAATATTCGGCAATACAATAAAATACATTTTAATGGGAACAAGCTCCAACTTCGGAAACATGTTCAGCGCAGCTGCCGCATCCATCTTTCTGCCTTTCCTGCCAATGCTACCCATGCAGATACTCTTCATGAACCTGCTATACGATGTAGCAAACATGACTCTGCCCACCGACAACGTTGACGAGGAATACATCAAAAAACCAAAGCACTGGGACATAGGATTTGTGAGAAAGTACACTCTCTTCTTTGGCCCCTTCAGCTCGCTTTATGACTTTCTGACTTATGGCATAATGCTTTTCATATTCGGTACTTGGGTGGCGACACCTAAAGCAGCATCACTCTTCCAAACCGGGTGGTTCGTGGAGTCATTCTGGACGGAAGTCTTAGTCATATTCGTCATTAGAACCAGGCGGATTCCCTTCTTCACAAGCCGTCCTGGAAAATGGCTAATACTCCTCACACTTTCGTGCGTGGCATTCGGAACTATAATCCCATTCACCATATTGGGCGGCTTCCTCGGATTCACCGCGCTTCCTCCTGAATACTGGGTGCTCTTAACACTCATGGTTGCCACCTACCTCTTCCTCGTGGACGCGGGTAAGGTGTTCTTCTACAAGATATGCAAGCTTGTTGGAGGTGAATGATCTGCCAGATCTTGACCTGTTCGCTTGGTGGGCCATCAGTATCAGCGGTGGAAGCATATTCCTTACGCTCGTTAGCATCTATCTCTACGTGAGCACAAAGCAAAGACGACAGCAAAGTGAACGAAAAACAACTGGCATGATTGGTCTAGTGAAAGATTTCGTCTTCGTTTGGGTGCTGGTGAGTCTCCTGATATTCTACATAATCTCTGTACAAATAGGATCTGCCGCTATATTCGCCGCGGGAAACATATTCGTCGAGGTCCTTCTGATCATCTACTTGGTGAAGAACAAGACGAAAGAATCTGAGCAAGCATAGTACGCAGTATGGATTGCATTTCCTTTCTTTATGACTAGGATTTCTCGGGAAACTCCTTGTTCATCGTTACCTAGAACCGAAGTCTACGAGTTTTTGACTGGGCACTTTGGTCAAAATCTTTGGCTAGTTCCTCGAGCAAGGTCCTCTGTTTCTGGGTTAACTTCTCAGGAACTGAAACGTCAACTCGGACTAACAGATCACCTTTGCCGTATTCTCTAAGCCTTGGCATGCCCTTGCCTTTCAGCTTGATTATTTCCCCAGGTTGTGTGCCAGGGCGGACTTTCAAAGTGATGCTTCCTTCAAGCGTGGGCACTGAAACCTCTGTGCCTAATGCCGCTTGAGGAAACCCTATCGACAGATTGTGTAGGAGGTCATCCCCATCTCTCTTGAAATACTGATGAGGGGCTACGTGAATCATAACGTATAGATCTCCGGATGGCCCTCCATTTGGAGGGGTTTCTCCCTCTCCTCGGAGCCTAAGCTCGTAGCCATCGTCAATACCAGCAGGAACTTTCACATCGATTTTCCGTTCTTTTCTTGCCAAGCCTATGCCTCTGCAATTTCTGCATGGTGAAGCAATGATCTTGCCGCTACCTCTGCACGTAGGGCATGGCGTAACACGTACAAACATCCCGAAGCTGTTCCTACTTACGTTTTGTATCTTTCCAGCCCCATTGCATTTGGGACATGTTCTCGGCGACGTGCCAGGAGCTGCTCCAGTGCCGTTGCAGATTTCACACTTTTCGATTCTAGGTACGTCTATTTCCTTCTCCGTTCCCCTTGCTGCTTCTTCCAATGTGATCTCAAGGTCATAGCCAAGGTCTTGGCCTCTTGTGATTCTTTCTTCGAAATCGTGTCCACCAAAGAAGGAGCTGAATATGTCTCTAAAGCTGAAGCCGAATCCCAAATCCCTTAGTATAGATTCGAAGTCTGCCCCTTTGAATATGTCCTCCGTAGTGTAGCGTTGATCGAATCCGGCATGGCCTAGCATGTCATACTGCCGTCGTTTTTCATCATCTGACAGTACAGCGTAGGCTTCTGATATTTCTTTAAACTTTTCTTCTGCGTCCTGCGACTTGTTCCTGTCTGGGTGGTACTGCAAGGCCAGCTTCCTGTAGGCGTCTTTGATTTCGTCTTTAGATGCAGTTTTTGAAACGCCAAGAACCTCATAGTAATCCCTTTTGGCCGTCATTCTCTTTACCATCACAGCCGAGACACGAAGGTTAGATCAAAACCGTTTTTTGGTTTCTCATTTCACCTTGTAATCCTCAGAATCGACTACCTTGTCGCCGCTTGGTGGTGGAGAAGCCTGTCCGCCAGCTTGGCCCTTTTGCTTCGCATATTCCGATGATGCTTGTTGATAGACCGCTGTGCCAACTTCTTGAAGAACCTTCATGAGCTCGTCGGACTTTGCCTTCATTTTTTCCAGATCATTGCTCGCCAAGGCGTCCTTCAATGTGGAAACCGCAGTATCGATTTTGTTTTTTTGTTCTTCGGTGAGTTTTTCTGCTAGATCCTTCTTGGTTTTCTCTGCTGTGTAGATTAGGTTGTCGGCGTTGTTTCTCAGTTCAGCTTCTTCGCGTTTCTTCTTGTCCTGTTCGGCGAACTGTTCCGCTTCCTTCGTCAATCGTTCTTTTTCTTCTTTGGATAATTTTGTGGAAGCTGTTATTGTTATTTTGGCCTCTTTACTTGTGCCCAGATCCTTGGCAGCTACGTTTAGTATTCCGTTGGCGTCTATGTCAAACGTAACCTCTATCTGGGGAACACCTCTTGGAGCAGGCGGTATACCTTCCAAATTGAACATGCCCAAGGAGACGTTGTCAGGCGCCATGGCGCGGTCTCCTTGAAGCACGTGAATAGTAACGGCTGTTTGGAAATCGGCCGCCGTTGTGAATATCTGGCTTCTTCTCGTGGGAATGGTTGTGTTTCTTTCAATAACCTTCGTGAATATATGTCCAAGCGTTTCCACGCCAAGAGACAGTGGCGTAACATCAAGCAATAGCAGATCTTTTACCTCTCCCGTGAGCACAGCTCCTTGTATGGCTGCTCCGACGGCAACGCACTCCATGGGATCCACGCCTCTCTCCGCGGGCTTTCCCATGATCTGCTCTACAAACTTCTGTACGTAGGGCATTCTTGTCATTCCGCCAATGAGGATTATCTTGTCTATGTCCTTGGGAGCCAACTTTGCGTCTTCAAGTGACTTAATGATTGTTTTCTCGGTCTTCTGGACTATCGGCTGAGCCAGTGTCTCAAGCTTGGTTCTGGTCAATGTCAAATGCAGATGTTTGGGCCCAGTCGCATCAGAATATATGAAGGGAAGGTCAATGTCCGTGGTCATCATCGTTGACAATTCTATCTTTGCTTTTTCAGCAGCCTCTTTTAACCTAGCCATTGCCGCCTTATCACCTGTTACGTCGACGCGCGTTTGCCTCTTGAACTCGTCTATGACATATTCCATCACGGCCCTGTCTAAATCTGTGCCCCCCATCTGCGTATCACCACTAGTTGACAATACTTGGAAGACTCCTTTGCCAAAGTCCATTACCGTTACGTCGTGTGTGCCACCGCCAAAGCTGAAGACTAGTATCTTCATCTCTTTCTCTAACTTGTCAACTCCGTATGCAAGACAAGCTGCTGTTGGTTCATTTATTATCCTTTGAACTTCGAATCCAGCTATTTCTCCTGCGTCCTTGGTGGCTTGTCTTTGGTTGTCGTTGAAGTGAGCGGGAACTGTTATCACTGCCCTTCTCATAGGCGTGCCTAGAAAGGTTTCAGCGTCTTTCTTGATCTTCTGAAGTATGAAGGCGGAGATCTGTTGCGGAGAATAATCTTTTCCAGCAATGCTAATCTTGTAGTCTGTGCCCATCTTTCTTTTTATTTCAAGAATTGTTCCTTCAGGATTGGCGGTTACTTGTCTCTTCGCAGTTTCGCCAATCAATAGTTGGCCGTCCTTGGTGAAAGCAACGACAGACGGAAACATTTTCCCCGCCATCGTAGGTCCTTCGGCACTTGGTATCACAGTTGCCCGTCCACCTTCAAAAATGGCGGCTGCGGAGTTTGTTGTTCCTAGGTCTATTCCCAACACTTTTTCTCCAGGCTTTACGTTACTCATCTTGATGCGCCTCCACTTACTGTTTTGTTCTCGGGTTTAATCGCAACTTTAACTATGCTTGGTCTAATCACTTTTTCTTTCATAATATAACCCTTCCTTACTTCTTCAACCACCATGCAGTCCTCAACTCCTTCCTTTTCTATCCTCGCCACGACGTTGTGTCTTGAGGGGTCGAAAGGCTTGCCAACACATTCTATTGGAGTGACGCCCTCGATCTTAAGTACGTTTCTAAGCTTCTTAAGAGTCATCTCAACGCCTTTTGTCAATACCTCAGCAGAGTCAGAAGAGCGGCCAGATTTTACAGCCATTTCCAATTCATCAACAACATCAAACAACCCCATAATAACGCGCTCACTACAATATTGTCTCACTTCTTCCACTTGCCGGTCAAACCTCTTCTTCAAATTCTCAAAATCAGCTTGCATGTACTTCAGGCGGGTGAGGTATTCTTCAGAGCGCTTTTTCTCTTCACCTAGAGCCTGCTCCAGCGCTTCGAACTGTGTGCTGCCTTTTTGCTGTTCTTCTTGCTCTTCGCCCATTGTGGCGTCTCCAAGCACGGTGCTACAGATTCTCAGCGTATGCAAACGGGAATATATACTTCACTCTCTTGTGCACTCTCAAATAGCTGTGTATACAGAAGCATACCAAGTATGCCTGCGTTCGAAAGATAGCAAATTATATAAACGTTATCCTTTGTCATAGATAAAAACGGATGATTTAATGACTGAGAAAAAAGTCTTCGTTAGAAAAGCTACAGGGCTGGTAAGAGAAATCGGCTTCCTCACGGCAATGCTTATCGTCATATGCAACATGGTTGGCTTGGGCTGGCAGAAAAGGCTGTTCCAATTCACTGGACCAAGAATAGTCCCGGAAAGTGAGTACGTTCTAGGGCTACCTCCAATGGTAATGGCTTTCATCCTCGTAGGTATAGTGGTTCTTTTCACGGTGTGGGCGCTTAGTATCCTTGGTGCATCAATGCCTCGATCAGGCGGCGGATACGTCTACATTTCAAGAATTCTGCATCCTTCAGTAGGCTACGTGGCATCTTGGCTCGAATACTTCAGCATTGCGGTCTCTTATGGGCTAATAGGTACAGCAGTCTTCGAAGCCGTTACGATCTACGCATGGATGGCAGGATGGGGCACATCGTGGGCCACACCAGAAGCCCTCCTGATAGGCGGAATGGCAATTGTCGCACTCTTTGCCATCATAACCTGCTTCGGGGTCAGAATGACAGGCATGATGCTACACGTGATATTCTGGGTGCCTGCTATCGTCACAGTCGTTCTCTATGGCTTCCTTCTTATGGCAACACCTGAGGCCCTCAATTCTGGCATCGAATCCCTAACACACGGAGTGACGGCTAACGCATTCACAACTCAAGCACTTGCAGGATTTTCGGGCGTTCCTGGCATGGCCGTATCCCCTGCATCGTACTGGGACGCCGTGTCATACGCGTCGCTAGGCGCTTTCTGGGCATACATAGGTTTTGGCGCTTCAACTTTCGTAGCTGGCGAGATAAAAGAGGCTGCAAAGAATCTGCCAAAACAGCTTTTCACTGCAAATACCATAGTAGTATTCCTGTATATCACAATCTCTTTCCTGGTTGCAAGAGCCGCCATGATGGTTGGACAAGTCGGTGGATACTCGTTTTTCAGTTCCTATTCTTGGCTCTCTTATGGTGCAGGAGGCGCTGGGAGAGCATGGCTGAGCAGCATAGACGTTGGAAGAGCTTGGATGCCCAATATTGCAGGCTTCGCGGCGCAAGGAATGGGACAAGGGTGGTTCCTCATTCTGATTCCTATCTTTGCGGCATTATGGGTCGCCAACGACATTCCTCCATTCATACTGACCTCCTCCAGAGTAATCTTCGCAATGGCTTTTGACAGAGTCTTGCCTGAGAAACTAGCGGAAGTCAACGAAAGATGGCATACACCTATCTATGCAGTACTCGTGACAATGATAGTCGCGTTCATAGGCAACTTCGCAGAATCAGACGTTCTCAATGGATGGCTTGGATCTGGTCACGTTATCTACAAATTCCTTAACCCGGACGGAGGGGTCGCGGCAACCGACATCTGGGACTCGCTGTTCTTCTTGCTTTGCGCCGTCGCAGCGATGATATTCATCTTCAGAAGAAAAGACATCTATGAACGGTCGCCCTTCAAGGCAGGGGGACCCATGGTAGTCACGTTGATCGGCACCATCGCAACCGTAGCAAACATTTGGTTCCTCTGGCAGGTCATTAACGGTTGGAAATGGTGGGCATCAGGTCAACCATGGTGGACCGTCGACTGGGATGGCTTGAATTGGACTGCTTGGGTGTGGACATTGCTTATTATCGTCGTCTCACTACTAGTCTACTACTACTACAGAACCAAGGGCAAGAGAGCAGGCGTAGACTACTCAACCATATACGCAGAAATCCCGCCCGAATAGCCAAAATCCACGACTTTTTCTCTTTTTTTCTTTTGCGATCTATGAACGTAATAGCCGGTCAAATCAAAAACATCCTGCAGACTATGCGATGTGGCAATGCATATATGCAGAATCAATGGACTTAGTATGAAAGGGAAAAGCTTGTGAAACAGATATCAATGACAACAGAAGAACACGTAACAAAACTGGAAAAGACCTTGATGGCTGGCAGAGGTAGATGGATTGCCGATTTCAATGAATCTTCTAGAAACTACGAAATAAATGGCATTGTCTTCGACGCATTAATAGAAGGCAACACCCGCATGAAAGGTTTCTTGCTTTCAAGACTATATTCTTTCCTTGCAAATCCTAACTATTCTGTAGGTTGCTTCGTGCTTTCTACGAAATCTGGACGAAAGCTGGATCCAAGCTCTCTCACGAGGGTTTTGGCCGCAGTCAAATCTTACATGAAGAGTAAAGAGATCAAATGGTCTTGGCTCTTCATTTTTAGCGCAGAAAAAGTGCAGAGTTTGAGCAGGATGATCCAAAGAATAGACGACAAAGATATAGGCGCTGTTCTAGTCGACGTCAATTCAAGAGAAGTATTCTGCAGTAGCTCCTATCTCGGAAAGCAGGCTAAGCGGTTTGTGAAAATCTGAAGGATCGAACATGAGTCACATCTACTCACCTATCCAATTTTACAGCTTGCTCAAATCCTGCATGATTTTCTTTGTCGTCCAAGCAGTCGTAGTCGTTCTTTTCTTTTCCTCAATCTGGGTCTCCCCACCTCTCTATCGCATTGTCATGTTTCTCATAAACATCGCAATCTCGGTTTTTCTTGGTTGGCGCCTATACAAGCAAAGATATCATCTAATTCTCTCCTATGACAACAAGGGATTTACGCTGAAGCAAGGCCGCAAGGAGGAGATAAATCACGAATGGAGCGAATTCTCTGGGGTTTCTCTGATTCGCACCGAACAAGGTGACTTTTCCATTAGGTTATCGACTAATGGTGATCCTTTCGACCTTCCGGCATCTAAATTTAAGTTAGACCCTTTTGGCTTTCGCTGGGATGTGACGAAACTTGTTGAGGCAAGCCGGAAAGAGAAAGGTCCTTAGGCTTCCACTTTTTGCAGCTTTTTGACTTTGTCGCCTTCGAGTTCTACCAAATACGCCTTCAGTATTCCTTCGCCATATTCGCTTCCTGGATTTAGGCTTAGTGTCTTGCCGATCTTGATGAATCCTGGGCTTTCATGAATGTGGCCATGGAGGCAAATTAGAGGCTGGTACTTTTTAATAACTTTCTTTACAGACACAGAGCCTACTGGTATGATAACTGGGCTGCCTGAAGCGTATATGGGCTTGAGGTCTTCCGTCAACTTGGGTGCGTTGTCAATTATTGAATTGTATGGTGGGCAGTGGAAACAGAAGACAGCTGTTTGCAGGTTCTTTATTTGTGCGATCACCTTCTCAAGCCGCTCTAGAAGTTCCTCTTCGCTGCATTCTCTAGCCGTATGCCAAGGCGTTGGGTTTGTCCAACCACAACATGCAACCTCATGTTCTTCGTCCAGATTCACAACTTCCTCTTCACCAAAAACTACGTTTGGGTAGGGACTGTTTCTTATAACATCATCAATGGCGAAGACATCATCGTTGCCTGGACTAAGAATGACCTTGCAATCTTTTGGGACTCTATCGGGGATAAGCTGTAACCATATTTTGATAATCTCAACTTGAAGCCCCTCAAACAGTTTTTCTCGTTTTTCTTCGTTGCTTTGTATTTCTCTAGCTTCTTCTGGAGTGGTCTTGTAGGGGATGTAGCTGACCTTGCGAACTTTTTCTTCAAAAGGAGGAATCTCAGCTTCGGTCAAAACATAATCTTCGCCAAAAAGCGATGCTTCATACTTGCCATCCTGTCTTTTGACTAGAGGAACTATTAGCTTCCCTGTCATGTCGCCGCTTAGTACCAATGCGTCCAAGTTGAAGTATTTGGATGAGTTTAGAAACTTTCGCCAGACGGTTTCTGAACCGTGTAAGTCTGTGGCAAAGAGGAATCGGACTTTCGCCATGGCATATCTCCTAGCTATATCTGATTAGCTCCTCCACTTCAGTGTACCATTTCTTACTAGTTCCCACCTTTGACCTTAGTTTCCATTGGATAGATTTCGGCTCATCTTCGATTCTTTTAAGAATATTATCAAGTTTCGTCTCCACGTCTTTTCGGTCTGCATCGGCTAGGTTCTTGTATTCAGCGAGGAATTCTTTAGTCTTGTCTAGATTGAGAGTCACTGTGTACCAGAAACCCCAATCTTTAGAAAGTAACCTTGCAATGTAGTTGATATTCACTGTCTCTTTTTCGAATTCGCCGATTTGGTGCTCTCGGAGCAGAATTATTATGTCTTTAATGTCCTTTTCATTGATCTTTATTATCTGGATTTTCTGAAGTAGAAGATCAGAAAGCGGAATGGTTGGATAGTCAAGTTCCAGTCGATTCTTGAATTCTAACATGTGGCACATTTCGAGTTTATCAAAAAACACGTCGACCGACCTATTGTGGCTCTCGTCCTTGTATATAGCTCTGTTCTTGCCTGTGCCAAAGAGCAATGCCATAGAAACCATGGGAGCATATCCTAAGTCTGCAAAAAGCTTCTTCATCAAAGGCCTATGTCTGCCATAAGTCACAAAGTCTAAGTCGTAAGCGGGTTTTCGGTCAAGAAGTTCGTAAAGGCGCGAATGGTTGGTACAGTGTAGTCTGATGGCAAAACCGCCCATAAGCCTCAGAGGAAGGCTTCTTTTCTGCCCTTCATCAACTATACGCAGGGCCTCTCTAATGAACTCAGAACCACTGGCTTGTTTGTCTGACACGGGCAACCTACCCAAGGCGAACCATGACTAATTCTTTCCCATGTATTTAAGTTTAAGACGCTGATTCGGCTTCTTATCTGATGAAGAATCATGAGTAGCATTCTGTTCGCTAAGACACCGGTCCTAGGAATAGAAATAGGCCTTTTTAACGACCGAGACAGCGGGTATGTTCAAGGTTTTTTGGCGAAGGCTCTGTTCTACTATCTTTTGAGATTACGTTTCTAAAAAGCGTTAAATCCGTGATCTCCTATTGGAGTTTTGGCAAACATCAAATGCTGACGTGACTGGGCTTGAACACTGCAATCGAAATGTCCAATTTGACTAAGGATTTTGGCAGCATACGCGCCCTAAGTCGCCTGAGCTTGAAAGTGGAGATTGGCGAAATTTTCGGGCTAATCGGCCCCAACGGCGCGGGAAAAACGACAGCATTACGTGTGATTGCCACCTTGCTTCTGCCAACTTCTGGCTCTGTAGAAGTTTTCGGGCTAGACGTTGTTCACGAGGCTGCTGGAGTGCGCAAGATCATAACTTATCTTCCAGAGGAAGCGGGAGCTTATCCGAATCTTTCGGGCTGGGAGTACCTGGAGTTTATGGCCAAGTTTGGCACAAATGACAAGAATAGAGTTCATGAGATTGTTAGCGAAGCCGCAGAAATCTGCGGTCTAGGGGAACGTCTGAAGAGTAAAGCCAAGACTTACAGTAAAGGAATGAAGCGCAGGCTCTTGGTTGCAAGAGCTTTGATGACCAAGCCGAAGCTTGCGATACTGGACGAGCCAACGAGCGGACTAGACGTTCTGCATTCCTATCACGTGAGGGAGATAATCAAACGGTATGTGAAAGAAAATGGCGTGACGGTGTTGCTGTCAAGCCATAACATGCTTGAAGTTGAACATCTATGCGACCGCGTGATACTAATCAATAAGGGTCAGATAGTCGCTGAAGGAAGACCACAGGAACTGAAAGAGAAATTCGGGAGCGCAAACTTGGAGGAGGTTTTTGCGAAGGTGGTTGGACTTGCTTGAAGGCTTTGGGAACTTTTTGATTAAAGAGCTCAAAGAGATGATTAGGGATCCAAAGATTCTGATAGGCATGGTAATTGTGCCCGCCCTGATGTTCCCACTGTTGGGCAGCATAATCAACTTTGCCACACAGTCGGCTCGAGAAGAAGCTGAAAAGGCGTCCTTACTGGTGCTGAACAATGACGGAGGAGCCTATTCTGAAGTTTTAATTTCATTCCTCGATTCCAGCGGCGTGAAGGTTTTCGTTGTCAACAACACATCTCCAGAAGAGGCAATGTCCGAAAACTTGCTATCAGACTACAATACTACTCAGTTTATGGAAATTCCCGCAGACTTCACGGGAAACATGACCCAGTACGTTCAAGGCGATTCAAATGTGAAGGCTTCAGTGAATTTCTATGGAGTTTTCTCAGTCGGCAGCGTTTTCGGAAACATTGGATCTTCGATATTTGATGGTTTAGTTGAGCAATTCAATAGGCAGATCGCTCCGAATGCAATAACTACAGAAAAATCGACGATCATTAAGGGAGAGATTCAGAAGGGTGTTGATCCGCGTATTCTTTCAGGTTTGGTGCTTTCGCAAGCAATCGCCATGCCAATCATGATAATGATCTTGCTTTCCTATTCTATGCAGATTGCTGCAACCTCTGTGGCAATGGAGAAAGAAGAGAAAACCCTGGAAACATTGTTAAGTCTGCCGATGGACCGCTTCGCTATCCTTATGGGCAAGCTTGCAGGGTCAATCATTATCGCGGCTCTCGGCGCCTTGGCGTTTCTGTTTGGATTGACCTACTACATGGGTTCTTTAACGGCAACCATGGCCTTGGGTGCGTCATTGGATTTGGTTTCACTCGGACTTGCTCCTTCATTCTTTGGATATTTGCTCTTAGGCGTCTCGCTTTTCGTCACTCTTCTTTCAGCCTTGGCATTGGCAGTGATAATATCTGCCTTCGCAGAAGACGTAAAGGGTGCCCAAGCAATAGTCGGCTACATCTATCCCTTTGTATTCATTCCGTCACTGGCACTAATGTATTTGGACATAAACACTCTGCCCCTCGTGATAAAAATCGTCCTTTATGCAATTCCCTTCAGCCATCCGATCATTGCGTCTAAAGCCGTCATGATTGGTGACTACTGGACGGCTGCATTGGGTATAGTTTATGTGGCTGCTTTCACGCTGGTCATAATGTATGCGGCGTCGCGTTTGTTTGCGACTGAGAAGATACTGACTGCGAAGCTGAAGTTTAGGGGATTGCGAAAACGAAAGGAAAGACCTTCTGAAGAGTTTCAGTGAAACTTGCTCTTTGTTTCTCAAAAGTCTGCAAGTATGACTCTACTAGTGGAGGTTTTGCTGCGGCAAAGGCTTCTATCTGGTAAGGGAAAAGTCTTTAGAACAAGAGGAGAAGTAGATAGCCTTCAGAGGCTATCGAGTTGGTTACTCTGAGGGCGTTGGCGCCGTCTCTTACTCGAATTACCGTTGCAGGAGCTGTGGGCGCTGCTCTTCACATTGGCCAGGGCGATCCGGATCTGGTAGACGCAAAGGCTGTAGAGTTTTCAAGAGCCGTCTTGGCTCAAACTGACGTTGACGGAGAAGTAATCGCTTGTGAAGGCCCTAAAGACAACGCACCCGCATTTATGCGAAGGGAGAAAGTTGGGACAGGAAGGGGCCCAAAGGTTGAGTTCATTGTAGACCCAGTTGACGGCACTACAGCTGCGTCCAAAGGGATCAAAGATGCAATCTCTGCCCTTGCTTGTGCCCCCTCCGGCTGCTTTCAGGTACTTCCAGATGATGGATACTATTTCAAGGTGGCAACAGACTACCATTCGATTGGCAAAATTTCTTTGGACATGTCCGTAGAAGAGATTGTGCGGACCGTAGCTCGAGAGAAGGGCTTGCCACTAGGCAACTTCACCGTAATAATGTTAGAACGTGCCAGACATTCAGAAATCTTGAAAACACTCAGGAAACTAGGTGTAAGAATCATCCTAATTCTTGATGGGGATATTGCAGGAGCAGTTGTAACATGTATTCCTGGCTCAGGCGTTGATCTCCTTATCGGTGCTGGAGCTGGACCTGAAGCCACAATCGCGGCAACAGCCGTTAAATGCTTAGGCGGAACCATGCTCGCGCAAGTGTGGAAAGACAAGAAGGATGACCCCAAGAGGATGGAAAGGCTGAAAATAGAAGGCGTGGACATCGACAGAATCTACGACGAAAAGCAATTGGCAAAAGGCGCAGAGTTAGTATTCTCAGCCTCGGGCGTGACGAAAGGTGAGCTCTTGGACGGCGTTCGCTTCATTCCGAACGGGGCAATCGTAAACTCGATCTGTATGAGGCTGCCGAGTGGAACCATGGAAAAATCGGAAACGACACTGCGGTTTAAGGAGCATCCTGTCTATAAGCGCTTCTTGACTTGAGTGCTGTTGAGAAGCTTAGAGAGATCAAGGATTATGGCTAGGGAGAACAGGAGCAGGTAGGCTAGATGAGGCAGAATCAGCGAAACAGGGACTTCTAGGGGAAAGCTCAGGACAGCTGGTAACAACACCGTGAATAACGGAATCGCCAGGATAAGATTGGAGTTGTGAGGTGCCAGAAACTTCGCTATGTCCCTGGTTTTGGTCATGACGGCTATGGAGATAAGAAACATCGTCCATTCTAATGCTATGTTAGTTGAGCTCATGATGCTTATGCTGGTCCCGTAATATTGCGTCGTGACTGGCCATAGTAGCTGGATTCGTCCTCCTGTCACGTAATCGCCTATAAGGGAATGTTGAATAACTGCTATGCAGTAAGGCAACGCTTGCTTGCGGTAGACCGCGATTATCGGAGCGAAAATTATGAGAGCTGTTATGATTGAATGTGTTGGTCCTCGATGCTCAAGAAATCGGGAAAACAGAATGTCAATGTCTGGAATAACTGATAGCGTAAGCAGCAAGGGGATGTTGACTTTCGTCTTAAGAAGCTTCGCTGAAATCCTGCCTGCAGTGTATCCAAGAGCCAGGTGACCAACAGCGTACGATCTGTTTTCCTCCATTCACTGTCAAAGGAAAAAGCCACTCTAATAAAGCTTATAACCATCAAAGCACGTCAGTAAGCAAGCGTTCGGCTCGTTGGCGGGTAGCCACTATTGAGGTCACTGCTAAACTGTCACGATGACCTGCAAGGCGTTTTTAACTCGTTAAGCAAGAGGCACTGGTTTTCCATACAAAATCGTGTTGTCATTGTTTTCCACAACTGCCGAATGGTGACGTGCTTTCATTCTGTCTTTCATAATGGTTCAGGCTTGACCAATCGCTAGCCCTTATTATTTTTCTGTCTCCCAGCATCTGATGCTTGCTTATCCTTCACTTTCGCTAACTGCTAAAAGACGCAAAAATGAATGTGATGCGCAGTAGCAGATAAGCTTGAAGTATTAACTTCTCACTTTCCTGAAAAAGATTTTCCCCAATCGGCTGCGAATATCGTAAGGTCAGAACTGTCAATAATGGCGTCATTGTTAATATCCGCATTAGGATTCCATCGACTGTCGTTTGGCGTAGAGCCGAAGGCCCATGAAAAGAGGCCCAAGTCGGCACCGTCGACAACTCCATCCTTGTTCAGGTCTCCTAGAAAGTATTCTCTTGCTTCGAGGACTATGTCAAAGCTGAAGCCAGAAATTCCCTGTGCGGAGGGAGAAACATGCAGACGTAGCATGACTTTGACGACTCCACCGGCTTGGACGAAATTGTCTTGGCAGAGCCATGAGAACGATAAGTATCGAGAAGCGTTCAGGGGATTCCAGTTGGTTGGGGTCAGAACTAGCACGAAGGATTCATTTGCTTCATTCCGAACCCAAACCGCTATTTCTTTGATAGCGCTTGGCGATAAGATGCCCCAGTCTACTGAGTAGACTGTTTGGCTGCAGCTTTCATTCCAGTAGACCCCTATACCTTTTGGCGTTTCTACTGCTGAGACGTTGGGCAAGGAGTGCCTGAAAAGCAGGGACCCGCCAGCAAGAATCATCAACAGTACAGCAGGCACCAGAAGCAAAGCAAGCGTTTTCCTGTTCTCCAAGCTTTCTCCCTTCTATGTACGTTAACTAAACGTTGGAACTGCAATATCTCTTTTCCTATTCTTACATGTTACTGTGGGCTTCTATCTGCTTCTCAGCATTGGAGACGCGGGCTTCGGATTTTCTTAACGAGTTCTTCAACATTTTCTGTTGGATAATGCGCAAAATGCTGTGTTAAGGTGCTTGTTGGACGTGTATTTGCGTAGTTCGGGTATGTAGCAATACTTATTAAGTCTGACGATATCCGATTTAAGAGTGTGAAAAAAATGGCTATGCAAAAATTCACTATCGGAACCGTTTTAGCAGTCGCTGCAGTCATCGTCGTCGTAGCCGTTGTAACCGCAGGTTTATTGGTTACGAGTCGAACGATCCCAAATAGTGGGGCAATGCAGACTATCGGGGTAAACGTGTATTGGGACAGTGCCTGCACGAACTTGACGACTTCCATTCCTTGGGGAACCCTAGATTCCAATTCGTCAAAGAGCTACACGGTCTACGTGAAGAACAATGGGACCGGCGCAGAGGTTCTCAGCATGACGACCGCCAGTTGGATCCCGACTGCCGCTGCAACCTACATAACTTTGAGCTGGAATCGTGAAAACTATACGCTAAGCCACGGGTCTTATGTTGCAGCAGTCTTGACTCTTACAGTTTCGCCGAGCATTGCGAACATTACAAGCTTCAGCTTCGACATAACGATAACTGGCACAGAGAGCGCGTAGGAGTCAGCAAAATCCATCTTTATTTTCTTCTTTGTGAAGTCTCAACTTCACGTTTTTAGACTCGGAAAATCCTGTAGTGATACCTGACGGTTGACATGCAGACTTTGGAGAGGCGCGCGTGTATGTGGCTTCCGCTGTTGCATTGAAGTAACCGAGTTCACATGCTGACTTCAGATGTGGTTCGGACTCTGCGAGCATCGCTTTCTCCGCTAAAGGTTCTGTCCCCAATCGACATTTCAGTCAAGTTTTGCTTGCGTGTGAGTTATCGTTTCAGTCGTCGTTTTCATGGCGATTTCAGCGATTATTTGATTCCGCGTTCGAAGCCTGCACTCTGGCGTCATGTAGCTTATCAGCGTATCGTTGTACCCACTAAGCATGTGAACACGCTTAACAGTAGCGTCTAAAACAAGCTGATATTCGTACAGCTTAATTTCCCAAAGGGTCTTCTCGTCTTTAAGCCGTTGCACTTTTCCCGGATCTTCGATTAGAGCGTAGTTACTATCGATGAAACTTGTGAGTTTGTCTCTAGCCTTCTCGTAGTCGTTCATGTCCTCTTCAGACCAGTCCACAAACTTAAGCATCTTCATGAAGACATATTTGCCTACGTCGTGAAACAAGTTGTGAAACCAGCGCGCGCTAATAGTACTTCAACGGGCATAAGAAAAAAAGGAAGGGTTAAAGGTTGAGGTTCTTTTGTCCGCGTCTAAACTTTGGTATCGTAAAGTATCCTACAAGCGCTATTAGCATTGAAGCCAACGCGACTATTGTGCCCAACGGGACTTCTGGAACTGGGTTTAATGGATGTAGCCTTATAGTGAAGTCTGTGGTGCTGGTCACTAAGACCGTTTGGGGTGTTGACGGTAAATGCACTGTCGCGCTGGCGCTAACTTGGTAACTGCCTGCTTGAATCCCGTCGAACATTATTTTTCCGTCGGTTCCGGTTGTGCCCGAGTGAGTTTCTGGCCCATCAGCTAAGACGTCTGCACCAGCAATTGGGCCCGCGGTGACTGCGTCAAGTACTGTCACTGTAAGCGTGTAGGTGACCCTGACTGGAACGAACTCGAGAATGAGCTCAGCCCAAGCAGTGCTCAAGTCAGTAGGCACACCTTCTGGAGCCACCCACTGATCCCAGTGTCCATCGGAGCCCTGGTGAGCGAGAAGTAGGTCTGTGTATTCGTTCGTCCCGTTGTACCACTCAACTCCATTACTGCCATCGTAGTTTGCAATGAACTTTATCGGTGTTGGCGTTGCCAACCTGCATGCTTTCATCACAGCGTACATGCCGTAGAAGTTGCCAAGGTTGCATCTCCAGCCACTGTTTGTAAGCCAATCTCTATTTATGTAACCTTCAGCGGCTGTGATGTTAGGGTAGGTCTTATCATAGCCGCAATAGGTCAATTCCATGATTCCCGCTGATGTTTCGGCAATTGTGAAGAGACCGTAGCCTGGTTGGTAGTCGAATGCACCATAGAAGGGATTTGTAGTGGGGTCTCCGCTGAGAACCTGGTCTTTTGTGGTCCAATAAGTCAGTTCGCTTTTAACAAATGCAGGCGCATTTATTCCCCAAAGTTCAGCCGCCATCAAGCCCAGAACAGGCCATTGAGACACTGAATTGTCAGAGTCGCCGTAGTTGGGGCCGTATCTCCATCCACCTCTACCCCCGCCCGAGTCACACTGAGCCCAAGCTAGGTAATCCACTATGTCAACTGCGATGTCATGGTACGTGCGGCCAGTAACATCTGTTGGTCCAGTTGTGGTGACATTTGTTGGTGCTTAAGAGGCCACTATAGCCATTAGCGCCATCGGAGTCTGGTAGACTGTTTGACCCCATGGATCGTAAAAGTATATTCCTTTGCCGTTTCCATTAGTGTCCGGGTCACCTGCTGGTTGCACACCTATTGTTTGAACGTATGCATTTGCAAAGAGGTAATCTAATCCTTTTTGGACGTTCGTATGGTAGGGGTCTGATAAGTTCCATGCAAAGTGGTTGTTGGGAGCGTTTTCGTAGGATAGAACCGCCATCGCTGTGCTCGCCACATAGTAATAGCCTCCCCAGTGTCCGTCCGCAGCTTGTGTGGTGGCCAAGTATGCAAGGCCCTTTTCGATTGCAATGTTTATGTCTACCTGAGAGGCTGCATATGTTGTAGGCATTCTTGCAGACGAAATTATCATCCCAAAGAACACTGAAGCCAAGACTAGAAATCCTATGACTTTCTTCATTTTTCCTTTCTCCTTTCTTCAGATCACTAGAATTGATCTGAGTCATGTTTACACTAAAAGGCTTTAGTATGTTATCTTATAGAAACTATGTAGCGGTGTTCTATAGTAGCGCGCGCTACTGATTATTCAGAGAAATAGAAAAAGAGGGGGTTGTGCGGGGGATTTGGGACATTAGAAGTCTCTTATCTCTATTGACTTGGGTTTCATAAGGCTGACTTCTCCAGAAGGTGAAAAGAGCAACGTGTATGGTGAAGGATTTCCTAGAGAGCTTAGTGTCACCTAAAACGTGAAAAGCTATACGCATGGGCTTAGAGTGTTCGAAGAGTTCTGTGGTAAGCCGGCGCGCGCTCAAAATGACACGATAATGGCATTGCAGATCCAGTGCAACTGCTGGATATCGCAGGTTTGCCCGTGTTTCCTTAGGCAGAATAAACCGGCGATGGTGTTTTAGTTCAGTTAGTTCAAGCGGTCGTGTTCAGGGAGTGCAGTAGGCGGTCCTGTTGACTTGCTTTGGTAGAAGAGTAGAGCAACTCTGACAGCTGCGCAAGACCATAACGCTTAGGGAAATCGGATGCTGCCGATTCTGGCGTTCCCGTCCGTTACAATGGTTTTTGCTTGCTTACGCTTCTTTGACGTTCTCTGCAACGTAAAACTGGATGTGGAGTGTCTCATTATCTGAGAGTTTTGTGTCTCTGTGGACTGTTTTGTGTTGGTGTCTGGGCGCGTTGAAATAGATTGTCCATCCGACTAGCCAAAAAACGATGGTGAGGGGGGCAAGCATGATGGCTATTAGGCGTTTAAGCGTCGTCCGTTTCCGCCGCAACCGTCTGTGCATATTTGGTTGTGTGCGCTGCTGCGGGCTGAGTCCTCTGCCACTTTGAACAGGTCGTTCGTCATCTGTTGCATCACGCAGCGCTAGCAGTTTTTTGGTTCTTGTAGTCTCTTATGACTGCGGTCGTGGCGAAAACTGCGGTTAGTGCGAGGAGGCTTAAAGAGATTGGAGCTAGGCGTATCCCCCACGGCGTGTAGTTCAAGAGCAAGCCCACTATCGGGACCAGCGCAAGGCTCATGCCGAGGCTTAGGGCTGCTCGCTCTATCGTGTCTAGGTTTTTTTCAGATGTTTCGAGGGTGCGTGCCAAACCCCGTGCGAATGGAAGGTCTTTTGGAAACAGGGCTTTTATGAAGCTGTATCCCGGTAGCCATAGAACGAAGATTGTGCCTAGCACGTATCGTATGTAGACCCAGGGGTAGAAGTCTTCGGGAATGGCGAATACTGTGGCTGCTGTAACAATTGCCGTGGTTATGGTGATCCAGTACCAGAGGGCTTGTTCTGTGACCAAGTACAAGGAGAATTCAGTGGGAACGGTTGTGGGCTGTTTTGTGAGTTTTATTTTTCCTTCGTTTTGTAGCTTCAAGATGTGGTCGAGTATTTTTTTCTCTTCGGTGGGCAGTTTTTCCTTTACGAGGCTCGTGAGTTCTTTTACTGTTTGAGGGTTTTTTTCTTTGATGGTTTCAGTTATTGTTTTTGTTAGTTGGTCTTCTTTTGAATCGTTGCCCAATGGAGTTTGGCCTCTGGAAGAAGAGAATGTCTTATCCTTTATAAGAATGTTCAAAAACGGTGCGAGTGTATGGGATGGGATTGTAGGAGAATCTTACGTAAAAGAAAAGTTACCTATCTTGCTCTTTGGTAGAGCAAGAGTGGATTGATTTTTGGTTGCTCAGTTGCTAGTTTTGGCGTTTTCTTTTGACAATGGCGTAGCTGGCTAGCGCGACTAAGGACATTCCTGCAGTTGCGATTGTGGTTGGTTCTGGAACTATGAATCCTGGTTGTGTGGGTGGGACTCTGTTGTTGAATTCGCAGCAGGGTTCGCATTGGATGCTGAACCCGTTGGTTGAGTATACTTTGCCTAGGACGTAGACGAGCATTCTTGGCTTTGTTGCTGGCAGAGTGATCGTGAATGCTTTTGGTGTGTGGTTTAGGTCTTTTCCGCTGAGGATTGATGCAAATGCCCAGTAGATTGGTTCGGTGGTGTTGAGGTGGCTTCTGAGAGATTCTACTGTGTAGCCGGTGCCGGAGTCTGTGTTGGGTGGTACTTTGACTGAGTCGTCTGTTTCTTTGTGCCATGTTGTGATTGTCACGTGCTTTGGTGTTCCGTTGTCAGTCCAGTTTACGACGACGTTGCCTGTCAGGCTTTTGTAGCTGGTTTCTGTCATTATTAGGAAGACGTGTGGGTCTTTTGTGGGGTTTCCCGAATTACCTGTTATGTTCACGTAGAAGGTTGCTGGGCTTTCTAGCATTACGGGCTGGCCGTAGTAGCTGCCGTGTGGTTCAAGTCTAATAGTTCCTAGTGCGAATGCTGGGCTTATGACCATTGCGAAAACGATAATCGCTATGCTGAGCGAAATTAGTTTTAGCCTTCTCATTTTTTCATCCCTTACTAGGTTATGCTGCTTTCATTAATAAACATGGAAGGAATTATGTTCTAGAAGATTTGGGAGGGTTTTCAATAGTTATTCTCTATAATAGTGTTCGCGTTGTGAGGTGGTCGTGGGGGATGGTCTGGTTTTGTTTGTGGCGGATGTGCGTGTTTATGGGGCGCTTATTATGCTGATTATTCTTATGGCGACTGTTGTGAGGAACAGGATACTGAATGTCAATGCTGTGTTTTTCAATCTTTTATTGTTGATAAGTGCGCCTGTTTTGCCATAGGACGGTGATAGAAGTTCTGAGGTTACTAGTAGTATTATGGCCGTGATGGCTAGTAGGAGGCTTATGTCTGAGAATCCGAGTGGGAAGGTCATGCTGCGGCGGGCTCCTCCTGGGTTAGGCGGTATTCTATTTCGATGTTCTTGTTGTGTTCACCCATGGTTTCTTTTTCGATGATTATTGGTTTGCCTGTGGCTTTTGCCAGTATGCATGCTATGGCGCTGCTGAGTGGGCTGCCTAAGGTGTTGTAGACGTTGGCGAGTTTTTGAACTTCTTTGCAGAGTCCGTGGAAGACTGTGTTTTCTATGGTTACTGTGATTTTATTGTTTTCGGTTTTGATTTCTAGGTTTTGTGCGATTTCTAGATCTTCGATGAGCAGTTTGGGTATGTTTTGTTGTACGTATTGCATGTCTTCTTTTGTGAAGGTTGTGCCTAGGGTTTTTTCGAGGAATTTGGTGAGTTCGGCGCCTGGTGGTGTTGTTAGCATTCCTTGTGGGTTTTGGGTGAATAGTTGTGTTTCTTGATTTTGGATCTGTTCGGGTGTGGGCGGTTTTTGGTCTTTTTGTTTGGGTATGTAGGCTTTAGTGGTTTCTGGGTTTTTGAAGTATCTTGGTGGCAGGTATATGGCTTTGTTGTTGTAGTCGTTTTGCTGTAGTAGTTGATCGAGTGTTGCGAGTGATGATAGTGCTGTGGCTTCGAGGATGGGTGTCTTTACGTATTCTTCACTTCGTATGTATGTTAGGATTGTGCCCCAGAAGATGAGGGCTAAGCCTATGAAGGCGGGTATTTGGGAAGAGAAGATTATTGAGACTATTAGGGCGATGGCGCCTATGCCTAGTAGGGTCCAACCTGTGGTTTTTGTTAGTGGAAAAGTTTTTGTTGCTCGTCGTTTGGCTGAGGCTGTTTTGGGGTTTTGCATATTTGAACTCCTTATAGGTGGCGGGTCTGGTTTTTAGCGTTTTCTTACTTGAGACACGTTGGTTTTCCATGTTTGCGTGGGTTCGTCTTGTTGGTTGCCTACTGTGCTTGTTATTGTCCCTGTTTTTTCGAGTTCGTTGAGGTTTTCTAGGAGTTCTTGTTCAGTGAGTGATTGTCCTGTTGACTCTTGATACGTTTTGGATATGTTGTTGAGCGTTGGCAGTGTTTTCTTCTGTGCTTCGCGTATGGAGTCTATTGTCAGTTTGTTGGGTTCGGATAGTTTTTCATAGGTTTTTCTGTTGGTTTTTCTTTGTCTTCTCGTTTCAAATAGTATGAATATTATGATTGCGGCAATTAGTGTAGTGGTCGCAACTGCTAGGTTGCCGCCGTCTTGTGAGATTATCGTGGTTATTTGGGACCATGTTTTGATGGGTTGCCAATAGCCTGTTATTGCCTTGGCGAGGGCTGTCAGGTCATTTTCGATTTGGGGTATGTCCGCCATGTTTTCTGGGTAGGTTATGAGGCTGATTTTCATTTTTTTCTGTTGTCCTGAGCCGTTGTTTGTGAAGGTTGCGGATTCGAACCAGTATAGCACGGCTTGTGTTTCGTTTGTTGATGTTTGGTTGAAGACGAAGTATCGGCTGATTATTAGTGGGTTTTCGATGAGTTGGATGTCTTTGAGTTCGATTTGGACGGCTTTTGCTTGGCTGCCGTGGGCTAGTGGCCATGTTATTAGGCAGGTTTCCCATCTGTGGAGGGATGAGGTGGCTGTTCCTATTTCAACGGTGGCCCAGACGAAGTATTCTGTTCTGTTTGAAGTTGAATCTGATGTGTTCATGGGCGTGTACATGTAGATTAGGGACATGTCTTGTTTAGCCAGGGCTTCAAATGTGGTGTCTCGGTATTCGAAGGACAGCGAGTAATTGGCTGATCGTATGTAGTCTGAGGTGTTTTCGTCGGGTAGGAGTTCTCTCAGTTGGGGGCCGGAAGGTGTGTTTGTGACTATCCATGGTCTGTCGCCTGTTGTCTGGATCGTGTTTGCGTTCAAAGCGAAGACTGGGGCTTGGATGGAGAGTAGTAGGATTACGGCTATGACGATGGCTGATAGTTTGGAGATGTCGATTTTGGTTAGTTTTATGTTTTGGGGTCTTAGTATTCGTCCGCATGCTGTGCAGGTGTTCTGGCTTGGTTGCGGGTTTGGTTGGTTGCATCGTTGGCATTTTTCTGTTGTGGGTGCGAATATTTGGGTTTTGAATGCTTTTTCGGCGATTATTAGGAGGAGTAGTGTTCCGAGGAATATGAGTACCCAGCCTCCGAGGAGGTGGAAGGCTTGGAGGGCGGTGTCTTCTCCGTAGTAGTAGCCCATTAGTATCATTATGGTGATTCTTAGTATGTTGAGTGAGTAGACGAGTGGGAGTCCGATTAGGAAGAGTGCGGTTTTTTTCCAGAGTTTGTCTCGGGTTATGTAGGCTACGAAGATTATGAAGATGAGGAAGCCGATGAGGCTGTATATTCCTGAGCATGCGATGTCCACGGTGAACGTGATCGTTGTGCTGTCTGGTCTGGTGAGGATTATTGTTGGGCTGCCGTCGATGTTCGTGAATATGGATGGTACGCGGAATAGGTTGGCGATGGCGTTGGAGGCTTCGGCGCTGAGGATTTGGAGCGTTGCGCCGACGTAGTAGAGTATTTCTGATGGTGGTGGGGTTAGGAAGAACAGGAAGGCTATTGGGAAGGCTAGTTGTCTGAGTGTTTGCGGGTTGAAAATTACCAGGATTAGGCCGGCTAGGAATATGGGTAGGGCGATTAGGTGGTATTCTAGGGGTGTGAAGGTGTATGAGCCGTGCCAGTACAGCAGTACGGCTGTGGTGCATAGTAGTAGTCCGATGATTGGTGATAGGTACTTTGTGCTTCTTGGTTGGTTTTGGTTTTCGAGTGGGACGACGGCTCTGAGCATTTTTCTTTTTCGGTATAGTAGGTAGGCGAAGAGTATGGGTACGGCTAGTATGTGGCTTGTTGTGTCACTTTGTAGGGCATCTGTGAATACGAGCATTAGGTCTTGGCTGAAGAGGGCTATTGTAGCTGCTGCTATTGCCGTTATCTTGATTGCTAGGAATGCGTTGCTTCTGGAAAATACGTGCATTTGCCACAATTTTTCCATAGTTTTCTTCCTCATGGCGAAGTTGAATCAGTCTTGATTAGGTTGTTTGTGTAAATGCTTCCGTGGTTTTAGGTGTTTCCTTGTCAAAAATGGTAAAGCATCTTGAGACTTGAGAGGTAAGTTGTTATGTATATTTTTCTCCATAATGGAGTGCGACTATATATTTGTCCTTTATGTCGATTATTGAGTCTGCGTTGAGGTCTGCTCGTGGATCCCAATTCGGCGTTTGTGGAGTGGAACCGAATGCTTTTGCCAAGATGAACAGGTCGCGCGCGCTGCGAGCTGAGTCTTCTGCGACTTTGATTAGTTCGTCTGCCATTAGCCTATTCCACTTTGAACATTCACTTTATCCACATTGCTGTAAGGGCAATCTGTAGCGTCGTATTAAATGTTATTTCACCATAGGAAAAATCGTAGACAATTATGGCGTGCGATATTTCGGGATTAGACACATTCTTTTTAAAGGATTACAACACATGGATAGGTGAAGAGAGAAGGTAAGTAGTATGAATTCTAAAATGAGTTCTGTAACAGGCTTAATTCTCATTGTGACGGCTTCGTTGATTCTTGTTGCGCACGTGGATGCAGCTGTTTGTGGGTTAAACTTGCCCTCAACGTCGGTAACAATTGAAGTTTGGAATGGCACAGAGAGCTATTATGAGACGCTGTTAAGCGATGTTCCTTCAGGTTATGGCGTGACGAATCGTACCTACCTTGGATGGTGTGTCGACAGACGGTGTGTGATGCCGCGAAGTCCAGTGACTCATCAAGTGACTTTGTTTTCCAGTTGCAATCCGCCATCGGATCTGGCGGGTCAGAAGTGGGACTTGGTCAGCTATATCTTGAATTACAAGCAAGGAGTAGTGGAGGACGTTCAGCAAGCCTTATGGTACTTTGTTAATTTGGTAGGCAACTATTCTCCTTCAAGTCCTACGGCATGGATTATGATTAACGATGCAAACTTGAACGGCGAAGGCTTCGTCCCGGAAACCGGTCAAGTAGTAGCAGTCATTTGCTATACAACGGATCCTAAAACTCAAATCATTATTATCGAAGTTGACAACCCGCCGCCTATACCAGAGTTTCCGTCATTCCTTGTTCTGGCACCATTCATGATTGCGACATTGCTGGTAGTCATAGTTTATCGAAGAAAACGCGTTGGCATAAAAAATAGATAGTTTCATGCCAAACCAATAGTGGCGGCACTGTGCATCAGATATTGGCACGCGAAGAGTGTAAAAATACAGGTTGAAGTGCGCACTCTTCCAACTTCAATTCTATGTAGAGATTCTTTGGCTGAAGGTGCTTGTTCTGGCCTCTAAGTTCCATTCTGCAGATTGTGCTCGCTGAATCGCTAAGAGATCGTGATTACAGCTTCTTGCGGCGTTCCGTAATCTTGGCCGTCGTATGGTGTGCATATGACTTTGATCTGGTCTCCTTGCACAAAGTTTTCTGGGCCAAGCGTTTGATTGGTTGCTCCTGCAATATTCACCCAGTTGCCATCTTCATATTTTTGCCATTGATAAGTGAATGTAACGTCGTCTCCGTCAGCATCATATGGTGATGTCTGATTTGCCATTAGCGTGTCATTGGCGTATGCTGGATCAGGTGCTATTGTAACACTGCTGATGGAAGGTGGGCTGTTTTGAATCAGAGCGTGAGGGGATGTTTGTGTTTCGCTGTATTCTTTTCCGTCTGATGTTCTGACGGTGAAGTACCAGATTTCGCCTTTCGTTGTTAGGGTTGCTGAAACGATCAGGGTGTCGTTTAGTGCTGGTTGTAATGCGTCGTTTTTGTACCATCTTATCTGTGTTCCGTTCTCTGGGTCGCCGTCTGGATCGAAGTACGTGTAGCTGCCCACTAGGTTATCGTTTGTTCTGGGTGTAACAGGGTCTATTGTGATGCTTTTTGCGCTTGGTTTGTTGTTGTATCCTATCGTGAAGGTGTTTGAGGATTTTGTTGTTCCGTCTTGGTAGCCGTCGTTTGGTGTAACTTCGCATCTCCAAGTGTCACCCGTGGCTGTTTCTGTCGCAACTATCGTGGAGCTGTCGGTAGAACCGCTCTGGGTATCTAGATAGCGCTGATTGACTTGTTGAGGCGAAAGACATCTCGAATATATCCTCACTTCATCTATCATGCCTTGGAAGTAATCAAACCAGCCGATGTACAATGGGAAAGAACCGCTTGGCTGAATGTTTCCGGAAATCGTTTGATTGCTAGTGGCTACTGCCACTCCGTTTACGTAGAGTATAAGATAGGCACCGCTTTTGTATGTTAAGACCACGTGGTACCAAGTGCTCGTATTAAGCGGAGTATCGTATGCTACACGGTAATAGCCGCTTATTTTTGGGTTACCCGTGGCCACCCATATTCCTGCGAATACTTTGTTTCCCCACGTCATGCCTATTTCGTAGCTGGGTATGCGGGCTATAGTTCTCGTGTTGCCCTGTGGTGCAGCAAGATATATCCAGTGCTCCACTGTGATTTCCGACCATCCTCCCCCACCGTCCAGCGCGCTCGAACCGGGGATCTGAATTAATCCTCTTTGGAACTTGTAGGCTCCACCGACTTTTCCGTCGAGTGTCCAAGTGGCTCCCCTCATAACTTGACCATTGTTGTCATATCCTGAATAATCCTTGACTGTCGTTGAGCTGTTTGTGTCGAACGGTAGTAGCAAGTTGGTGATTGATTTGTTATTTCTGTACCAGTTGTAGATATTTGTCACTATGTTTCCGTCTGAATCATAGGTTGTTGAATTATAACAGATTAACTGCCCATTTCCACCTGTTATGAGAGAAGGATCGTTCTGATAGTAAGGAGGGTTGCTAGGGAGTGTTGTGAACTTGTAGGTAACATTCGTCCATTGTACTCCATTTGTCACGCTAATACTCCAATTGTAGGTCGTGAGTTTTTGCAGATTGCTCACATTAACCGCACATCTACTGTTGGTAACATTTACTCCTGAGCCAGAGCCAATGTCTGGATAAGTCACGACGGTGTAGTTCATAGCATTGCCTTGGTAGTCCACTAGGTTGAAGCCCAACTCTGAAAGGCTAGGTGGTACGTTGGCCGCTTTGTTTGGCGGTGAAGGAAAGAGGATTACAGGTGCATTCGCAGGAACAGATTCTTCCATTCCTATGGTGTAGAATGTTGAGGGGTCTTTTTGGTTGGTGTAGCTTGCCTTCATCCATGCTGAAGAACGAGCCACGCTCGAAACGCGAGCCTCATCAATTGAACCGTTGAACCATTCACCACCATCATAGCTTGCCCCGAAAACCAGCGGCATGTCAGTCCAATCGGGCTGAGCAGCCGTTAAGGGGCCTTCATTGACTTTCACCCCGTTATAGTATGCGTAGCAGTAGGAACCATCCCACGTGACGGCCAAATGAATCCAGCCATAACCAGAAGGCTGACCACCCGTACTAAACTTCTTTGACCCAAGCGAAGGATAGTTACCCCACGTCAAGGTAAGCGACCATCTCTCCTGTGTGAGTGTTGTTTGTCCACCACATATGCCAGAGATGGACGTTGGTCCAGTGTTTATGTGCTTCTCCCACGAACTCGTCGAATAGGAAACGGGTTTAAGCCAAAACTCCACAGTTATAGCCGTTGTAGGCAGAAAACCTGCCGGGATTCTCAAATACCCACCTGTACTGCTGAACCTGTCCGCGCTACCGATTTTTCCCACACTTTTGCTTA
>Ga0315279_10001904_pt1 | contig 32989 bp, 29 predicted proteins | sample YL17G06_20_MG_FD_203694 | JGI IMG/M metagenome (GOLD analysis project Ga0315279, IMG submission 203694) | Sediment microbial communities from Yellowstone Lake, YNP, Wyoming, USA - YL17G06_20 | ecosystem: Environmental > Aquatic > Freshwater > Lake > Sediment | place: USA: Wyoming | collected...
GAAGCACATGGAGGCTCGATCAGCGTCGAAACCAAAGTTGGAAAGGGATCAACCTTCACAGTGACGCTTCCGATCAAACGTGAATTGAGAGGAAAAGAGGTGAAGAAGAAATGAAAGAACAGGAACAAGCGAGAATTCTCGTCATAGACGATGACAAGGCTGTACGCAAGTCGCATGAGGCTATGTTGAAGGCGAACGGATACGAAGTCGATGTCGCCGAGACCGGCATAGAAGCCATCAAGAAATCCAAAGCGAAACTCTACAACCTAGCATTAGTCGACCTCCGCCTACCGGACATGGACGGCATAGAACTGTTGACAGCGATGAGAGAGACCGTACCAAAGACGGTCAAGATCATCATAACAGGCTACCCTTCGCAGGAGAACGCCATAGAAGCCGTAAACCGAGGCGCCGACGGATACATGGTCAAACCATACACCATGGAAGAGCTGCTGCGAAAAATCAAGGAACAACTACAGAAACAGCAGGAAGCTAAGAAGTACAGCGAAGAGAAAGTCAAAGAATTCATCGAGGCACGCGCCGAAGAACATGAGGCGGTATTCTCAGCGAAGCGCAAGCCAAAGAAGTAAGCCACCCCTATCAGACCAAACACGGCTCTGACGTCGGTTGTCGAATAGGAACGGATGCTTGAAGCAAGAATCAAAAAGATCCGCCTAAGCAATACAATACTCGATGTAGAGGACAATGAGACTACGAAGCCCAACAATCACCTGGTCTAAGTCCGGTTTAGCGTCCGTGAGGCTGTCCGCTACCCGCTAATATGCCCTCGCTCATAGGATCACTGCACCAGACCCCCTTCCTGTTGGGGGCCTGATCATCAGATTGGATGGGAGCGCTACTTGTCGTCGGAGGGCGTCGGAGAAGGAAATGTCGAGTACTTCGCGAATCGCTTGCAGTTGCTTATTTCTTCAGGAGAACTCAAGCCGCAAGCTATGCCTGACCTTCCGTTGTCTCACATGGGTGCAATAATCACGGATGCGATATTCCAAGGCGGCATGCGATACACGACTGTAGAGGATTGGCGTAATTGGGTTCGTTCGAGGCAAGAAGCAAGAACAACATCTGGATTCCTGAGACTGCTGAATGAGAAGCCTCAGGCATTCTACGGGAGCCGTCGGAACCAGAAGACAGCCTGGGGTAGAAAAGCCAACCTTGTGGCGAAAGTGGCTAGGCTGCTCGCAAAGTGTAACGTCGAATCCGAAGAAGCCCTGAAGACTTGGCTTCAGAATGAAGCGAACCGCGGCGAACTGAACCGTATCAGAGGTGTTGGAAAGAAGACTGTGGACTATCTAAGAATCCTTTCAGGAGACAAGAATGCCGTCGCAATCGATAGTCGTATACGGAGTTTCATCAAGGAGACAATGGGTAGGCAATTCGGTTATGAACAAGCGAGAGAGTTGGTGATGCAGACGGCAGAGAGGGTTAGAGTACCTCCTGCACATCTTGACTATGGGATCTGGTCCTATATGAAAGCCAGAGAATAGGCCGCCATTTCCAGATCGGCATGGCATTGAATCGACGTGAAGACGATTCGTTTCACCGCACTCGTCTAAGAGCCCTGTCGAGACAAAAAGGGAAGATGAGCATGGAAGGCTGTGAATCGAAAAAAGAGCAGCTCAACAAGATACTTCAGAGAATAGTCCGTGCAGATGCTCCCATCTGCCAGGAGTGTAAAGCCGAAGGAAAAGGCAACGCCCTCCTCTTTGAACCGATCGAACAAGACCCAGTGATCATGCTGGTTTCTCAGGCCCCTGGTAAGAAGCTAGGATACGCTGACGTATGTAGATGGGTTTCTGGAGGATTCATACCAGACCTCTTCAAGAATACTCACAGAGAGTTCAGGCTCGAAGAGACTCATCCTTTTTGGAAGTGCACGCCCGTCTACTGGACACATTTGGGCAAATGCTTCCCTGGGGCTGCAAGAGGCGGCCACGCCACGCCGCCCAAAACTTGCGCCGAAGAATTCCTTCAGAATGAACTTCGAGTTATCAAGCCGGTCCTAGTGATCGGACTTGGACACGCCGTTTGGGATTTCTTCAGAAAGAACACTCAAGAGTTGTCAAATTGCAGGCTAACGGATGCTGTGAAATGGATGTGCAGTAACCCGGATCCAGGTATTCTCGTAAGGAAATATGGACTACAGTTTGAGCTAGTCATTCTTCCACACCCGGGAAAAAGCGGTCGTGCCTATTGGCAGCGAGACTATCTTAGACAAATCGAGCAGAAGGCGATTCAGCTCTGTCAGGGGAAGATGGAGCACCTACTGGGAGAAGGCACATAGGTCGAAAAAGGAACTAAAGAAAAAGAAGAGAAGACACGGAAGGCTAGCATAACCAGCTTACAGAATCGCTCGAGTTGCAGGCCTTGCTGATCTTCAGTCACGCGCGCTAGGCCTTGGTTCAGCTACCTATCGAGTCGAGAAAACGGCAGGTCTGCTCTTTTAAAAGCCCTACAACTAGCTTCTTCATGCCGACTAGGAAGAAGATTGACGGGCCTCATGTGGCGTTGCATAGCCAAATTTCCGGAATAGTCGCAGAGTGGCTGATCGAGATGAAGGACGCTGGCTATGTAAACAACTACACGGACGCCGTCAACCAAGGCGTCGTACTGCTCTATGAGAAGTTCAAGACGCTAGCTTCCGTGGAAGGCAAGCAAAGCAGTTAGATCACTCCGGCTCATCGGTCGGTCTGGATTTTCTCTGAACCCTGCTTTTTAAGCAGACTAAAGAGATCTTGAGGGTTTCCGTGGAAAAGGACAAGGCATCACAGGGCAACGGCGGGATGTCAAATGACTTGTCAAATGACATGTCAAACCGGGCCCGGATCCGTTTTACTTGTAGAGTGATCTTGCAGCTCATCGAACAGGGCGAATACGCGGCCAAAATAGGGAGACGACTTCACAAATCGCGTCAACTAGTCACATCCTACATACGGAAGTTCGTACGAAACGGGTGCGTGGAACCGCTTTGTCAAGAGGGCAAGCGAAGTTATCCGGTATTTTATAGGCTTACAGAAAAGGGGACTGCCCTCCTGCAGGAGATGTCAAACGAGACACGTACAGCACGTCTGAGGTTTCACCACTACGCGGTGAAGTATCTGATTGTCCGCGATAACCCTGACTTCCTTCCCTTGCGCATGGGAACCCGGCTCAAGAATAACGTCATCCAGGTGGATGGAAAAGTCGAGGGTTTCTCCGTCAGGCGTATCAGCGGTCGATCAGAGCAGTGGCTGTTGCTGTACAGTCAGGCAAGGTTCGGCGACCGGCCGCTGGACCTCGTGGCATTTTCGAGCATTGAGCTGGACCACCTGGCCAGCGAAATTTCTCGTCGTTATGACATGAGTCTACAGTTCCAGGGCATTATGCAGAAACCCCATTTCGGGGATCCTTCTGATCGTTTCGCCCGATTTTGGGGAAAGAACTACGGCTGCAACATTCAGACACGAGAAGGTAGCACCATTGATGCATCCCCGGGCGAGTGGGAAAAAGAATTGACGATCGACGATGCAATTGCATACTTGCAGCAACCAAGGAATGTGGCAGAAATATCTCGAAAACAGGATGAAGATCGCCAGCTCTTTCTTCAGCGCCTTGACGTTTTGGCGAAGGGCAATGTTACGCTCGGCCAGCGAATCGACAGGCTGACGGATGCAGTCATCATGAACACGACTACGGCTACGGCGGTCATGAAATCAATGGGCCGGCTCTCCTCCACATACTTGAAACGCGGAGGGACGCGCAAGCTGAATGACGGTCGTCGATAGCGAGACGCCGACACAGTCCTCGGCTTCTGATCATGTCTTTCTTGTGTATGCTTCTCTACTCTCTAAACTTTCACCCTGTTCACTCTTTCCTGCTGGGCTCTATGTGTTCCTTTTTCTCGTCGCTTTCTTCGCTTTTGCTCTTTCCTCCAGATGCCGCGGGTTCTCTCGTCATGGGGGGTCCGAGCCTTGTGTCGAAAGGCGATTTCGAGAGATTCGGACGGACGGAGTCGAAAAGCGTTGACACATGATGTTGGTCGAGTTTGAAACCTAGAAGTCGTTAATGCAGGCAAAGTCGGCGTTAATGTAACGCCTACAAAGTTCGCGCTAAACCTCAAAAAAGAGTCAAAAAAGTGACTTAGTGCCGACACTTGTGTGGGCACTAACGACGATTTTTCGTCGAAAAAGGCCCTCAAGTGCCAACTTTGTCGGCGTTCCATTGCCGCCGTTTTTGTCGGCGTTAACGTAATTGATGCTGGGATCCATTTATTGGGATCCGAGATCCTGTTACAAACTCAAATGGCATTTTTGTCCTTGTCTTTTAGAACGCCGTGAAAAGGTAGTCTAGGCCACTCGAATCCTTTTCGGGACCGTTCGGGAGCCTTGCCTTGCCTAGACGCCCTCGATTGGGCAGCGGGTAGCGGAGCTTGTTGCTCAGACCCTCACCTCGGATCTCCCTCTAAGACTCAATGCCTCCTAAGACTCAATGTTGGATCCCTCGCGGATCCCTGTGTGTTCGTGCGGACGCGGAGCTAGATGGTTTTGGATCGTGGTCGGGGTCAGGTTCGGTGGAGGTAGCTTGATCATGGCATGTCGTCCTTCCCGGTTTATGCTGGTTGTGGTTTTTGGTCAGTCATCCTATGTGCTTCTCTGAGTTCGTACGCGTCGGTTGCGAGGCGTCCGATGCCGGTGTCCGTGAGGATGTTGTCAAGTTTCTGTTCGTCGGCGAGGGTGCTGGTGCGGTTTTCGTCTTGGACGGTTATGATGAATAGGTTCTGTCCCATGCTGCTTATGGTCTTGTCGACCCTGCGTCCCCTGAGCAGCTGGTTCCAGGCCACGTTCGTGGCCTGCTTGAGGTGGGTTGCGAGTCGGTCGTACTCTTTGCGCCTGATCACGATCACAACCTCCGGGTGGACGGCGAGTTCTGGAGGTAGCTTGTGGTTGCACTGTGGGCAATAGAGACCCCTGCCGGGCACCAGGTTCGTGCTGCACAGTGGACATCTGGGGGTGATGATGAAACGTTGCTTGTCCTCGTTCTCCTTTGGTGCTGTCGTTGTTGTTTCTTTCTCCGCGTGTTGTGGTTGGGGTGTTTGGGTTGTGATGGGGTTGAGCTTGTGAGTGTTGTTGGGTTTGCCGCACAGTTCGCAGTAGCGCATGGTCTCGTCGCCCACGATGAGGCAGCTGGTGGTTTCGCAGTAGTATGGAGTGTCGGCTCTGCCTCTCCTCAGCACTCGGGTGACTGGGGGGTGGGTGTTGGGGGTGGTGGGTTGTTTGCAGGTCTCGCAGGGGGCGCCGGTCTTGTTGGTTGCGATGATGTCGCTGGTTTGGGGGCAGAAGTACACTGTGTCGCCTCGCTGGATGCGGTCGAGCAGCTGCTGTGTGGGCGTGGGTGTTCGGTGTTGTTTCGTGTTGGGCTGCTGTGCTCTCTCGCGCAGTGCCGTTCTGGTGTCTTCCTGCGACAACGGTGCTGGTGGGGGTGTTGGTTGGGGGGCAGTTGTGGTCATTTTCGGTGCGGGGGGTTTCTTGAGCTGTTCGGCTTTTCGTTGCAGCGTTGCCTGCGTTTCCGTCTCGGTTGGAGTGGTGATGTCTCGTGGGTAGTTGAGGCTGTTCGGTGTGTTGCCTTGGACCTCTATCGGGTCCTTGATTTCTCGGCCGCTGAGTGCGTCTTCTCTGTCGTATCGGGTTGGGTTCTGTATTGTTATGATGCGGTTGTAGTAGTACAGGCCTTCTTCGTTGTGGTCAATGACGGGGACGGAGAGGATGAGCTTGAGGTTTCCGCAGAGGAGTATGATCGAGGGGTCGTTGGTTATCGTTTTTCCATTCAGCTTTTGCTGGTACTTCTGTTGGAACATCCACGATGGGTGCTCGTTCAGGTACGTTTGGAAGGCTTCGATGCTGCCGAAGGCTTCCATCACGAGGTGCTCCGACCTTCTTGTAAGCCGGAGGATCGTAGTCAAATCACATCAACCTCCTATCGAGGACGGTTCACAAGCCAGCTGACGCGCTGCACTGCGGACAGACTGGGGGCGAGACGCGTCACCGCCATTCTTGGAAGAAGGGATCATGTTGAATCGCTTTTGGCGATCCTTGATCGTCACCGTACCGTGACGAGCAAGACCCCCGATTCACTCCGTTTCATCGTTGTCAGCCCCCCGCGGAGGTTACGGACGGCCGCGCTTTCTTCCCGCCCCAAGATGCAGCGTGCATTTGAGCTTTCGCGAATCGCCTCTTCATCCGTTTCTCGTGGGAATGATAGAAAATCGGGCGAGGCGTCCAGTGGGACGCGTAGCGCTCTCAGTTCGAGCGCCGCCCTCATCTCAATCGTCATCAATGACGTTGCGGTTCGTCCTGCCGTGCTCTCGTAGAATTCTAAGCGCGATTGGGACCTTCGTAGTCTCTTCTGACCCGCCTGATTGGACGCCGGCGATGTGCTCACCGCAATCATCGGTGTGCTATTTGTATGTGCTAAAATATAAGCATATCCGCCAGTACAACCTCTTAAGCATCCTCGAACAATGCCTGATCGTGCAGATCATTGAAGTTACTGCGTCTATCACCCACGCTAGCCGAGTTTCAGCAGGTAATGGGCAGGAAGCTCGCGCCGGAGATAATCGTGTCACTGCAGGGTGAGAAACCGATGTCTATCGCGGACCTGTACAAGAAGCTACTTCTTCAAGAAGTATCTTCGTCGTGGGGGTCCTTCCAGCAACAGACTGCCTATCTGACGCGACGCAAATTCATTCAAACCAGAAGGGTCGGCAGAAAGAAATTGCTTAACCTCTCAAAGAAGGGGGAAGCCTTCGTGGCTCTCTACCTAGTGTGGGCTCGACAACCCGTTGAGGAATAAGGCGAACCGGTTCGCAGACTTAACGAAGCAGGACTAGCTGGCAGACAGGAAGAAAAACATAGCCTTTGTCGCGTGCGATCTCTACTGATACTATCAAACAGGCGATTATGTGGAAGAACAGCTCGATCCCACGGTAGTAACAGTGCTCGTTCTCCTTCTCAGTCTGACACCTTAGACGTAGGACTTCCCGTACGGAGGACAGAAGGCATTGAGCCCGGCCCATTTTTGGAACAACTTAGGCGTATGAGGCCATTGACCCCGGCCCATTCTTGGAACAAATCCTCGTGAAAGCCGCCGGGGGAGTCGGTACCGTCACCCGCTACGACAAGCTGGTGCCCAGCACGATGAACGATTTCTTCAACACGCTGACAGATGATGAGATCGCAGCGCACTACGTGCCCGAAGTGTCGTGACCTCAGTCGGCGAGCGGCGAAACGATCTGGCTACTTCACGGTATCTCCGTGATCAGCCTGCTTGGATCGCTACCATTCTCGAGTGTCTAGGCTGTCACTAGCGCCGAGCATGCCGGTCACGAAGTTTCAGGGAAATAGGAGGTGAGAATCTATGGGAATACAACTTGCAGCGCTCGAACGACTCAAGGAGCAAGCTTTCGCACAGGATATTCTAGCTTTTGCGGCAGACAAGTACAATGCAGAGATGGATTATTATTTCGGGAAACGAGGACTCGCAACGTCTTCCATAATGCATTAGTAGCTGTTGGCCTACGAACGATGGCTCAGATTCTGCCACAAGAAATCCAAACCTTCTAAGAAGGCCGCGTTTTCTCCCACCACTTAACACGCTTCTCTGCAATAGAGCAGTATTCAGGATTGATTTCGATGCCAACATAGTGGCGGTCTAGAAGAGCAGCGGCTATGCAGGTGCTTCCGCTCCCGAGGAAGGGGTCGAGGACAATGTCTCCTGGACGGGAACCAAGCGTGATGAGGTACGACATGAGCTTGATGGGTTTGATGGTGGGGTGTGGGTTCTTGACTTCGCTGATACGGTTGAAACCTATGTGGTTCTGCAGGTACTCATTCCTTCCCGCCTTCAACGCTTGCTGTGCGCCGCCGCTGCGAGCCATCAGTCTTGTCTCGCAAGACTCCAAGCCCTTGTTTTTCTCGGTTCTGCTCGCCTTCGGCACAATCAGAAACGGAAACGTGCGCTGAACACTATCAGGCAATTCCTTTGACTTCTTATTCCACCAGGAGTCCAGGTCGAAGAAACGAGAGAATGCTGTATTCTCACTATCCAATACGCTGTCGGCGGCAAGCAGGTTGGCAGGGAACCGGCCCCTCGCTGCATCGTAATTGCCCTGCTCGCTTCGAGGCTTCGGGTCAGCCCCGTAGACACGGTTCTCTCGAGCCGCACTGCCAAAGTCCGCATGCCTATTCTTCTGCTCAGTCAATCTTGCATCTTGAGGAGATGCGGGAGGAATACGCGCATCACCCAGCCACGTGACTCCTTTCCCGTTCTTAAGTGCCTGTTCAACGTAATTTCTTTCGGACATCGGCTTCATGGCAACGAGGACTACTTCGACAGCTGGTTTGGGCGAAAAGCCTCCATACGCACCAAGAAATGCCCTTGCTTCAGACGTTTTGTGACTGTTTCCAGTTCTTTCTCTTCCGTGATAGTTGGGCTTCCTGTAGCCGTGCTCGAACTGCCTCTTCGAGAAGCCGAAGTCGTTCAGCTGTTTCTCGCCTTCGAGCCTCTTCCTCTCGCTCCAGTCGGCTGTTCCAAGCGTCAGCTTTCCCTCAATGCCCTTCGCCACATTGTACGCTTTCGGATAGCCAGTTGAGTAGACCCAGAAAATTGGCGTGAAGTTGATGTTGAAGCCTGCATCGCTTATCCTCGCCGCCATCTGAGAGAGGCAATCAAGTCGTGCTCCCGACATGATGAAGACAAAGGCTCCTGGCTTCAGAACACGGAGACATTCTGCCCACACTTTTTTCGGAACCAGCGCCTTGTCCCAGTCCTTGCCCATGAAGTTCCAGCCGTATGGTGGGTCCGTGACGATTTGGTCGATGCATTCTGCTGGCAGAGTTGGCAGTAGCTTTTCGCAGTCGGCACAGTACATTCTGTCAACCTTTGGATGGACACTCTTGCCAGGCAGTTCAGTCATGCAAGGGTTGTGCGTACTGCTTTAAAGCAGCCGGAGCTCATTTTTCGCGAAAGATCCTTCACAAAGCGGCAGGTTTGCTTTCCGAAGTCACACCGAAGATCCAATAGCGCCTATTTCCGTTTGCCGTGTGAAGCGGTGTATGTTGATGCACGGACAGGCACAACTCTTGCTTGAGGAATCTGCCAAGAGGTCTGAGGACATGTTCCAACGACTGCCATCCATGACGAAAGGCCCTGGCACGTACACCTTCGTGCCACAGGCGCGTACGATGAAATGCATCATCATCATCTTGACGACAATTACATCTGCATAGTGGCGCAGACGGTGGACGAAGCAAAGGTGCCCGTGGAGAACGGATTTGACTACGTGACCGAAGTGGATGAGTTCAAATTGTTCAGAAAAAGAAAGTGAGAGGAGGCTTCTGGGGTGACGAATGAGAAATGGTTGAAGTGGGCTATAGGACGACACTACCGCTCTCTAGGTTACAAAGTCTCTATGAAACCCGCGAGAGCAGGGAATGCAATGGTTGATGGTATGGCAGTTGGACCCGACGGAGAACGCATAGCGATTGAAGTCAAGTCTCCACATGACGACATTGTTCGCGGAATCGGGCAGTGCTATGAGGCTCTGTGTGGCGGGTACAGTCGGGCAGTTCTTGTCACGACTTTGCGGGTTGCGAAAGGGTTGCGGAAGAGGGTGTTTCAGCGTAGAGGTATCAAGCTCATCGGCGTGGACGCGAAGGCTCGAATTCACAGACACGACACGGACGGCTGGCGACTTCTAGTCTAATTGAAGGAGGTGAAAGAAGGAATGAATCAAACCATGCGACAGCAATCTCCTATCCCGAAAAGACGGGTGGCAAGTAAGCGTGCGCGTTTGTTCAACTGCGAAAGGTCTGCTCTCTTTGAGGAGAGGTTCCAAGATTTCAACACCAAGTACTTCAAAGGACGTCTCCCCAAATACGAAGTATACCTATGTAGTACCTATGGCAATCTCTTCGGACAGTGCTTCAGCGAGAAGAAGCGGATTCTCATAGTGGGAGACAGGCTGTTTCGCCGTACGCTCGCGATGCTCCTGCACGAGATGATCCACATCAAGGTTTCCTGGCACCGCGATAGGTTCGCTAAGGAGTGGAATAGAATACGCGGAATGGGTGCCCCCGTGGGCAAATGGGAAGACCCCCTTAGAAATTGGGGAGCAGATTGGGCACCAGACGGACAAATAAAGCTGAACAAACAGAATGTTCGAGACGCGATTCGACACTACCTGCGCAGTGCCTGTGTATCTCCCCTGATGTGTAGGCTGGAAGACGAATTCTCCGTGCCGCAAGGAAGAATCAAGAAAAAGGTGAACATACCAAAGTTATTGAACGAAGCGGAGAGAGCTAACAGAAGAAGCGAAAGCGAAGCTGGCAAAACTCAGGCCGCTTGACGGAGCGCATTATCGAAGGATCAACCCACGAACGGAGGCTCAGCTGATCATTTCCCCTCCGATTTCTCTGGGAAAATCGCCTTGTGGAAACTTCCTGTCGAGCCATCGTGCTTAGCTCACACCAGGACGGGTGGATCCTGAAACGTTACAGTAAGTGGGCCGTTGCTGAAAGTAGGGCCTTGTGAACGTTTCGGTGCACAAGCGAAATCCATCAAGATAGCACAAGCCGTCAGACGTCGACCTCCGTCCCTCCCTGATTGAGCTTTCTGAAAAATAGAACCCGGGCTGCTTTAATGGGCGACGCACAAACGTTGCATGAACCGGATCATCTTCGGCGACTCGAGGGATATGCACGAACTCGGTGACAAGAGTGTCCACCTCATCTGCACTTCGTGTCCCTACTACAACGCTCCGTTTGATTATCCGGACTTGTTCCACGACTATGATGAGTTCTTAGATACGATGGGCAACGTCGTGAAAGAAGGCAAGAGAGTACTTGACGATGGAAGAATAGCCGCCCTCGTGGTGGACGATGTCACTATCGACGGTGAATTGTTCCCGATAGTTGCGGATATGACTCGTCTATTCCGCCGTGAAGGGTTCAAGTATCGTGCGAGGATAATATGGAAGAAGCCTCGCGGATATTGTCGAATCAGCAGAAGAAGTGGCGTCCTGGTTCAGCACCCCTACCCGATGTACGCTCGCTTCGACAACTTGACCGAAACGATTCTGCTCATGCAAAATGGAGAATTCGACTACAAACGGATACAACAAGGAGTCAGAGACTCGTCAAAGATAGACCTCGCCAAATGGTTGAAGGAAGGCTGGCATCTTGGAGTCTGGGAAATCACGAACGTATTGCCAAGAAAGGATAGACTTGAGACAGGAATAGCCGCCTTCCCCGACGAGATACCCCGCCGCCTGGTTGAGCTGTTTTCCTACAAAGACGAGACCATCTTGGATCCATTCATGGGCTCGGCGACGACGCTCAAAGTCGCTCGTGAGCTAGGTCGAAACGCCGTGGGTTACGAAATCGATGTTGAACTCCTCGATACTGTGAAGAAGAAACTGGGCATTAGCCAAACAAGCCTCTCTGCAGGGAAGAATGGTTTTGACATCACCATAAGAAGTGATGCAAGACACCTGAGAACGCAATTGCAGAGGAAAGTCGAAGCCAACAGAAGGCACGCCTCCTAGATGCGCGATATCATATTGGCTTTGGAGAAGTCAAGACAGGTTCCCATAGTCGCGATTTTCGCTGCCTCAGCATATGTTCAGCCGGATTACCTCTTGGCCAACGTGCCCCTGTCTACGTGGTCCGTGACAGCGCTGATGATTCTTTTTGCAGCTAACGGAGCTCTTCTTTGGTTTTGTATCCGAAGGACTTTCAAGCAGTTCTTAGGACCGGAAGATCGAGCGGTGTTCGATGATCTTCTCAATGAAGGCGTTCTATGTCGGTAACTTCAGTGCTCGGAGAAGCAATGAAGAGGTGGCCAGTTTGAGTCGAGAGACAGGATCTCTCTCAATTGTCATGATCTTTGTGATGGTTGGATGTTTCGTCAGCACCGTGCGAGCCGTTTCTGCGCCGAATGTGGTAGTCACGACCGTCTATTGGGGAACAAACCTCTTTGGAGGCGTCTCCGTGCACCCAGGCGGCACTAACATCCCTCTGTCGATTGTAATACGCTGGGGCAAGATGACGAAGCTGCTTGATATGCCCCTCAGCCCCATACCATGGGTGCGCATGGAGGTCCTCGTTCGTGAAGTGGCTTAGCCTCAGAGGTTGGGAACCTGCGCTCTCTTGGGCCACTCCGCGTTCTCCTCGTGCGCGGAAACAGCCGAAGCGCCTGCTGGTCTTGAGGCGTTTCTGTTGGCACTGTCGAAAGACGCCTGCCTGCCTACTTGTCATCGCACGCACTTCGAGAGGGCGTGTCCGTATCCTGAAGATGCTGGAGAGATGGCTTGACAGCTTCTACCTGAGGCCGAACACCAAGATCGCGTACTTCGCGACTGTGCATGATTTCTTCTCAAAGTCAGGAGTTCTTCTTCCGCGTGTACCTCCGTTCATCGCAATCCTGTTGAACCTAAAAGATTTCAATGGAAAGATATTCGCGAGTATGTTGCAGGCATGCAAAAAGAATCCGCGAATGAAGAGCATGCTGCTCGTCCAGCTGCAGAGCTTCAGCACCGTTAGCCAGCTCTGCCGGATCGGAAATACGATGGGTCCGCAAATCGCAAACGAGCTCAGGCACGGAGCGGACATCGTCAAGCTCAACTTCCATGGGCATGGGAGACGAGGGTTCTGCTACATCGGCAAGGAAGCATGCGACTCTCTGCGGGATTGGTTCATTGTGCGCGGCTGGCCTACCAGGAATCCCTACATCTGGCCGAGCCGAACACGCCGACAGAAGACAAAGCAGCTGACGAAGGAGGAGTACAGACAAGACTTCTCTCGTCTCGCGATCAGTTGCAACACGAAAGCAATCGCGAATGATGTTCGTCGCCTCGGGTGGGGGGCCACGGTTTGGGAGAACATGTTTGGTCAAAGACTACCTGCCGGGGCCGTTCAGTTCTTCATGGGTCGCGCTGCAAAGAACCCAGGCGTAGGGGAAAGGGAGTATCGGCTGATCGAAGATCTGTGTCTTTCGCCGTCCAAATCGAAGCATTACCTGTAGCCATCGTCGTTCACGTCTCAGTATCGGACAGAATTGTGTGTAACGGGACCGGAGAGACACGAACCTACCGAATCGAATTCCAGTGGTTCGCCAAACGGAGAGTCTTGGAAGGTAGATTCCACATAATTGCAGGACGCTGAACGCTCCTCGGCTGCCATTTCCAACTGGAAAACCCGTGTTGCTTGTGCTCTCCATTGTTAGCAAGGCAAGGAAGTCGCCAATTACTAAGGTCGTCTCAGATGAAAGAATGCTCTTTCTTTCTCTGCAAGTCGTCGACCGACCGCGCCTATAACATCAATACTACGCTCAACTATAGCTACAGACATACGAATTGTCGCAGATTTGGGCACTTCGACGCCGAGAAATGGCTCAACTAGGCATCGTTAATGGCAAGGTGCTCTTAAAAACTCGGAGAGAGAACGTCCCTGTGGTCTATGTACTGTCTAGTTCACAAACCCCGTCTCAGCACAGAAACCTTTGGTGCAGTGATCTCTGCACTCTGTGGGGTCTACTCAGGAAACATCATGATGGCCGCACAGGAATTCCTACCGACCACATTTTCCTAGGAAAGTTGTTAGAGCTTCAGCGCCTGAACCCGTATTTCCGCTAATCAGAGAATCTCGAAAATCGAGGAGGACTCTGGTTCTCTCAACCGGGTATACACTCTTAGAGCATGGGCATCGGTCATTCCAGCAATGTAGTCACACGCAACCCTATACTTCTCCTGGCCGGACACTGCCTTGTCCAACCGTTCCCGAAAATCAGGCGGGAACAGTTCCCTTGTATCCTTTCGAGACCATTGAGTGAACTCCTCGAACAGGGTGCCGACTATCGTCTTTGCCTTTCTCTCAAGTGTTACAATTCTCTCATCGACCATGATCGCCTCCCAGACGATCGTCTTCAGCAGGCGGCACCTGTTGCCGATGTACGGAGGGATGTCCAGCAACCATCGATACCTGGTGAGATGAGTGGCTCTGTTGGGTTTGCAGCTCGTGTTGCTGATGAAGTAGTTGATTAATTCGGCCATGACCGTTTTTCTCTTCGCCTTGCGATAGTGTTCCGTTCCCGAATCAGGATACGCCTCCTTGACATATTGGCGCACGAACTCCAAATCCGCTTTGTCCAGTGAACTGCCATCAGCCTCGAACTCGCGCTTCACCTTGCTCATGAAAACGGAATCGTCCATGAGGGATTGTGTAATCATGCCTGCTTTCATGCCATCTTCAAGATCATGGACTGAGTAGGCGATGTTGTCAGCCCACTCCATGATATCGCATTCAAACGAGGGCTCCTTGTTCCCTTCGCAGGCCCATTTGACTAATTCGCGATCCGTATCATAGTAGAACCCGCGCGGCCTTTTTCTTATGAGGACGCTCGAGAAGTTACTGTAACTTACCTTGTATTTCAGTAGGCCGTCGATCGTAGCGGGAGTCAGGTTGAGTCCGTAGTATCCCTCTGACTTAGCCTCTAGCTGGGCAACTATTCTTAGATTCTGTGCGTTGGCGTTAAATCCACCGTGCTTGGCCATCCTCTCCTGCAATTCTATCTCGCCTGCATGTCCAAACGCTGGATGACCGAGATCATGCGCCAAACACACCGCTTCAACAAGATCAGGATCTGCGTGTTTGCAGCGTAGAGCGATTCCTTTTCCGATTTGAGCGACTTCCAGGGAATGCGTGAGCCTCGTCCTGAAGAAATCGCTACCTCCTAAGCCGAAAACCTGAGTCTTGCCCTGAAGTCGCCTGAAAGCCGTACTGTGGATTATGCGAGACCGATCTCTCTCAAACGGAGACCTTTCGTCGTTCTTGCGGGCAGGTTCATCGGGCTGACGTTTCCATTCTGACTCGTCGTATTGGTCCCAAGTCTTGAGGTTCATAACCACGCCATCCTAGACAGGCATGCCTTGGGTTCTTAGGATTTTCCGCGATTTGGGTTCGACTCGTCGGTGTCAGTCTACTCAGGCACTTGGAGTAGAGACATGCGATCGAATTCCAGACCTGGGGTATTGATATATGCTTCATCCAGATGATGAATCAAACGCGACCGTTCGTTCTTATCACGACCTAGCGGTCTAGGTGCATTGGGGTGTCGGTTCAGCTCGTCCATTGCAGCGACTTGCGCTTGGATAAGAACTTCAACACATCAAATCTAGCTAGAGCCCAAGAGAGAAAAGAGGATCTGAGCAAGAACTTCTCCGTCGCCGTCGAATATGCCCTCAAGAACAAGCCGGATCTATTCCTCATCACAGGCGATGTGTTCGATAGGAACTCGCCCAGCAACTCCGCCAGGGTCTTCGTTACCGAGAGAGTGAGACAGCTAAACAGACGAGCAGCGCTACGCAGGGTTCTGCCAAAATTGTGCAAGAGGACGCGAGATCCGCATGAACTCCGCCGGAACTCCCTTCCCCTTATTTCTTAGTTTCAGATGTCTCCGTGATCCGGCGCTCCATCCCTTTGCCGTCTTATCCACCGGGCTCTCCCTTGCATGCGGGAATTAGTGATGGGGAGAACGATACCGTCATGGCGCATCGTCGTCGAACAGAAGATAGTAGAATTGAGCAGGTTCAAGCAGTTCCTCAGACCGGAAGACCGAGCAGTCTTCGATGACCTCACTACTCAGTGTAGGCTCTTTGCGGCGGGGGGTGAAGTCTTCGCGTCTCCCGTGAAGGAGATGTCGTTGCTATTCTGGATGATCTTTGCTCAGCATAAGAAACTCACAGAACTCGAAAAACGCCTCAACGAGACCTTGAAGTGATGTTCGGTATTGTCTCGCAGTTTCGTTTGAGTCTCCTTACATGTTCGACCACGCTAGCGGTTATCTTCCGTTGTCCGCGTTGCGGCGGGTATGCTGCGTAATTTGATCGTCTTGGAAGGCGACATACAGGTCACCATACCCTACGCGCTGTATGCCAGACAGCGACTCCGAGGACTTTCTTCTCGTGCAGAAAGAAAATTCGTGGTTATTGGACATTCGACATAGACGCACAGAGGTGGAGTCTCAATCTTCTGTGGGAAGCTGGACCTGCTAATCCTAAAGAGAACCATCGTTCCAAGGCTCTCCACACGTAAAGAAGGGTTAGAGAGAGTTGGCAACTGACGGAGATGCGGCTTGGCTTGTGGATGCATCATATGCCGCAGGGCAAGTGAGTCTCCGTTTCATTAAGGCGGGTGACCTTGTCCCAATTCACTGGATCGACCAGTTCCATCCCTACTATCTGACCGAAGACGAACAGCGGGGTGAACCTGTAAGGAAACTCAATCTCTTCACGCAGAACGAGTTGACACTCTACAAGGCGAACTACGACAAGAAGCCTCCAAAGGAGGTCCGTACATGGGAGTCGGAGATCGATCCAGCGCTTAGTTACATTTACGACAAGAGGCTTCGCTTTGGCGTCCTTCATCGCCTCGAAGGCAATCACTGGTTGCCGCAAGCTAGGTTAGATGCTGAACAATCTATTCGCTTTGACAGGCTCTTCGGTGAAATCAAAGCGAATGACCCTGTCAAGTATAGTTTGGTGAAAGAGGCGTACACGTACGCGAGTCAACCTGTTCCAAGAATCACTCCGGCAAAGTTGGGCATCCCTGACGACGGTGGCTCGGAGGAGGATTACCATAACGCCTTCCTATTGAGTCGCATCGCGAATCTGCCCGTATCGGATACCTACAGGAATCATTCCGTCTCCGACTGGATCCGTTCCATGCTGTACACGTACTACCGTGCCCACAACATTCTCATTCCGAACTCCGAGGAACTCAGACTTGGCGACAACAGGAAAAACGTAACAGGCGCCCTAACGATAGCTCCGGAGTCCGGCGTATACTATAACATGTTTGTGCTTGACTTCGAGTCACTTTACCCGGGTTGTATCGACGTCTTCAACCTCTCGTACGAAACGATACGATGCCCTCACCAGGAATGTCAACGGAACACAATCCCAGGCCTAGGTTACAATATCTGTACCAGACGCCGAGGAATCTACTCTGCACTCACAGGAGCTCTACGCGACCTTCGTCTGCGAGTCTTCAAGCCTCTCGCCACGACAACCCTGCCGGATGTAGACAAGAACATGAAGGCGGCCTCTCAGATTCTCAAGCTGTTCCTCGTCTCATGTTTCGGTGTGACTGTTCGGATTCATGGCTTGGCAAGTCCCCTCATGGCTGAGGCGATCACCGCTTACGGGCGTTATGTCCTGCAATCCACATGGGACATGGCTAAGGAGACGGGACTCAAGCCCAAGTATGGAGACACGGACTCCATCTTTCTAGACAATCCAGTGGGAGAGGATGTGAGTAGATTTGTGGAGACGATTAAGAATCGCTTCGGCTTGCAGCTGGCATACGACCGTGTCTATTCAGTCTGCGTCCTAAGTTCCGCCAAGAAAGCATACTTCGGCATTCTATCAAGCGGAGAATCTGAAATCAAAGGTTTGGCGATCGCAAAATCCAACTCCCCCACATTCTTCCAAGCAACTTTCCAAAACTGTCTCACAAAATTCTCCATGGGACGACGCTCCCCCAGCGACTTTGAACTAGCCAAACGGCAAGTGTCTAAGGTTGTTAGAGAAGCCATCCGCGAACTTCGAGACGGAAAAATCCCCCTATCCGACCTAGAGTACCGCGTTGAGCTACGCGAGGATCCTCAAGAGAAATCAAAGGCGAAGATGCTGCCGCAACCCTACCAAGCAGCTTGGCTTCTGCTAAAAGAAGGAAAGAAAACCTCCAAAGGCGAAATTGTGGGGTTCGTCAAAGTTCATCCGTTCAGGTTTCAAGGAAGACAATTCACAGTCAAACCAACCGCGCAGACCAACTCAAGAGAGATCAACGTGGACGAGTACGTTCGTAACCTTGTCTCTTCACTATCCCAAACCTTCGAGCCAATGGGCATCAACCTCAACACGGCTGAAGCTGATCTCTCAGAATTCATGTGACCTAGAAAAACCAAGAATGACCTGGCTCTTCAATGCGAAACGGTCAGGGGAAGATATTGTCTTCGTCCGGGATGTTAACGGTTGTTTTCTGTTCCTGAGTCTCACTTGGAGGCTGACGTTCGGGGAGCTGAGAATAGTTGCCATCGCCCGTTCTATACAAGGCCAGTCTGCCGATGGTTTCCCAGCTGTTGCCTGCAGAATGTCGAATCTGAATAGTCAGTACTTCAGCTGTTGGATCTTTCTTTCCGGCCCATACAGCGAGAGTGAGGTAATCTCCATTTGGAAGACGACTGGAGAACCGAGCTTTCGGTTGTGACCCGCTCATCTGTCCTCAGAGCCTATCGCACGGGGTTACGCTAGTCGCGAGCTACCTTATGAAGGGGACTGGATAGACTGAGATGGCCCTGACACACTCTTGGTAATAACCTTGTCATTGATCATTTACTTAGGAAAACGCGATGTGTGAGACTTCCTGCACAGTCATCCCGCCGTCTCAACAGGGACAACCTTCAACTCTGAAACGCTGCAAGGAAGAGCGATTTACTTCAAGACGCCATTTCAGACTAATTGGTGCACAAGTGGCGAAAAGCGGCAGTCTGGCAACTGGACCTCCTGTGGATCTTTTTTCTAGACAAGCCCGGGGGTAGTCTCAAGCGATGCAAGCGAACTGTTTGCACTCACTCAATTCAACGTGGACTATGGGGAATCCGATAGTCTCATGAGGCTCCGACGTGATAGTTAGGACGGTCCTTCTGCGACCAGTTGGCCCAGTTGACAGAATACTGCCGGTCATGCGGTCGTCAACTTGAAGATTCGAGTAAGTTCTGCGATGTCTGTGGAAAGCCCTCGTCATCTGCTCCCAAGACCGAAGCAGCAGCAATAGAACAGCAGCGACAACCCACAGCACCCATGACACCATCATCCAACGCATCATTACAAGACACACCGCTCGGACTCCGAACCGAGACTGTGCATTATGTGAGTCACAGTACCTATGACCACCGCGACAGGCCTGCATATGGACGGATCGACTGGCCGCCCTATGCTAATCGCAACATTTCGCAATGGTGGACCGCAGAGCACGATGAGCTGATAAAACGGCTAATCGATAGGTGGCAATGGCACTGGTACGTGGAATTGGCACGCGCAGTAACGTCTATGACGCCCCCATTTAATCAAGACACACTTCGCTCTTTTCAGGAACAGGAGAAAGGGCAACTAGGAGTCTGGTACAACAAGATCGTGAGATTTGCTGTCACTAGGGCAAAGAGCCTAGGCTTGACCAGCCGAATCCGAGCGCCCCAACGGAAAACATGCCCGCTGTGCGGCGAGGAGTTTGTAGAGCACTCTTTGCCTGCTCCCCTCACCGAGAGGCTGGGAATGGATCACCTTGACTTTTGCGCTCCATGTTTGAAGAGCACTATCTATCGAGGAACTGGGAACCAAGCTTTGTCGCGGGAACAGACGCTCGAATATCTGCGCGACTTGACACGTGTACTACAACAAATACCCCATCAGGGGTTTGGCGAAGGCATTGATGATTTCCACGATATGGATTCCCAGCAGATACTAGCCGTTCTTCAGGTGCTTCAAAGGAAGCCTAGAGTAAATCGCGTGAAGGAGCTATTTGGCTCATGGCTCCAAGCACTAATTGAGGCAGGAGTTCTGGATGAAGATGCTCGAAGAACGAGCCGCGGTACTCAATGTGTGGCGAAAGATGGGCATGTCTGCTTCTCCCTCGGAGAGAGAACGATTGACGACTTCCTTCATGCTCGTGGCATCACACACGATAAGGAACCGAGCTATCCCGAAACTAACTACCGTGCTGACTTTGCCGTGAATGGTATCCTCATCGAATATTTCGGTCTCCAGGGCGATCCTGACTACGACAATAAGATCAAGGAGAAGCAGGAAATCTGCAAGAAATACGACATGAGTCTGATCTCGATCTATGCTAGTGACCTCGTCAACATAACAAGACTCGAGAGCAAGCTGAGAATCATCTTATCAGGCGAGACAATTATTTTCACTCGCCCGCTGGAATCCTGAGTTCTCCAAGACACACTGAGAACTCTGGTCAAGACCAGTTCCTAAGAGGTTTCTGCCCGCATGTTGCTACGTCCTTCTTGATCGCCAAGTCCAAAAAGGCTAGGAGCGCACTGTTCATGATTCATGCCAGTCTAGCGAGAGTTCGAGTCAAAGCTCGCGGTGGGGTTCCCGACCTAGGGTACTGATATATGCTTCATCCAGATGATCAGTCAAACACAACCGTTAGTTCTGATCACAGCTTAGTGGTCTAGGTGTACTGGAGTGTCGGTTCAGCTCATCCATTGCAGCGACTTGCACTTGGATAAGAACTTCAACATATCAAATCTAGCCAGAGCCCAAGAGAGAAAGGAGGATCTGAACAAGAACTTCTCTGTCGCCGTCGATTATGCCCTCAAGAACAGGCCGGATCTATTCCTCATCACAGGCGATGTGTTCGATAGGAACTCGCCCAGCAACTCCGCCAGGGTCTTCGTTACCGAGAGAGTGAGACAGCTAAGGGAAGCAGGCATACGAGTTTTCATCATAGGTGGAAACCACGATGTTCCGAAGTTCGGCACTCAACATCTCGCCATAGATGTCTTAGCTTCAGCCGGTCTCGCAACCGTCTTCTCCAAATCGGATGCGATTGAGAAACAGGTTCTTGATATTGATGGCAGGAGAGTCTGCGTGGCCGGCAAGTCCTATTTCTCTCGGTTCGAGAGTGAGAACCCGCTTCACGGGTGCACGATACCGATCGAAGAAGATTTCAACATACTGATGATTCATGGCTCTCTTCAGGGTCTAAACGTGGTCTCCTCAATTCCCGAAATGGCTTTTCAGAACCCATTCCGACCTGGAGACATTGCGTCAGGATTGAACTATCTGGCGCTTGGTCACTTCCACAACCATTTCGAAAGAGAACATGAAGGCTGTAGAATTGTGAACCCTGGCTCAATTGAGAGGCTGTCATGGGGAGAACTGAACGATGAGAAGGGTTTCGTATGGGCGGAGCTAGACGGCTCTGATGCTTCTCTGGAGTTCATTCGACTTGAGACAAGACCAATGGAAGAGTACACTCTGGATCTGTCCACGAATGGAGATTACCAGCCGAACCTCAAGGACTACCTGATAGAGTACCTGCACAAACGATCGGACGCTGTCAAGCTCGCTCGACTCAATCTCAGAGGACAGATCACTCAGGAGCAGTACCGTCAACTCAAACTCAACGAGATATACGAGGCGACTAGAGACAACTTCTTTCACCTCAACGTTCGCCACGGCGAGCTGTATGTCGAAGGTTTCGGCAGAGTCTTCATGGAGAGAGTAGACAACCCCATCGAAGCCTTCACGAAGAGACTTGACATTCTGATCTCTGAAGCGAGAAGTGAAGAGAAGAGGCGCCAGCTGGAGCAGGTGAAGGAACTAGGCAGAAAGTATCTGGAAGAAGCGAGAGCATGATCATACATCGCATTCACGCATCAGGCTTCCAGATCATCGGAGACCCCATCGACCTTGACTTTCCAGAAGAAGGAAGAATAGGCATACTCGGCACGAACGAGAGCGGCAAGACGACCCTGCTTGAAGCCATAGAATACGCGCTCTACGGGCTCAAACGAGGCCATGCCACGGAGGAAGCCAGAGAGAACATCATCACTTGGGGAAAGGAAGAAGCCATAGTTGAGGTCGAGTTCACATCAGGCCAAGACAGATTCCTGTTAAGTCGCACATTCAACAGCAGAGGCGGGCACAAGGCTAGACTTGTGCCGATAGTTGACGGTCACAAGAACACCCACGACGCACTAACAAGCCTAACCGAAATAGAATCCAAGGTCGAGCAAATCACAGGCATGGATAGAGAGTCGTTCACAAAGCTTGTCTACATCAAACAGAAGGATCTGGACGCTCTCAAAAGGGCCGGAATGGACAAGACAAAGAGGGAACAACTTGTAGACAAAGTAATGGGGATCGAACTCTTCGACGACGCTGCCAAGCACGTCAAGGATGATTCCTCCCAAGCTACCGATGAGATTGACAAGAAAGCAGCAGAACTGACTCCCGTACGCAAGAACGCGAAGTCGTACCAGGAGAAACTCGCCGCGCGGGATGCGCTCCGTAAGGAAGTGGTACACCTGGAAACACAGCTGAATCAGCAAAAGGAGGCTTTGCAAGCCGAGAAATCCACATTGGGCGCATACGATTGGCTCTTTGCCTTCAACTCAAAGAACGAGCTTGTCACATCCAAGAGGCAAGAGCGGGATCGCATACAACTTGACATAAACAGAATAGTTCAGTTGAAGCAAGACAAAGCGAGATACGAGGCTGCGGTAAACGCATACAAGCCTGAAGTCAGTCGACTAGAAACGATTCGAGAGAAAATCGTGCGCCTTGAAGATAACCTGGGGCAGTCTCATGCAGCTCTTGACAGACTGAATACGATGCACAAAGAGGCAATCCTGAGGGCCAATCTGAATCATAGAGAACTTGAACTGGCTGGTCATGATCTGCAGGAGAGGAAAGAACGCCAGCTAATTCAATTTGTGCTGATGCTCGTTCTCTCTGTTGCGCTAATCGTGGCGGGTGCCCTGACTCAACCGCTGCTCAGCATCCTGGGAATCCTTCCAGTGGCTTTGGCCGTGGTTCTCTACATGCGATATCGGAGAACGGACAGGATACTGAGTCACGCTGCCGACATTCAAGCTCTGAATAGGCAGATTGGCGACTCGACACGCCGCGTTCAAGATGCGCACCATCAAATCGAACGGCTCACGCGAGAGTGCGGTTTCAGGAACCACCAAGATGTGGATCTCGCGCTTTCGAAGACGAACGAGCAGATCATGCAGATGTCCGGTCAACCCTCCATACATGGCGTGGAAGCGTTGGCACAGAGTGCTCAGGCTGACCTCAAGAGACTCGATGAGTCTGACCCTGACAAGAGTTTCGGCGAGTTGGACCGCGAGATCATTGAGAAGCTTGGTGAGATCCGAGAGTTAGAGAAGACGAAGCCACCGTTGGCGGAAACACTTCAGCACGACGCGGCATTACACAGAGAATACCAGACAAGAGTCGAACAACTTCAGACAAAGATCGGTGGACTTGAAAAGGACTGCTCGGGGAAGCTGGGAACCCTCACACAACTTGAGACAGACCTGGAGACGCTCAGGAAAGACTACGATCGACTTCCCGGCCTTGAGAAAGACTACAACGCTTTCCAAGAGAAGAAGGCTGTGCTCGATCTCGTTCTCCAAGAGCTTGGTGAGACAAGCAAGAAGCTGAGAAGCCAAGTCATGCCCCACGCGCGTATGATAATAAACCAAATTCTTCCGATTCTCACAGATGGGAGATACTCCGAGTTCGAGATCATGGAGGATCTGAAGTTCAAGGCACACTCGAACGAGGCCGGCGGGTACAAGGAGAGAGAGGTCTTCAGCGGAGGCACCCAGGATCAGTTTCTCATAGTCTTCCGACTAGCCTTCACACAGAGCATACTGGATTCGAGGGTCATGGCAGACCGGTACTCCCTGCTAATGGACGAGTGCATCTCAAGCAGCGACGACCAGCGAAAACAAGGAATTTTCGAAGTCCTTGACGCAGTGAAGAAGACTTTCTCGCAGATATTCGTTATCGCCCATGAAGACATATCGAACCTCACAGATCATCACCTAGTCCTCGCGAGAAGCAGGCGGGGCTACACGGAAATCAGATCCAAGAGCTGGTAACAAGTGATCGAAATCGGCAAGTTGGAATCTGCATTGACCGGGCGGATTCCGAAGGGCGAAACTTTCCGCCCGTCGGAGATAGGTCTGGATGAGTGTGCGGACACATCACAGAAAGACGATGTCCCAGACGGCAATGAGACCACCGTCCGTGAAGAGTGGCAGAAAGAAGTCAGACCACTAACTCCGAAATACCCAGCTGAATCTACTGTGGTTGCTATAGACAGTACAGGTTTCGCTTTAGGATATGTCCCGGACGGCCTCGTGGCCGCGTTGAGAGCGTCGGTTGTCACAAAGCTCGCTGGTGAAGATAGGCACAGGTTGGAACGCTACGGCCCGTACTTGATTGCCGTCACAACCACCAACAAGGATGACATCTACAAGAACCTGTATCGAACTGTGTATGGTGAATCGACAGTCTCGGTTCCTGACCTAGCCAACATACTCGACAGAATGCGAAACCTCTTCGAGAGACACTTGGAATTGGAAGTGGCCAAACGCTCACGGGATAGTCTGATACTCCTGGACGGTAGCCTAATTGGAGGCACCGTTGCAAACCCGCGGTTCTTCGTGAAGAAAATCATTGATCATGCTGCTGAAAATGGAAACTCCATAGTCGCCATATCCAAGTCAACAAGGCTTGTGCTTCAACGGTCTCGGAGGAGCATTCTATCTCTCCTGGAAGGAGTCTCTGGACCTTGCTATGTCGGCGGCATCAAGAATCACATCGAACAGGAGCCAGAGAAATATCTCGGAGACATCTATGTCGCAAGACTCACTCCCCGCGGGGAACCATTTCGCACAGACCTTCCCGACAATGCACCGGAGCCTCATGGAGACCTACTGAATGCACTTTCGGGACTCGCAGGAGACTACGGATACCCCGAAGAACTGAAACTCGCACACATGACCTGCGTTCTAAGCGGCATCGAAATCCTGGAACTTCAGGCCGCCGCAATAGCCTTACATGGATTGGTCATGAAAGAAGAGGTCGATATCAGACCCAGACTTTTCCCACTCTAGTGATTGCTCATGTATCTGCTAACCAAACAGGCGGACGACCTCTGGGTAGTCTTCTCTCCACACGAGACGCTAAGGCTTGGAGACACTCTGAAGATTGATGACATCGTCGCCCAGGTCATTGACATACAATTCGCGGACCTGCCAGGGGTTCTCCAGCATATTCTGAGAAGGTCTTTGATTCCGAAGTCAGAGACCGAAGAGCGAATCCAGCCTGAAGTCAAGAGCATTGTGGACTCATTAGCTGACCAGAAAGTCGCTCTCGCCAAGATAAGGGGAAGAATAGTCGAGGTCGACGACGGCCGCGGAAACAAGATCAAATCCTTCAGAACAGGAATCAGCGAATTCAACCTCAGCCGTGCAAAATCGCGAATAGAAATCATGAGTCAAGACGAGCTTCTGCAGGCGCTAGGTCTCAAGTCGACAGCGACATCCGAATTCGCGAATACCCTGTCCACCGAGGCAAAGGGGTACGCCATCCCCGCTGAAAGACTTGGCATAAACCTCATCACCGGCATGAAAGGCTCCGGCAAATCCTACGCCGCCAAGAAAGTCCTCCTTGAACTAATCAAGCGCAGAGTTCTGACACTGGTATTCGACGTGAATGGTGAGTACCTCAACCTTTGGAAACGAAGCGAAAACGAGCCGAATGACTACATGAACTACATCAGAATTCTAACGCCTCACCTTCGAACTGCCCAAGCATCAGAATTACCATTCGCTATCCCTCTAAACGAAACATCATATGACGACTTCGCCAAATACTTGAACGTCCAAGAAGGCAGTCCAACATACCAGCACTTGGTGCAATATTGGAGACAACAAGCTGGAAAACAGTTCGACCTCAACGATCTCGAAGCATATGTCAACAACGAGAAGAACGTTCAGAATGAAGCCGTCCGAATTGCTCTTCAAGGCCGAGTGGCCGTAGCCAAGGCATCTGGACTCTTCGGCCCCAGCTCCCTCACGAGCCTAATCAAGGAACTTCACGAGTCGGGTGGAGCAATAGTCTTCAACCTCTCCCGCATCAGCGCGTGGGAGAGGGGGATAATCGTCAAGTACGTCCTAGGCAAGCTCAGCGATCTGGGCCATTCCAGGGACATTCGCGCAGTATCCCTGTTCCTTGAGGAAGCTCAGCTCTACGTCGAACCGGAAAACATGGTCAACATACTAACACGAATGAGACATGTGGGAGTGTTCCCGACTTTCATAACGAACGATCCAAGAACGTTGCCGGATGAAGTCTTCACGCTGCTCGACAATCTGATCGCGTTCGCGTTTCGAAACGAAGACGAACTAAGGCAGCTTGCAAAATCTGGGCTCATAGACACAGGAACTGTGAATGCGTTGAAGAACCTGGAGAACAAGCAATGCGTTGCAGTAGGCAGCATCACATCGAACTATCCTATCTTCTTGGAAGTGAAAGCGCAGTCCGGCGTTGTGATGGGTGGAGAGTCGCGGAGATTAGTTCCATGACCCTGGGTAGGACTCGGGGAGACTCCTCTCGCTATTCATCTCGAGCAGCTACTTTCGATAGAACCGTTTTTCCCGCCCGCTTGGGCGCGTATCTGTGAAGAGTCGAATTCATTTCCTCACGGAGTACGAATCACTTCGGTCGTGTCCAGAACAAGTCCTCCGCAATGAGAAGCGTGTCATGTACATCGCCCTTGACGTATTTCTCAAATGACCTTCGGTCGTTTTTCCAGAGATCGTAAATCACTTCGTACTTCGACTTGGCCTCTCTGCTCCCTTGGTTCATTCGACTAGAAACTAGGTGTTTCGTTTTCATGAACGGTAGGTGCTTGAACCTCCTGTGGCAAATTGCGTGCTCCAAATCAACGAATTTGGGGCCCGTGCCGTCATGTCTGCCTAGCTCGAATCTCACAGGGTCCATCATGTCTAGCACGTAGCTTCTCGTGATAGTCTGTCGCAGAGCCCAGTACCAGTCTGGGAACTTGCCATCAGTCTTGAGCATAGTCTCCAGCTTGCGCAACTTCAGGGAAAGAACAGGGGCGTCAAACCTGCCTATGCCATATCCAATGAGCAGCAAGGGCTGGATCTCTTGAAAAGCGGTTCCCAACTCACTTGCGAGCCCGATCTCACTTTCAATTGTCTCGTCTCTCAGAACGAAGGGTCGTATCTCTATCTCGTTTCGGGTTCGTCGGGCTATCGTGATGCTGAGAGGCATCTTTTCCGGCCTCTCAAGCATTCCAAGGTCTCCCTCGATGTCAAGTGAAACTGCACGATGCCAGATGTCCTTCTTCCTCAACCATTCGACTATGGCTGTTGCCAGATCATCATGGCTCATGTCGGCCCATGCTCCTACTCGACCAGCAGCAAGTGTCAGTTCCCTATCTCGATCGTGCGTCCTAGGTCGACAGTCGTCACATTGCTGTGAATCGACCTGAATAGGTCTGGGTGCTCAGTGTGGATCGGGACAACCCGTTTTGGCTTCACGGTATCGACTATGGTTCCTAGGTCAGTCGCGTTTGCATGACCTGACGAATGGAAATGGAACTTCCTCAACTTGAAGAATTCAAGCCAGTTGCTTAGTCTCTCGACGTCGATCTCCTGTTCCTCGTTGTGCGGTTCCGATGTTGATTCGATGTATATGCTTCCAGCTTTCGGTTTCATATCTATGAGTTCGTTGATGTCGAAGAAACCCATGCATGCCATGATCTTGCTCTGGTTCTTCTGGACATAGTCTGACTGGACGGCGTTTGGAAGAGATAGGAATTCACGCTCCCATGTTCTGTAATCCACGTCGCGATATGTCCCGCTGCCCTTTCTTTCCACGTAGACCAGAATAGATGCGTCATCAATTGGCGGCAGCATGTCCCTAAGAAGCGGAACTTCACGGAGTTGGCTGATGAGATAGGCGTCCTGTTTCATTATGAGAAGCTTTCTTCCAAGCTCCTTGGCGATACTGTGGAAAGTTGATAGCCGGAATACGTCTCGAGGGGCAAAGTCTGCAACTATGAGGCCTTTGCATTTGCTCGCGGTCTGCAGGGATTTGGTCTTCACGTCATTCTCTGAACTTGTATTAGTCTCGTCTACCCGGGTTCCCTCGCATAACATCACGTCGGGCTTCTGTTCTGCGATCTTCTCTATGGAACCTCGTGTGTGGGAACCCAGAGGGCCGTGGAACCTGAGGTCACCTGTGTACAGTAAGGTCGAGTCGGAGCACTCCAGCAGGAATGCGGTCGCTCCAGCGACAGAGTGGTCGACTGGGTAGGAATGCACTGTTATGGAGCCGACTTTGAATTTCGATTCACCATCAAACGTCTTGAATATTCTTGGGGTTGCTTCCATCCGTGGGTTTGTCAAGGGGCGGGGCTTGAAATCGTAAAGTTCGGTCTCAATGTTTCTCTGACCCGTTTCCGTCAGGACCTTAGCATACAAAGCTGTGATTTGGCTGGTATAGACTGGGACTCTCTCGTCTAGGAAGGAGATGTTGGCAGAATGATCGTAATGTATGTGGGAGAGCAGGACACCGTCGAGGTAGGGCTCAGAGGCGCTCTTCTTACCAATCATTTCCAGCAGGTCTTTTCGATAGAATTCAAGCTGATCAGGAACTAGGCCAAGCGTCAGCACGTCAATCAGGCCGGCGGAACTGCGCGGTTTCAGGTACTCTTCGAAGTATTTCCTTCGGACTGAGAATCTCATTCCAAAGTCTAGGAGCAGGCGCGTGCCCTTGTCCTCGACTAGGAAGCAGTTGCCGCCGATCTCGTCTATCCCACCAAGAAAGGTGACTGTTGTCAACAGTCATCCCAGTCATTCGACAACGCGTGCGCTTCTGTCATGGCTGGATCTGCCCCGTTTTCGTGAGGCGCACTGATTGGAATTCATACTTGTCCTTACGTATGGCCGTCTCAATGCTCGACTGTACTCGGCGTATCTCGCTGTTAGTAGTCTGCTCATCAACGAACACTATTCGCTTGACATTCTCGTGTAGGTTCATTCCATCAAAGATCACGAAGTCGAGAGGATCGAAAATGGCCTTCACGTCCTGAGGATAATATCCTAGTGGAGTGAATACTGGGTCAGCCTGCCTAAGCATCCTGGGGAGATGGACCTTCCTGGATCGTTCCACAGTTCTTCTCCGAATCTCCTGCAGAGTCTCCTGCAGCTTCATTTGTTCCTCTTCGACCTTCTCCTGCTGACTCTGCAGTTTGTCGAACCAATCCTCTGAGAATCTGCGCTGGTATGAGACCTTAATGTCGCTCAGGCGAAAGAGCGTTTGACAATGCGGGCACACGCCGAATATGTTCCTCTGAGTTTCGAAGAATCCGGCCAGATTGCCTATTCCATGCATCGACCTCAATCTCTAGACCGGCTTCTGGTACGTGTTCCATTCGACTCTTCTTTCGTCTATTGCATTCTTGATCTGTTGCTGGTGGGGATTCAACCCGGCTTGTCCCGTCTTGATGTCTATGATCTGGATTGATTCTACCATTCCCTTCTTGGTCAGTCCTTCGAAGACTATGTAGTCAACGGGTTCAAAGAGTGGGCGACAATCATGACAATTGAATCCGAAACCGGGCAGAGCGGGAGCAATCTTCTCGAGAACCTTGCCTACGTTCACGTCGATCACACCGCGTTTCGACCTCTGTCTGGTCTGCTGCTTTCTTTTCGTGAGATCGTTCTGCGCTTCTATGATTTTGCGTTTCCACTGTTCGACAGCACTGAGCGCCTGTGTTGCCGTAGGCTTACGATAGAAGAGATCGGCCTTGAAGAGCGGGAACGTTTCACCACAGCTAGGGCATTCTCCGTACAACCTCTTATCATCGATCAACTTGTCGAGAACATCTTGCTGTGACAAGGGCAGAATCGATATCTGCTATTCACTTAGGATGCATAAGCGATTTGTGATTCGATTGATCAGGACAAGCGATGTGTCGCAGTAGGCAGCATCACATAGAACTATCTTATCTTCCTAGAAGTGAAAGCGCAGTCCCGGGGGGGTCTTGGTTCTGATAGCTAAGATAGGGGGCAAACCTGAGTGGTAACTAGAGGGGGCCTGCCCCTTGACCGAAAGTGCCAAAGGGTCGAGAGACAGCCCAGAGAGCAAGGTATAGGCGATTAGTTGTCTCGCTCCGATTCCTCGGTCAAGGTTGTAGAGGCATTCAAGGCAATTCGAAATGAAATCTCCTTAGACTCCCCTGAAGACGATGTGAGAAACCGACTCATCAAATACTTCGTTGAGGGAACACTGGGCTTTCGAGGAAAAGATTACATTGCTGAGAAGAACAGAACCGACATAAGAATCTATGATGAGACACACAATCTGGCTCTCGTCGTAGTCGAAACTAAGAACCCAAGCGTCGATCTTTCACAGAAACGCTGGCAAGACCAGGCATTCGGTTACTCGGATGCTTTCACGAAATTCGTGGTACTGACAAATGGCTGGCGACTGATGCTATGGCGGAAAGCGAACAGGAGCAAACCCATAGTGGACTTGGATTTCGAAGCAATTCTCACGCAAAAGAGATTCACTTCAGAGCTTCTTACTGCGAGTGAAAAGGCTCAGATTGCTTCACTCTGGGAGCTGACCAAGGACAATCTGTGGAGTGAATCCAAGTACGCGGATTTCACTGTGCCCGAAAAAGCGGATATCTCACAAGATGTCGGATTCCATTTGCTGATCGAGAAAGTGGATGTAGTCATAGACAACATTCTCATGCCCTATACGGTCTCAGCGTTTCAAGATTACACGCAGGGCTACAGGAAATTCAAGACAGAACGTGACAGGCTCTCGGAGGAGGCAAAGAGAGCAAGAGCAGGGCAATCAGAACTCCAAAGTCGATACGAGAAAGAGATACGAGATCTTGAAGACAGGAACGCAAGGTTCCGAGACTTCCACAGGAGCTATACCCAATGGCTTGACCTGTCTACTAGAGTAGACGATGACGATAGCAAAGAAGCGTTCTGCAAAGAAACCATCTATGTTCTTCTAAACAAGATTCTCTTGGCTCGCATCTGCGAGGACAAGGGGCTTGCCCGAAAGAAGCTTTCCAACAACGGCATAGCGCAGCTTCAAGAACTCTTTGGGCATCTCAAGAGTAACTACAAGGATCTTCTGGATTTTGTCTACAAAGAATTGTCCCAACTGTACAGCCATGTGTTCGAAAGCAGCATATTCGATTGGTACAGTGAGGGCAATGGTGACCTCAACCGCGCCCTAAATCGCGTCCTATTCATTTTCAACCACTTCGATTTTGGGCATGTTGACCGCGACATCTTAGGGAAGTTGTACGAGCGATATTTGCCCAAGGAAGAGCGCCTCAAACTCGGTGAGTTCTATACTCCAGAGAACGTGATTGAGTATATCTTGAATGCCGTGGGATATACTGCAACACAGCCAATTGAAGGGAAAGACGTACTCGACCCCGCATGTGGAAGCGGAGGATTCCTTGTACGCGCACTCAACCGACTTGTTCAGAGATACCGTGAAAAAGGATTGGAGCCAAAGGAAGTGCTCACGAATGCAATAGGTCACATCTATGGCTTTGATATCAATCCGTTCGCTTGTCACATAACTGAAATGAATCTCCTGTTTCAGACGATTGATCTTTACAGGCAGGCGAAAGAGACCGACCCAAGTTTCAAGCTTCCACGTTTCAACATCTACCAGACTAACTCTCTTGAATTGCCCAAAGACGCTTCTATGACGCGTTGGCAATATGAAGGAGCCTTGGTAGAAAAGTTTCTGCAAGAGAGAGAATCCATAGACAGACTGAAGAGGCGTAAGTTCGATTTCGTGGTTGGAAATCCGCCCTATGTGCGAGTACAGCGTCTGCCGTTGGATTTCGTGACGTATCTCAAGAAAGAGTATAGCGAGACTGCCGACAAACGCATGGATCTGTACGTGGTATTTGTTCAGTACGGCATTTCGTTGCTCAGAGAAGGGGGTAAGCTAGGCTACATAGTATCCGATCAGTTCACGATGGCAACATACGGAGAAAAGCTACGGAGGTTCTTGTTGGACAAATGCACTATTCTGCAATTCGTGGACTTTCGTGATACCCCAGTATTTGAAGAACTGACCAACTATCCTGCCATCTTGATCTTGAGCCGTGGTGCACAATCGAAAACGGAAATTACTTGTGTAAGTTGTTACAAGAGCGAAGACAATCTCTTGGAGCATATTGAGGCATCAATTGGGGAGAAGCAGTTCAAGACGGATGCTTTCGCGACATACCATGTGCCTCAGAGTGAACTATCTGAGAACCCTTGGATGCTTATGCCGATCGATTCTGCTAAGGTCTTCAACAAGATCAAGAATCATAGCTTGACACTAGGAAGTGTGTGCAAGGTTCGGTATGGGTCAATCACGGGAAAAGATGAGATTCTAGTTCCAAAGAAGCTGCACGATATTGATGAGGGCCATGTGGAGATTCAGATCGGGCAAGGCAAACCAGTACTCGTTGAACGCAGGATACTGCACCACTATGTGAAGGGACGAGATGTTGAGAGATGGATGACAAAGGACTCGCCTTTGGCGGTTTTCTTTCCGTACAAACACGAGGGCGGCAAGACCAAATTACTCTCGGAGATTGAGTTTAAGACTCGTTTTCCAGAAGCGCATGAAGCCCTTCTTCCGTATAGAACCAAGCTGGAGGCTCGCAAAGATTCACGCGGGACGATGAAACAGCACGGCCGTGAGTGGTTCTCACTCGTACGTGCGGGAGATATTGCCGCCTACAAGGGGACGAAGATTCTATCAAGATATTTGTCTGACACATGCAAGTTCACTCTCTATACTGACCGTAGCGACGATGATTACGATGTGTATGCATCCTCGGTCTACGGCTTGACGAGTGACAAAATGGATTTGCACGCTCTTCTGGGGATATTGAACTCCAAAGTCGCCCAGTTTTGCATGAAACATATCGCGCCTCCCAAGGCTGGTGGATTCGGACTTTATCGTGCCAATCATTTGAAGAGATTGCCGATCCGACTGCCAACGTCATCTCGCGAGAAACGGCTGGTAGAAGAAATTGGGAGTCTGGCAAAGCAGAGTGTTGCGCTGAACCGAGAGATGAGAGCGTCAGGCAAGCTAAGCATAGAAACGATAGTTCAGCAATTTCCGACGACTCGGCTAAGAGTCTATCCGAAAAGTGAGATTGACGACGTAGTTTTCTGTTCTTTTTGACAGGTTTGTGAACTGAATCTTTCTTTGCGTTGATGGGTCGAGTAGAGCTGGGTTATGAGATGCCGTGATATG